>Ga0181601_10001952_pt1 | contig 17719 bp, 15 predicted proteins | sample 041ome_8_FD_133020 | JGI IMG/M metagenome (GOLD analysis project Ga0181601, IMG submission 133020) | Coastal salt marsh microbial communities from the Groves Creek Marsh, Skidaway Island, Georgia - 041407BS metaG (megahit assembly) | ecosystem: Environmental > Aquatic > Marine > Intertidal zone...
CAGGCTGCCGTCTGGTTGTTGCTTGTAGTAGGGATTTCTGCTGATGGCCTCAAAGACATCAAAGTGATCTTGGGGGCGGTAGCCTGCGGGCATCTTGGCGTGCCACTTGCCGAAGAAGCCGGTGCGGTAGCCATGTTCGCGGAGGAGATCCGGGTAGAGAGTGGCCACGACTTCGGCCCGTGCGAGCTCATGATTGCCGGGAGTGCCATAACTGCGGCCTGTTCGGCCCGTGAGGATGCTCGTGCGGCTAACCCAGCAGATCGACTGGCTTACGAAGGCATTTTCAAAGCGGGTGCCACGGCTTGCGAGACTGTCGATGGTGGGCGTCTGGATCAGCTGATTGCCGTAGCAGCCGAGGGAGCTGCTTGTCTGATCGTCTGCGAAGAAGAAGACGATGTTTGGCGGAGTTGGTGCCTGGTCTGCGTTGGCCATACCGCCCGCTGCACACACGAGGCAGGCGAGCAGGAAGAGGGGGATGATTCGTAGGTGATGCATGAAAGTCCTGACAGGCCGTAGAGACATGGCGATTGCTGGACACGGGCGCGAGACGCATTTTCCCACGTTCCCCCTTGCCCCCCATGAATGATGCTGGGCATTAGGGTAGTGTTTCTCAGCGGCCCATGCCAAAGGCTGGGCGACATGGGCCTGACCGCAACGAGAAATGTCCTTATCTTCACAGGATGGAAGGTCTGGTATGAGAGTCAACGCGTTTGTGCTCACACTGATGGCTGGGGTATTGGCGGGCCTTGCCTCAGTGGTGGCTGCCGAAACAGCCGGCGGAGTTGACCTGTTCAATGGGAAGGATCTGGCCGGCTGGGAAGCGAATACCCACCCCGACTCGTTCTCCGTCGTTGACGGGTTGCTGAAGGTCCATGGTAAGAGCGGGATGTCCCATCTTTTTTACGTTGGCGACACCGGTGAGGATGTGACGTACCGCAACTTTGAGATGACCGTGGTGGTTCGCTCGGAGCCGAACTCAAACTCAGGAATCTTCTTTCACACGGATCGTGAACTGAGGAACGGGAAGTATCTCAACAAGGGGTATGAGGTTCAGCTCAACAGTGCTGCTGCGGAGAAGCGGAAGACAGGCAGCCTGTATGCAATCGTCGATGTCGACACGTCACCGGTCGATGAGACCGAGTGGTTTGAGCTGCGATTTCGCGTTGAAGGCAAACAGATTGGGGTGTGGGTCAACGACCAACAGGTGGTGGACTACACCGAGCCGACCGAGCCCCAACGCGAGCCTTCACGGGCCAAACGGCTGATCGATCCCGAGGGCGGGGCAATCGCGCTGCAGGCTCATGATCCTGGCAGTGTTTTTTACTTCAAGAAGATCCGAGTGGTTGAACTGCCATAACGGATGCTGCGGTCGCTTCGGATTCTTGCAAAGTGAAACTCTGCGAGCGGCAAATCTGGCGGGGTGTCAGTCGCCTGCTGGGGCTATGGCATCGATCTTCGCTGCCAGAATAAAGTCATTCTCCGAAAGCCCACCGATCGCGTGAGTCATGAGCTCGATCCAGATCGTGCGATAGCCGACCAGGTGGAGGTCGGGATGGTGCTGTTCGCGTTCTGCTAAAGCCCCCACGTTGTTCAGAAGACGGATGCAGTCGCGAAAGTTTTTCAGGGTCCAGTCGCGGCGGATTCGTGTGCCTTCATGCGTCAGTTGCCACTGCGGCAGGGCCGCAAGCTGGGCCTCAGCTTCCGTTGCCGAGAGCTTGGGAACTCCGCCCTCGCAGGGAACGCATGAACGAGCGGCGAGGTCACTGGCTGAGGCTGAAGGGGTCATGTTTGATTCCACAGGGTTGGAGCGTTTTGAGGTTGGTTGCCCGCACGCGTGACTGCCCGAAACGAGCACTGCCCGTAACAAGCACTGCCCGATGGTTACAGCAGCTCAGCGGTGGGGTGACCCTGATCTACCAGATACTGCGGACGTCCGCTCGGATCTTCGAGCGTGACGGCGAGTGCGTCGATGCCGAGCTTCTTGTAGAGCGTGGCGATGACATCCTGGTAGTGGATCGGGCGACTGACCGCTTCTGCAGCGTTTTTATCCGTCGCCCCGATCACCTGCCCGCCAGGCATGCCACCACCTGCCATGATGCCCATTGCCACCTTAGGCCAGTGGTCGCGGCCTCCATTGGCGTTGATCTTGGGTGTGCGGCCAAACTCGCCCCAGGCGACAATGGTGACGTCATCAAGCATGCCACGCTCGTCGAGATCGACGATCAGCGCATGGAGAGCATGATCGATCACGGGCCCAAGCAGCCGCATACGGTCGGCATTTTTCTGGTGGGTGTCAAAATCTGAAATGCTGACCGTCACGCACCGCACGCCCGCCTCCACCAGCCGTCGGGCGAGCAGCAGTTTGAGCGCTGCCTGTGGGCCTTCGGAGGTGTAGCTGGCGAGCTGATCAGACACCCTCGGTGTGAACTTCTCCACGACTCGCGGATCTTCACGGTCGAGATCCATGGCCGCCGAGATTTTTCCAGACGTGAGAATGCTGTAGGCCTGCTGCGTGAACTGGTCACTCGCCTGCATGTTGCCGCCGGAATCAAGGCTGCGTGGCAGTTGGTCAAGTGCCGCGAGGAGAGTGAGCCGGTCATCGAGTCTCCCAACTGGGAGGCCTTCAACAAGGCTCAGTGGGGTTTGGTGATTGGCTCCGAGTTTCGCGAGTTCAACTTTCATCCCCTCTTCGAGTTCGCGATGGAAGAGATGTGAGATGTCGGGGCGGAAAGGGTTGAAGGCGGGGCCGAGGAATCCTGGCCGGGCACTGTTGCGGGCGAGAGGTCGCCCCTGCATCAGATCGACAAAGGCAGGCACCTGATCCTCGGGGGTGCCGAGCAGCTTGTTCACCACGCAGCCCATCGCAGGCCGACCACCAAGCCCTTGGAGATTCTTATCACTGAAGCCCGACATGCATTGGAAGGCATCATGCTTGCCCTCTGCGCCGACCAGGGAGCGGATGAAGACCGCCTTGTCGGCGATAGACGCCATCTTCGGCATCAGTTCCGTGACATGAAATCCGGGAACTGCCGTGGGGATTGGCCCAAACGCCCCTCGCACCTCTGGGGGAGCCTGTGGCTTGGGATCAATCAGATCCATCTGTGGCGGGCCGCCATCGAGATGGATGTTGATGATTGCCTTGTGCGATCCGCCGAGCCCGGAGGCAGCCTCTGCTCGCAGCAGATCGGCAAGGGTGAGGCCGCCCACGCCAAGTGCACCCGCTTTCAGGAAGCTGCGGCGGGTGACCCCGTCGCAACGCATCTGCCCGGAAGAACCTGCATGGAAGGTGAGCATGCGTCGAAGTTTACCTGCAACGGACCGACAGCGTCCAATGCACTCATGCTGCCAAAAAAGCGGCTCCCGCGAAGCATCGGGTGGTGCTCAACGGGAGCCGCAGGACACATCAGAATGCGTCTGAGAACAGTCGTCTAGGTCTTTGCCTTCTTTGCATCGAGGGCGCGTTGGTAGTACTTGTGGGTCACCTTGTCCTGGTTTTCCAGGAGCCAGTCGATCGAGGGCTCGTTGCTCATTGCCTTGTGGATCGCCTGCGCCATCGCCCGCCGGTGGATATCAAACAGGGCTTCATGGTCGAGGTCTGGGTCCTTGGCGGCACCCGGGTTGAGCCAGACGGAGCAGATGATGCCCAGTTCGTTAGCCATCTCCTTCGGAATGTCTCCCGCGCGGACGGCGTCGAGGACGCCATTTGCGATCGCGGCCTGAACCGTTCCCATCAGGATGTTGGTGTAGTCGGAACTCTTGACGGTGACCTTGCTCACCATCAGGGTCACTGGCCGCACCTGGATGTCGGTGTCGAGGATGGCGAAGACCTTCGAGTGCCCTGCCGACTGATTGCCTGTCAGTGTGGCAATGGCGGTGCCGACAGGACCGTCGAGCTCACCGATGACAACCTCCGGTTCAGCCGCTGTAAACGGAGGCCCTCCGGCAATCAGGCACTCGCCAGTTCGCATCACAATTCGCTCGCTCATCAACTCCTCCAACCTAAAAAACTACGGGTGCTGTAAGCCCGTGTGGCCCAGGCGTGGGCTACGTCGCCACTTAGCCTAGGCATTTTTCAGAAAACGGGCCATGCGACCTGGAGAGATGATGTGTGTGGATAGACTGCAGCACGTAGTGACGGATGAACACGGTGGCACACGCTCAAGGCACCAAAGGTCATGATGATGTTTCGTCGGTTCTACTGAGCACTCACGCGAGCGATCAGTGCTCGGCAGAAGTCTGGAAGATCGTCGGGCTTGCGGCTGGAGATGTGATGCCTGTCGCCGACCACGGGAGCATCTTCCCAGATCGCTCCAGCGTTGATCAGATCGTCTTTGATGCCCGGCGAACCTGTCACGCGGACGCCCCGGTAGACCTTGGCCGAGATGGCGAGCCATCCCCCGTGGCAGATCGCAGCGACGCATTTGCCGGCAGCGTCGACCTCCTGAATCAGTTTCAGAACCTGTGGGTCACGTCTGAGCTTGTCGGGCATGAAGCCGCCTGGCAGCAAGACGGCGTCAAATCCTTCTGAGCAAACGTCAGCAATCGCAATGTCGGAGCGGCAGGGGTAGCCATTCTTCCCTGCATAGACCACGTTCGCCTCCGGCCCAGCGATGACAAACTCACCGCCTGCTTCAATCCATCGCAGTTTTGGATACCACAGTTCCAAGTCTTCATAGATGTCCCCAACAAATGCGAGGCATCGTTTTCCGGTGAGCGGACGGTCGTTCATGAGAGGAGTTCCTGGCTGTCGCCGAGAGAGAAGTGAATGAACGCCAGTGACGTTCATTCACAACGATACGAAGTGTTGCTGGCAGTTGGTGGTGTGCCAATCGCTGACATTGGATGTGGGCATGATGGGCGGCGGGTCGCTCCGATGACCGCAGAACCGCGTTTACGAGAGCGTGTAGGGCTCGCGGTAGGTCTTGGAGAGCCAACGTGCGGCGTCGGCATCACCGATGATCGACTCGGTCTTGGGGTCCCACTGAATCTTCTTTCCTGACCGCACAGCGATGTTGCCCAGATGGCAGACTGTTGCGCTGCGGTGGCCGATGCTGATGTCCGCAACTGGTTTTTCTCGCGTTTTCACACAGCCGAGAAAGTTCTGGATGTGGGCATGGTTGGCGGCACGGCGCTCCGATGAGGGAAGCGTCGCAACGTTCCCTTCGAGGAGGAGCGGCTTCGGCAGATCGATTCCATGGAGAAGCTCCGCAGAACTCAGACGAACCCCACCTCGCCAGACAAAGAGAGAGCCCTTGTCACCGATAAACTCAGTTCCTTGGTCTTTGCTACTCACACCAGGGACTTGACGGCAGTTTAAGGTGACGCCGTTTGCATACGTGTAGGTGATCGTGGCGGTGTCTGGTGTTTCGTACCAGCCCTGCGGATGGAAGGTTGCTTTGCCTTCGGCGGTGATAGGCCCGCTGTCATCCATGCCGAGGCCCCACTGGGCGATGTCGAGATGGTGGGCACCGAAGTTGGTCTGTTGGCCGCCGCTGTAGTCCCAGAAGAAACGGAACAGGTAGTGCACGCGGTTGGCGTTGTAGGGCCGCAGGGGAGCGGGGCCGAGCCAGCGGTCGAAGTCAAAGCCCTCTGGTGGCGATGAATCTGGAACTGGCGAGCCCGCTCGATCAATCCAGTTCGGACCGGGGAGCGTGACATTCACCTCGCGGATTGTGCCAAGTCGACCTGCCTGAACCAGGTCAGTTGCAAAGCGAAACTCCACACCGCTCCGCTGCATGGTGCCAGTCTGGACGACACGGTGATGTTCACGGGCAGCGGCGATCATTGGGCGACCCTCGCCAATGACGAGCGTCAGCGGCTTCTCGCAGTAGACATCCTTTCCTGCCTGGCAGGCTTCGATCGTCATCAACGCATGCCACTGATCGGGAACCGTGACCACGACCGCATCGAGATCTTTGGAGTCGAGTAGACGCCGGTAGTCGTCGGTGAGCGTGGCAGCCCGACCGGCTTCCTTTTTGAGGAAGGCGTCAGCCTCGTCGAGATGGCGTGGGTCGAGATCGCACATCGCCTCAATGTGCTCAAGGAAATACTGCATGTTGTTCCGCGGGCCGCCCTGGTTGCCCACACCGATCATGCCGACGCGGACACGCTCGCTGGGAGCTTCAGCAGCGAAGGTTGCCCGATAACTCTTCGCCGTAAGTCCTGAGAAGAGACCGGCGTAGAGCGAACGGTTCAGCAGTGCCCGGCGTGAGAATGCAGACATAGAGCCCCCAGCAAACAAGAAACAACCTTTTCCTTCCGGACAGCGACAGACTCATCTGACGCACAGACTAAGCGTACTTCTCGCTCGCTGGCTTGGGAATCGAGCGAAGGGGACTGCTGGGTATCGGTGGCATCCGCGTGATGTGTGTTGCGTGGCCTCAGCTTTGTGCCAGGGTGGCCATGGGTTAGTCGGAGAGCGGCGGCTTGCCGCATACGGGGCATGTGTCGCGGCGTTGGATGATGACATGCTGTTGAGAGAGCGTGCTCAGGTCGAGATGTGTGAGTCGGCCGGCGGCGGCTCGTGGCATGTCAGCGAGCACCTGGATCGCAGCGAGTGCGGCAAGCGAGCCAATGGTTCCGGAGACTGCCCCCAAGACAGGAAATCGTCGATTCCACTCAGGAGGATCTGCTGGATAGAGGCAGGCCAAGCACGGGTCGCTGGCCGTTTCCCGGACAAACAGACGGGCTTCCATGTCGTACATGGCCGCATCGACCAGCGGCGTGCCGGAGGCGACCGCGGCCGCGTTCATCGCCAGCCTTTCCGAAAACAGGGGGGCCGCAGACACGACCAGATCGCAACGACGGACAAGACGCAGCGCGTTTTCTGGGGAGATGTTTTCCGGAACTGCCTCCACGGCGACGTCGGGGTTCAGTGAAGCAAGGGTCGCCGTGGCCACATCTGCCCGCGACTGTCCCAGCCCGGGGGTGTTCATCAGAATCTGCCGGTTGAGGTCATCAAGCCGAAGGGGGCCCGCGTGCGCGAGAATGAGCCTGCCGATGCCGGCTGCTGCAAGGTAGATCGCAGCTGTGCCCCCAACACCACCCACCCGCGACACCAAGACCGTCGCGTCACGCAGCCGCTTTTGACCCTCGGCACCGAAGCCAGTGACAGCTTCCTGCCAGGCATAGCGATCCTCGCCGGATGGCGGGAGAGGCCGTGAGTCTGTGGAATCTGTCATTGGTCACTGATCTCCGTGTTGTGAAGGCTCCGGCTATCCGCCAGCAACTGGTGGCATCAGGCCCACTCGGTCTCCTGCCTTCAGCAGCCTTGCTTCCCCATCAGCAGCGGCGGCGACGGCGGTGCCATTGACGACCACAAGCAGGCTCGGCTGGAGACGACGGTCGCCAGCAAAGAGATGTGGTGCGAGGGCAGGTGTAGCAGCCGCCAACTGGTCAAGCAGGCCACGGAGTGTGGCTCCCGGTTCGACCGGGACGACCAACTCGGCACGGCCCGCTGCGGTGCGGAGCTGGCCGGTAAGTTCGACTTCGATTTCCATGCGTGTTTCCCGGTTTAGGGCTCTCGGTCTGTGCAGGGCTGTGCGGTGGTCGTGTCTGGTTCGATGTTGCCTTCGTTGCCCTCGGAAGCGTTAGCCATTCCATGCCGAGTGATGTGTCCAGCCTGTGGACGTTCACAGACCACGATCTGGTTGTGTGTGAGTTGGAAAAAATGCTCGCCGACCGCTGCGGCCTCGTCACGGTAGTGCGTGACATGGAGCGTGGTGACCCGCTCGCTGCGATGGAGTGACTGCAAGAGCTCGACCAGTCGGCCGCGATGGTCTTCATCGAGTGCGGAGAGCGGTTCATCGAGTAGAAGAAGCTGAGGATGAAAGGCGATTGCTCGTCCGATGGCCACGCGGCGTGCCTCGCCACCGCTGAGATGATGAGGCGTTCGCTTGAGCAGATGGGCAATGCCAAGAGCCTCCGCAACCTCGGCGACACGATTCGCAATCTCAACACGGCCGACTCTCCGCAGCTTGAGTCCCAAAGCGAGATGCTCCCACACACTGAGGGTGGGAAACAGAGCCGCGTCCTGCGGGACGTAGCCGATGCCGCGGCTTCCCACGCTCCAGGAAGTGACATCGACGCCGCCCAGCAGCACCCTTCCCGAGGCGATCGTCCGAAGGCCGCAGATCGCTTCGAGGATGGTGGTCTTGCCGCTGCCTGTGCTGCCCATCAACACCCCGTAGCCGCCGGTGGGCACCACAAGGGCGAGGTTGGTCAGCTGAAAGCTTCCGCTGGTAACGCTGAGATCACGGAGTTCGATCATCCGGCAACCCTTCCACCCGCGAGTCGCACGATTCCAAGCACCACGACAGCTGCCGTGACCATCAGAAGAGAAACGGCCACAGCCGCCTCGAGGCGGCCGACACTCAGCTCCAGAAAGACCGTGGTTGAGAGGACCTCGGTCTTCATGCGGGTCGCACCGGCAAACACAAGAATCGGTCCGAACTCTCCAAGTGCTCGCGCCCAGGCAATGCTGAACGCAGCAATCGCGCCTCGCCACGCCTGCGGGAACGCAACCTTCCAGAATGCCTGACTTCGACGACAGCCAAGCGTCATCGCGATTGCCTCGGGCCGAGGATCGATCCGCGAGAAGGTGAGCCGCATCGAGTGGATCGCAAATGCCGCCGACACCACAAACTGGGCGAGCACGACGGCGACCGGTGCGTAGGTCACCTGAATGCCCAATGTCTTTTGCACAGTGGCCTCGAGTGTCGTGCCAGCGATCGGCAGGTGGAACAGGATCAACAGGCTCAGGCCGAGCACCAATGGTGGCAGCACGACAGGAATGTCGAGCACTGCATCGATCAGGCCCCGTCCTCGAAATGAGAACCGCTCCAAGAGATACCCCAGCGGCACCGCCACCCATAGCGAGAGCACTGCGGCGAGCGTGCAGCTGATGAGCGTCATGCGAACGGCAAACAGAATCTCCGGCTTGGTGAGCGCGGCGGTGATGTCAGACCATGACGTGGAGGCGACGTCAGCGGTCAGCAGCGCGACGAGTAGCAAGATGTAGCCACCGCCGATGCCGCCGCTGATCAAGAAGAATGGCCAGTCCGACCGCGTGCGATGGGGGCTGCCTGACAGATGCGGCTGCGATGCTGACGGCGGCCTGGATGATTCAGCAGGCATGCGGCGGATCACTCGGGGGGCGTGAGAGGTTCTGGGAACTCCATCCAGCGAAATCCTTCCGCTTCGAAGATCTCACGCGAAATCTGGGTGCGAAATGCCTCGCCGAGCCGTTCGGCGAGACGACGATGCGGAGAGCTGGCAGACACGCCGTAGGGCTGGCTGGCAATCGAACAGGGGAGGTCTTTGATCCGAACCGCATCGAGCACGTCACCGGCACCAACGGCATTGCTGAGATAGACGACTGCGGCATCAAGCGAACCGCTCCGCATCTGATTCACCAGCATGTCACCGGTGGGTGTCTGTACCACCACATTTTCCATCACCCGTTCCTGGACACCGCTCTCAGTGAGTGTTCGCTGTGTCAGCCAGCCCATCGCACACTGCTTCTCGTGCCCGATGCCGACACGCAGGCCAGGCTGACTCAGGTCAGCGAGACCGGTGATACCTGCAGGGTTGCCTTTCGCCACCAGAATCACGAGTTCGTTCTGCGAGATTTCTTCAGCATCAGGAAAGCGGTCGGCTACCTGATTCATGAACTCCACGTCGCAGGCAAAGTAGGCATCGGGCACGCGGCCGGCGGTCATCTGAGCCACCAGGATCCCGCAGCCGTTATAGATCCGCGTCACCGTGACGCCCTCTCTCTCCTCAAACGCAATCACGGTTTCCTCGATGGCCGGACGCAGCATCGAACCGGCGTAGAGCGTCAGTTCTGGCGAATCGGCCCAGGTGTCGCCCGAGAGCGGTGTGAAACCGTGGTCGAGGTAGTGCATGAGCCCACGGTCTGAGGCGGCGATGTAGCGAGCCAGATGCGACGCCGCCTGCGGCTGCCGGGTGTCGGAGGCGACTGCGAGGCCAACCTGAGAGCGGATGGTGGTGAGCGGCTCGATCGGAATTCCTTCCAGGTCCGGATAGTCGTGAAGAACCGCGTCATAGACGATGCCCGCGTCAGCAGCTCCAAGTTTCACGGCGTTGGCGACTTCGTTGACGGTCGTGGTGAAGACATCGACGGCGGCCTCCACACGTTCCCAGTCTCCGCTCGCCTCAAGGAGTCGCTTAGTGACCATGCCGATTGCGGCCGCATCAGGGTTGGCAACGGCCAGGCGGGTGGTGTCTGCGGTGAGGTCATCGAGTGTGGCGATGCTCAGCGGATTGCCCCGGGGGACCGCAATCACAGCTCGCATCTCCGCCAGCGGAAATGCAGCGTCGATCAGTGACTGCTCCCGTGCCATCGCGAGATAGGAGTCGTCTGCCGGGAGAAAGAGGTCGGCGGTGCCGCCGATGGAAAGGGAGGCAAGCAAGGTCTGCGATGGGCCGTATTGGACCACGACATCGCGACCAGTCTCGCGACGATAGTCCTCCAGAATGGCGTCCATGACCGAGCGATTGCTGGCAGCACAGAAGAGAACGACCGGTGGTGACGCGGCGATGGTGTTTGTTTTTTGGCGGGTTGGTTGCTGAGAGATCAGCAGACCGCCAAGTCCGACGAGCACCGCAAGCGACACGGCGACGCTCACGATCGCCAGCAGACGACCGCTCCGTTGTGGATAGCCAGCCATGCTCACGGTGTCGTTCCCTGTACGCGGCGGGCATTTCGCGACCGTCCGGCCGGTATCGGTACGAGTTCAGCCTCGCTGCTGCTGGCAGGCTCCGCCGCCTTCGGAGGCAAGGCGGCCAGGCCCTCACCAAACAGGACCATCTCCCAATCGACGGGGAGAAGGAGGTCAAATCCCGGGTTCAACTGTTTCACCTGGCAGGAGCAGGCGCCGCAGAGGAAACCGGTCAGCTCGGCAACGGCATCCAGCGAGAGTGTGGCGGCAGGGAGCACAGCGGCAGCGCGGCCTCTTCCAAAGACGGGCACGACGAGCGCCGCATCGCTATCGATCGCTGTGTCGGCTGCAAACGTGGACGCCCTGCCTGCAAGCAGCGTGGCACGCAGGAGTTTTTCACCGTCAGCGTCCGACGGCACCTTGAGCACGGAAAACCGCACCTCGAGCGGGATGCCCGTCATCAGCTCTGAACCAGGGAGACCGATTCCGCGAGGCAGCGGCGTGTCTTCGGCAAACTGCGGCAGTTCATCAGTTAACAGGTCTGCAGCTTTCTTTGCTGACGCAGGATCGGACCCCTCGAGCACGAGCCACACGACGGAATCACCACTGGCAAGGCGACGGACAAGGTCATCCCGCCATGGGCCAGCGGTCAGCGCAGCTTGTGCCTGCTCCGCGGTTCCCTCCCAGAGCATGCTGGGATCCCTGCCGTGGCTCGGTGCACTCAGTGAGACGAGAGCCTGCTCGGCTGCCGTGCCTTCTTCTGTCGTGGCAGCACGGACGACTGTCAGATTCAAGGGGCCACCGTTTGGCTGGGCCTGGTCTTCCAGCCAGTTGATCGCCCGTCTGCCATCTGCACCCACACTCGACGGCACCTGGGCGTCTGCCACGAAGAGGTCGGCGGGCCAGCGCTCAAGGGCGTAGCGAAACACAGGGATCGAGCAGCTGATCGCAGGAGTTGCCACCAACGCCACAGCGCACGCGAGCACACCGCCGAACGCGCCTATCGAACGCCTGCCCGAGATCATGGCTTTTCTCCCTGGCAGATGAGCCGGCCGTCCGTGGTGGAAACGTAGAACCGGCCACCTGCGGCAATCATGCCGTCCCAGACAGGGAGATAGTCGATGGAGGTGTCAAACACATGACTGCCGTCGGACGTTGAGAGGATCCGAAGCATGCCTCCTTCCGTGCCAGCGAGCGCGGTGTCCTGTCGTTCAAGCAGAGCGAGGGTTTCCTGGTCGCCCGCCGCGAGTCCCTCAAGAGCCTTCTCCGAGTCAACCAGATCCGGTGGCCCCGCGACGGCGATCCGACCATCACCGACCACCATGCCGCGGGCAAATGGCGGAACGAACCGGGTCCACTTCTGCTCAAATCCCAAGCCGTTTTCGCCGATCGCACTCGGCGGTGCGGCTGTCTGCCGGGCAACCCGCTTGGGAAACACCACCGCCTCGCCGACTCGCCCAGCCGCAGTGGGCAGGTCACCCATCGGTGGGTTCGGGCCGTTTGGCCTGGATGTGTCGCGGGCGTCGCCCTTGTCAAACGTGCATAACAGCACAGTGTCTCCTGCCGCAGCGTCTTCCTGTGCAGCGGCCGGATCTTCATATACCGCTTTCGCCTGCTCAGGTGTGACCGACTGATGACTGATGCGAAGGTCGTCGATGCTGCCAGCGAACCTCGGAGCCGCCTTTGCACCGGAGAAGATTTCGGCATCGACGATGCTGCCGCTATCACCACCAATCTCAAGCGCATCGCTGGGATTACTCGGAATAAGGCCCGGGCCTTTCCCTGTGGCCACCTGCTCGCCGTTGAGGATGATCGAAAGGCTCCCATCTTCGAGCAGCTGGCAGACGAGATGGTTCCAGCCGTCCTCAAGCCGTCGGTCGGCTTCGACCCGAGCAACCTGGTTGCTCACGCGGACGGAGAAGATCGGCTGTCGTCGTCGGAGCGAGACGGCATAGCCCTGCACGCTGCCGCCATGTGCCAAGAGCACACCCCCCGGACTTTCTGGCTTCACCCAGAGCGAAACGGCCACCGGCTTCCCTGATGGATCCGTCGCATCTGTCTTGGGGAAGGTGATCAGGCCCGGCTCTTTCTGCTGACCATTGCGTCGGCGTGGTGCCGTTTTCTGCACGGTCTGCACGGCGGCATCAAGATCGGCTGCGTAGAGCTGGTGCTCCAGTGGCGTGGTCCAGCGGTAGTACTCGGGAAGCCGTGCGTAGCCATACACGGTGTCGTCGTCGAAACAGAGAATCCGTCCGCCCGGCGTGTACTTGCCGGCTTGCCAGTAGCCGTTGTGGCCCCCGGCAAAGTTGCGGCCGTAGACCCAGTAGGAGCGGTGGAACCAGGTGTCGTCGAGATACCCCATCGGGGCGAACAGATGCCGGCCTTCGCCTGCCTGGCTGCTGCCATGCTCGGCGGGATCGCCAGAGATCGGGCCGAGGTTTGTCCGACGGCCGTCCATTTCAAAAGCCTGGGAGCGAAGGTAGATCTTCTCACCGTCACTCGAAAGGATGTCAGAGAGTCCTGCTGGCATCTGCAGTGTCTGAATCCGGTCTTGAATTTTTCCACCGGAAGGATCGTTGGCATCGATCGTGGTGACAGCGACTTTGCTGCCCGTGCGGGCGTCGAGCCGCACGTACTGCATGCCACCGTCGAGGAAGCAGGAACGGCCAACGATGAAGTGGGCGACGTCGTTTTCAACCAGGATCGTGCCATGCACGGGCCAGACCGACTCAATCTGATCAAAGGCGGTCAGCCGACGGTCAGCAGGTGGAGCGAAATACCGCCAGAGCAAGGCGCCATCTTTCGCTCGCAGACAGGTGACATAGCCATCTGTCGAGCCGAAGAGCACCCGCCCTCGCCAGATGGTGGGAGGTGAATCAACGCGTCCGCCAGCAGCGTGCTTCCAGAGTGGCGTGCCATTCTCGGCATCAAAGACGTGCACCGTGTGCGAGTCGATTTCCACGACATATGTGCGGCCGCCCGCGACCACTGGTGGCGAGAGCCGGCCCGAGAGCTGCGCCGTCCAGAGTGGTGCGGCAGCGGCGGGCAGCGGCCCGCTTGAAGAGCCGCTGCGACGGGAATCGTGGCGATAGGTAGGCCAGTCGGTCGACTCGCCGTCCTCTTCGTCAACCGGCTCTCCGTAGGCCTCCCCAAACACCATGCGGTCTTTGTCATCCATCGGCACGACCTCAGACGATGGCCGCTCCGGCGCCAGAGCGTTAAACCCACTCAGCTTGGCCTCGGGGTAGCAGGCGCAGTCGTGGGGCGGTGCGTAGAGAAGGCCGTTGCAGGGAAGCACTCCATAGAGGCAGCCACCACGGACCCAGTGGTTGATCTCCCAGTGGCTGGCTTCAAAGTCGACAAACTCGATGCCGGTCCGCGAGGGAATGATGAAGTTGTCGGTCGCCTTGGCGATGTGGCAACGGTGGTGAAACCAGTAGGTGTCGACATCGGGTGGAAACTCTTTCTTCACCTCGCCGGTGATCGGATCACGACCAACGTAGATGCCGGTATCGTTTGTTGAGGTCGTGGGCGCGACCCAGACGAGGCCGCCGGTGATAATCAGATCCTGCGGTGACTGGTAGCCACTGCGGGCATGCTCCGACTCCCAGAGCTGCTCACCATTGTCGAGCGAGAACGCCTGCATCCGGCCTTCGCCACCGGCATAGAGTGCGACAGATTCGTAGAGCACCAGTCGCGGAGCAAAGTGAAACGGCAGGGCTTTGCGGCGTGGCGCCGCGTCGGACGTCCACCGTTCTTTGCCAGTGCGGCGGTCGTGACAGACCAGCCGTTCACCGTCGTGCCAGACGACATGGTCGGCATCCATCGTCAGGGTGAGTGGCACGACGCGGCCTGTGTGGCTCCAGAGGAGATCGCCACTTGCCACGTCAATCATGCGAACTTCTCGGGGCTCTCCGTTCCAGAGAAACTCCTGGGCCACGCGTCCCTGATCACCGACACGCAGCTGCGGCGCATAGGTCTCCAGCTCGCTCGCCCCGTGGTTCACAAGGCAGAGCAGACTGCCGGAGTCATGGAGCATCTCCTCGGTGGATTCGGTGCCCTCGTAGGTGGCCTTTGTTTCCCCGGTGCGGCCATCGAGTCGGGAGACCGCAGCATCGAGTCCGAGCGTGACGAACAGGTCGTCGCCATCGGCAACGAGTCGACGTGCCAGCTGCGTTGGCCCACTCTTCAGGGGCCACATGTGGTCGTGCCACGACGGGATCGAACGCTTCCAGAGCAGCGTGCCGTTGAAGGCATCGCGAGCGACGAGCTGCCAGTGGGCGGGGAGTTCGATCGAGACCCGCGAGCCTTCATCATGAATCAGGTAGAGACGGCCGGATGCGGACACCAGCGACGTCATGCTGGCCATGCGGTCGTGGTGCCGTGACCACCGGGGATGTGCGACCCATTGAAGATGACGCGGAGGTCCGACCTCGGTGTCGTGCGCGACAGGATTCCCATCTGCTCCATGGAAGTAGTGGGTCCATTCATCGATCGAGCGGGAGCGAGGTTTGGTGAGTGACTGCCACGCGTCTGCCGAGTCGCCACTCCCCTTTGCCGTCGCGCGATCGGAACGCATCAGCACCGTGCCACCGGGGCAGAGCACCCGCAGCACCTCTGCCTCGGGCACGTCTCGCTCAAGAATCACCAGGTTGGCAATGTTGTCGATAAAGGGCAGTGTCGTGCCATCAAACTCTGCGACGTTGGCAGCTCCGAGAAAGCCCGCGTCTGCGATCGTGTTGCGGGCAGCGACGACGTTGTCGCTGTCTTGGTCGAGCCCAAGAAGGAGCACGTCGCCTCCCACACCATCACCGCTGCTGTCTTTCGCGGTGGACACGCGATCGATGGCCGCCGCCATCAGCGCCTGGGAGAACTGTCCGTCACCACAGCCCACGTGTGCGATTACACCGCCATGAAACGCCGCTTCCTCAAGGAGTGCCGTAGCGAGCTGTGGGAGGTCTGCGGTGTCTTGGGCCGTGGCGGTGCTCGTTGCCAGCAGGCATCCGAGCATCACGCCGGCTGTCAGGAAGCTTGACTTCAGAACCCTTCTGCAGTGTGCCACTTGGCCGTGTCGCTGGTCAGTTGCCATCCGTGTCCCCTTGCCATGTGAACGTTGTGGAGTTGTTGCGCTGCGTAGACGGCCCTGCGTAGACGGCCATGGGCGTTAGAAACAGCCCCCAGAAAACCCCGACCTGCAATGCAGAATACCAGGGCTGTCAGCAGGCCGTCCACGCTCACGTCTGCGTCGGCCACGGGAGAGAGGAAGCCGCGATTGCCGCGAAAGGCTGCCAGCGTGAGGTGTTGCAGCTGGCTGCGGGCACCGCAGAAACGGGCCGCTTACTTCTTCTTCGTGACGCCGGTGGCAACTGCCCACGCTTCCCACTTCTCGGTCAGCGATGACACAAGGCTGGGATGCTCGGCGGAGAGGTCGTGTGCTTCGGTGCGGTCCTCAGAGAGGTCGTAGAGTTCCCAGGTCTTGGCGTGCTTATCCCAGACCAGTTTCCAGTCTCCTTGGCGAACGGCCCGGTTTGAGGCCCAGTGCCAGTAGAGCTCGTCATGGGCCTCCCGCTGTTCGCCCATAAACACTGGCAGCAGACTGCGGCCGTCGAGGGGCAGCGTCTGCTGATCGAAGGCAGGGTGTTGCCGCGGGTAGTCCGCGTCTGCCATCTCCAGAAAGGTTGGCAGGAAGTCGATGATGTGGCCCACCTGTAGTGATCGGGTGCCTGCTTTGATAACTGCTGGCCAGCGAGCGAGGAGCGGTGTGGCGATGCCCCCCTCGTGGCAGTACTGCTTGTATCGCCGCCAGGGAGTATTGGAGGCTGTTGCCCAGCCAGGGCCGACATGGCTGTAGAAGTCCTTTGGGCCGGGGATCTGCTGCGGATCGTTGCCTCCGGGGGTTTCCGCACAACCGCCGTTGTCAGCAAGAAAAAGGATCAGCGTGTTGTCTGCGACACCGGCGTCGTCCAACGCTGCGAGCAGCCTGCCAATGTTTTGATCGACAGAGTCGATCATCGCCGCGTAGACCTCCATCCGCAGCTGCTGCCAGTCGTCGTCGATGGTCTTCGCTTCATTCCAGGGCTTCGCCAGGTCATCACGGTCAACAACGAGCCAGCCGTCATCGATCAGCCCCAGTTCACGCTGTCTGGCGAGTCGCTCCTGACGAAGCACTTCCCAGCCTGCGGCATAGCGGCCCTTGTACTTAGCGATGTCGGCTGGCTTCGCATGGAGGGGATAGTGTGGAGCGGTGTAGGGGAGGTAGTGAAAAAACGGCTTCCCTGAGGTGGCATGACTCTTGATTGTCTCAATCGCGTGGTCAGTGAAGGCGTCGGTGGTGTAGTAGTCGTCAGGGAAGTCTTCGAGTTCGAGGGCTTTGTCGTTGTGGCCGAAGGGGCGGACGCGGCCTCCTTTGAAAGCGGGATCTGGGATCTTGGGATTAAAGAAGTTGCAGCAGCCATCCCAGAGGCCATACGACTCATCAAAGCCACGGTCACAAGGACGTGTTCCTGCCTTGCTGCCGTTATGCCATTTACCAGACATGCCGGTCGCGTAGCCTGCGTGTCGCATCGCCTCCCCGAGGGTCAGCATGTTCTTGGTGATCAGTTCGTGCTGGCCGCGGCCACCGTTGCGAGGATAGAGGCCGGTTAGGAGAGAGGCTCGCGTCGTGGTGCACTTAGCGTTGTTGTAGAACTGCGTGAACAGCATTCCTTCACTGGCAAGGCGATCGATGTTGGGCGTGTGGATCTCGGATCCGTAGCAGCCGATGTCGGACCAGCCCATGTCATCGACCATGATCAGCACGATGTTTGGCTGTTGGGGCTCGCGCGAAGCCGGTGTTGCGGCCTGCAGGGAAGCGACGAACGCCGCCGTGTTGCCGAATGTGATCGCAATCACCAGGCATGCGAACGCGCGTGTGATACGAGGGCGTTTGTGTGATCCTTGAAACTTCATGACTGCCATCGCCCCCGCTGTGTTGCCCTTCGATCATTCCCCAAAGCGGTTAGTCTAGCAGCGTCGGGTGACGGCAGCGGACGGGGCAG
>Ga0181601_10001953_pt1 | contig 17719 bp, 16 predicted proteins | sample 041ome_8_FD_133020 | JGI IMG/M metagenome (GOLD analysis project Ga0181601, IMG submission 133020) | Coastal salt marsh microbial communities from the Groves Creek Marsh, Skidaway Island, Georgia - 041407BS metaG (megahit assembly) | ecosystem: Environmental > Aquatic > Marine > Intertidal zone...
CGCCATCTGTGGCAGATGGCGGGCGATGTTGGCGGACGAAGGGGGGGCGGCGCTCACGACCCGGGAAACCTCCATCGTTTGGCGCCGCTGGGCAATCGGAAGAAACGACCGCAGCCGAACGAGGGGCGCCGGTGCTCAGCAGGCGATGGCGGCGTGGAAGGCCGGCAGGTCGCGGACGAGGTTGGCCTGCCAGGGCAGCAGCACGGCGTCGATCTCGGCCGGAGTGCGGGCGATCTGGGCCAGCTGGGCCCGGTTGGCGATCAAAGTCGGGTCGAGATTGAGTTTCCCGGCGACGGAGTCGCGGTCGGCCTTGAGTTTGTCCTGCAGGCTCAACTCGGCGGCGCTGAGCGGCCGGTGCTCGCGGTTGCGCGACCGGCGCGGCAGCGACTTGGGGTCCGCCTCGAGGCCGCGTTTGACGGCACTGGCCAGGGAGCCGATCAGCCGGCCGTGGCGTCGGCCGAGGTGGATCGCCCCCAGAATGGCGTCGGCGCTGTCACCGGATTCGGCGGCGTGGGCCAGCTTGATCAGGAGGTTGTTGTTGCAGACCTTGAACGGCGGGGTGTCGAGCCGCTCGGCGGTCTGTTCGCGCCAATGCCACACGGCGTGGAGGACCCCGAGGCCGGCGCCGCGCAGGCGCTCGGACTTGCCGATGCGCCAGGCGTATTCGTCGTTGCCGGGGAAGCCGACCTGGGCCGATTCGATCTGGCGGCGGCATTGCTGGTCGAGCCAGTCGAGCCGCGAAAGCTTGGCGAGCTCCTTGGTGAGCAGGTCGCGCAGCTCGGGCAGGTGCCAGACGTCGAGCGAGGCGTAGTCGAGGAGCTTCTTGGTCAGCGGCCGCCGCGACCAATTGGCGCGCTGCGACTCCTTGGACATGATGAAGCCGAAATAGTCCTCCATCAGGGCGGCGAGACCGACCCGCTGGCGGTTGAGCAGCTGGGCCGCCAGCATGGTGTCGAACATGCTCTTGGCCTCGAAGCGGCAGAGGTCGTGCAGCAGCCGCAGGTCGTAGTCGCTGCCGTGCATGACGAGGTGCTTGGTGGCGAGCTTCTCCCACAGCCGGTCGAACTTCATCGGCGCGAGCGCATCGACTAGGTAGACCTGGTCCTCGATCAGGAACTGCAGGAGGCAGATCTTGGTCCGGTAGCAGTTCATGTTGTCGGCCTCGGTGTCGAGGGCGACCTCCTCGACACGATCGAGGGCGTCGAGCAGCGGGCCAAGCTGGCCGGGCTGGTCGAGAAGTTGGTAGGGAGGCGGTTCGGGTTTCACTTTAACCCCCAGCAGACGGCGGGCGGAGCGCGGCAGCAGGCGCTTGATCATCGGCGGAGGCCCTCCCCCCGTGACGGGTCGGCGGCGGCCCTACGCTGGTCGGGCCGGACTGAAATCTGCGACAATACGGTGGAAAAAATGAAAAACATAACTCGCGGAACGGCGATGATGGCGCCGACGCGCGGACACCAACACGAGCGTGGCGACGAAGGCAATCATGCTGTCGGGCCCCGTGGCCTGACGCCGGTTTTTTACGAATCGATCCGTTGTCGCGGCCCATTCCCTGCTGCAAGCTGGCCCCGCCCATGAATGTTTCGCCCGACCGCCTCCCCTCTTCCGCCGAGCTCCGCCAAGCCATCACGCTCCGACTGGGGTTGATCGGATCGCCCACCGGGGCCGCCGCCGAGCAGGAGGGGTGGCCAAAACTGGCGGCGCCGATTTTTGCCCGCCACCGGGAGATGACCCGGCAGATGGTCGACAGCCTTTCGCCGGTCGACAGCCGGATCCAGGCCTTCGTCGAACGCTACTTGGGCGAGATCCCGGCGCCGCGTCTGCCGCGCCGCACCTTCGTGCTCGACCAGGCGGGACTGGCCCGCGAGCTCTCGCTCCCGGAGACGGGTGACGCGGTGACCTCGCCGCTGTTGAAGAGCTACCGCCTGCGCAACGGCGTGCTGCACAACCCGCTCAGCGACCGCCGCACGACCAAGGGCGTCTTCCACATCGCCGACGGCGGGCTGCCGGTGCCGCAGGACAAGAAGGAGGTCCCCAAGGGGGCGTTTGCCGGCCTGTTGGAGCGGGCGTTCCAGGCTCCGCCGGAGTTGATGCGCCTGCCCTACACCGACGGCTGGGCGGAATCCGCCGCGTGCTGGGTCAGCCTGCTGCTCCGCCCGCTGGTGGTGCCAGCGGTCGAGGGCTTCATCTCGGCCAAGCGGATGGAAACGCGGTTCTTCGTGCCGGGCTCGCTGGTGGCGAACCTCGACTTTGTGGAGTCCATCTTCGGCAACGGCGGTGATCCGTTCCTGCCGGAAAACGACGCCGCGCTCGATGTGGACGGGTGGACCGGGCACACCGGCTGCGTGATCCTGGCCCCGCACCTGACCCGGGTGACCAAGGCCGAATTGGGCCTGCCGAAGTGGGACGACGCCACCGAGCGCCAGCGCCACGACGGCATGTGCTGGAAAACGGAGGACGAACTCTACAACGACGGCTCGGCCTTCAAGATCTGCGCCCGCGACGCCAGCGGCGTGGTGGTGACCCTCATCGCCGACAACTACTTCGGCTACTGCAAGAAGGAGGTGAAGACCCAGATCTCCTACTCGGCCAACCTCTACGGTCTGGCGGAGGAGGAACACGCGGGCGGCGCGATCGCGTTCCCGGCCTACGACCTGGGCGAGGAGTTCCACGGCAGCGTGCACGTGCAGTCGCGCGGCCACAACTTCAAGGAAGTCACGGAGCTGTGCGCCGACCTGATGGAGCTGCAGCCCGCGGGCTACGGCATCGACCGGGAGTATTCGAACATCTATTACGTGCCGGAGGACGTGCGGTTCGATTTCGAGCAGAGCCTGGTGGTCTGGACCACCGCGGCCGGCGAGCAGCGGCTGCCGCTGCGCGCCGGCATCACCTACATCCGGCCGTCGGGCTACAAGGTCGAGCTGACCCGTTCGCCCGGCCAGTCCAACTGGAGCCTGGTCGGCACCGTTGCGGAGGGGGCGGTCTGCCACAAGCCCTGCACCGTGTCCGGCGGCGGCAAGTCGGAGATCTCCAAGGCCATCTCCGACGCCATCCTCCCGGGGCCGGTGTTCGTGGCCCACTTCGAGGAGGACATGGACGCCGTGGCCGCCATCATCGGTCATGACTTCCCGAGCCGCTTCCGGGATGCCGCCAAGCGCGGGCAGGACCACCGCGGCATCCTCAGCCCGGAACGTTCGCTCGGCTCGGTGATCAAGCTGCTGACGCCCTCGCCCGAGTACACCGAAGCCTACAACGCATGGCTCGATTCGGTGCCCCAATACGTCAAGGAGATCGTCTTCATCGTGAAGCGCTACTACCACAAGGAGTGGGGCGAAGACTGGCGCAGCCACTTCTCGGTCGACATCATCAACGGCAAGCCGGGCAACGAGCTGAAGTGCGAGGCCAACAAGGTCACCGCCAGCTACCTGCGGGTCGGGTTTGAGGCCGACGGTTCCTGGCGGGTGTTCGGCCTCCGGGGCGATTTCCACCCGGCGGCGAAGATTCAATACGAGGACGACATCACCGCCTCGGTGGTGGTGCCGACCCAACACCTCGGCGACCTCGGTGCCTCGGAAGAGCGGCCGTCGCACAAGTTCGTGAAGAACTGCGAGACGCGCCTCTTCCAGCGCCCCGACGACGCCATTCACCGCGGCTATGACAAGCAGACCGAGCGCGACCTCGCCCAGCCCGGTAACTTCATCTCCAACTTCGAGCCGCTCGACGGCGACGTGGCCCGCGACCTGGTGGCCGACGCGGTGAACTTCGTGAAGTGGACCGAGCCCATGCAGGCCCTCATCCGGGAGGCGGCCACCGCGGCCGACGGCCCCGGCTACTTTGTCTCCTCGGCGCACCCGCGCATCGTCGAGGGCAAACCGACCAAGAACCCGCGCTACCTGCAGATCCGGCCCGACCTGGTGAACCCGCGCGCGGTCCGCATCGCCAACGTCGCCACCCGGCTCCACCGCCGGCTGCCGGCAGGCAAGTCCATCCTGACCCCGGTCCACGCCGTGGTGCCGGGCCGGCGCAACAACCCGGCGGACCTCGCGGCCGGCATCCGCTCCCTCGCGGTGTTCAACCCGATCCACTACATGGAGCTGCCCGAACTCTTCCTCGAGTTCATCAGCTCGATGACGGGCAAGTCGCCCTCGACCACCGGCGCCGGTTCGGAAGGGGCGCTGACCAAGGGGCCGTTCAACTGCCTGCCGGCGGTCATCGACCTCAACGCCGCGCTTGTCTCCTACCTGCTGACGCAGCACCCGGCCTACATCTCGGCGGCGGGCTGCGTGGGCCCGAAGTGCCGCGTCGACCACGACGTGAGTCTGCTGATCCCCGAGGTGTTCTGCCGCATGACGCCGGAAGAGCGCGAGGCGGCGCGCCTGATCGACAGTGGCAGCCTGGAGCGGTGCGAGGATTTTGAATACGAGGGCAAGACCGTGCGGGCCAGCCGCCTCGGCTATCGCATTACCGAGAAGTTCGCCCTCACCTTCCTCGCCCGCGTCTTCAACCACCCGCACCGCGTCTTCACGCCGGAGATGTTCAAGCCCGAGCTGCAGAGCATGGAGGAGTTCGTCGAGGGCATGGACAACATCTGCGTGACCCACCAGCGCGTGGCCCAGAGCTACTTTGACGACGGCACGATCGCCCTGGCCTGCCCGCCGCTGGCGGCGCTGCTGCACATCATGGCGCACGGCCAGACGCCCGAGGGCCATGACCTCAACGCCCCCGAGGTGCGCGGCATGTTCAGTCGCGAGGCGCTGCTGGCCAGCGACTGGTATCAGGCGCGGCTGGCGACCAAGCAGGCCAACGACGTGGCGCTCTGGGAACGCAACGTGGCGGCGCTGGAGAAAGTCATCGGCAACCCGGCGATGGCGGACATCGCCGCCCGCATGGATCTGCCCGCCCGACTCGCGGCGGCCCGGGCCCGCCGCCAGGAAGTGGGCGCCGCCGGCTACCTCGACACTCTGAAGGGCTCCCTCGGCACGCAGCCGCTGTAATCGGCAGCGGTCGTTTCACCGGTCTCTGCGTTCTCCGCGGCATCTGCGTTTGCTCGATTTCGGGGCAAAGGCATTGACCGCGGATAGCGCGGATAGGCGCGGAGACTTGGGCTAGTCGTTGCTGTCCTCGTCGTCCTTACCCGAGCGGCCCTGGTCGACGAAGATGCGGATCTCGGCCTTGCGGCCGATCAGCTGGGTGGCGCGGCGCAGGGCGTCGCGGGTGGACACGGTCGGGTTGATCGGGTCCTGCCGGAAGAAATTCTCCGGGCCCAGTTTGGTCAGCAGGCCGGAGTTGGTGAACACCCGGGTGATCTCGCGGTCGGCGCCCGACACCAGGAGGTGGCGGTCGGTTTTGCGCAGGAAGTTGAGCAGCTCCTCGATGGCGGCGGCGGCGGTGGCGTCGAGGTGGCGGGCGTTTTTGAGGCGCAGCACGATGACCTTGAGGCTGGGGTCGCGGATGACCTCGCGGATCTGCTGGGCGAAGATGTCGGAGGAGCCGAAGAACAAGTCGCCCTCGGCGTGGAGGATGGAGATGCCCGGGACGTTGCGGCGGGCCGGGGCGGCCAGCGCGGCCAGCTGGCCGTCCTCGGTGAAGTTGTATTCGACCAGGTCGGGGGTGCCGACCTGGCGGAGGAAGAGCATGATCGAGGTGAAGGCGCCGAGGTAGATCGACGACTCGATGGTGAAGAGCAGCGCGGCGAAGCAGGTGACGCAGAACACGACGGCATCGGCCCGGGTGGTGCGCAGGGCCAGCAGGAGATTGCGCTGGTTGAAGAGTGAGACCGCGATGCCCATGACCACGGCCGCGAGGGCCGCGCGCGGGATGTAGGGGATGACGTAGACCAGGCCCGGCAGCAGTAGCAGCACGATGGCGCCGGCGATGACGTTGGCCCACGGCGTGCGGGCGCCGGAGGCGTCGCTGAGCACCGAGCGGGTGAGCGAGCCCGAGGCGTTCATGCCGCCGGCGACGGCGCTGACGGCGTTGGCCACGCCCATGGCGTACATCTCCTGGTTCACGTTGATACGTTCGCCGGAGCGCGAGGCGATGGTCTTGCCGATGGAGGTGCCCTCGAGGACGGACACGAACGCGAGCGCGAGCGCGGGGGCGGCGAGCTCGCCGAGGTAGTCGAAGTTGAAGGAGGCGCGGATGGCGGTGAGGTCGCCCAGGCTGAACCGGCTCAGGTAGGCCAGGTGCCAGCCGAGCTGCTCGAAGCCCAGCGCGAGCAGGCTGGTGAGCAGCAGGGTGGTGGCGACGGTGGGCACCTTGGGCGCCCAGCGGCGCAGGGCCGCGGTGCAGGCGAGGGCGCCGACGGCGATGCCCAGCTCGGGCAGGTGGGTCTCGGGCAGGTGCCGCACGATCTCGACCACCATGCCGAGGAAGTTGCCGGCATGCTCGACCTCGAGGCCGAGGGCGTTCTGCAGCTGGTTGACCAGAATGAAGACCGCGGCGGCGGAGATGTAGCCGGTGATGACCGAGCGCGAGATGTAGTTGATCAGGAACGACGCGCGCGCGAGGGCCCCGAGCACGAGGAAGAAGCCTACCAGCAGGACGAAGAGCGGCAGCGCGGCCATGCGCTGCTCGGGGGGCAGGCCGGTGGTGGCCAGCCCGGTGAGCAGCAGCACCGAGGTGGCGTTGGTCGGGCCGAACACGATGTAACGCGAGCCGCTGAAGAAGGGACCGGTGAGCGCGCTGAGCGCGCTGCTGATCAGGCCGTGCAGCGGCGGCAGGCCGGCGATGAGCGAGAAGGCGATCGACTGCGGGACCGAGAGCAGCGCGACGTTGAGCCCGGCCTTGGCATCGGCCGCGACGGTGGCGCGCGGCTGGCGGCGGAAGAGCCGGCGGCCGGGAAACCACTTGAGCTGCGCGGCGCTGAAGAGGCTCCGTGACCAGAACCGGATGATGCGCCCCCATTTGCGAGGCCGCTCCCGGGCACGGGGCTCGGGCGGGGACGGTTCCGGTTGGGCAGGCGAGGTGGTCACGGCGCGGGACCAAGGTGCGCGGAAACGCGGTGACTCGTCAACGAGCTGAGTTACCTGCCCACGGCAAAACCTCGACCTGCCGGCGGGGGTTGCCCACCTTGGCCAGCATGTCCGATGCCACCACCCCACCCACCCTCGGTCAGGTCGCGATCACGGTCAGTGATGTGGCGGCGGCCAAGACGTTTTATCGCGACGTGCTGGGACTCGCCTTCCTGTTTGATGCGGGGCCGAACCTGGCGTTTCTCCAGGCGGGCGCGGTGCGGATCATGGTGTCCACGCCGCAGGGGCACGGGGAGCCGGGCCAGAATTCGGCGCTGTATTACAAGGTGAGCGGCATCACCGAGGCCTATGCCGCCATGGTGGCGCGCGGGGCGACGGCTGAGCGCGAACCCGGTCTCACGGCGAAGATGCCCGACCATGATTTGTGGATGGGTTTTCTGCGTGATCCCGATGGCAACCTGGTGGGGCTGATGGAGGAAGTCCGCCCGCCGGCCGCGGCCTGACATGAAGGGCACCCTCATCACCGTCATCTTGCTGGCGGCCGCGGTGGGCGGGCTGTGGTTTGTGGCCGACCGGCGCAACGAACGCATTCGCCTGCACAACGAGCAGGTGCGGGCCGAGGCGGCGGCGAAGGTGCAGGCTGAGCGGCTGGCGTGGTTTGGCGAAGCCGGGCTCAACCCGGACATCGAGTGGCGCGAGACGGGGCTGGGCGTGCTGCACCTGCGGCGCGGCACGGGGCTGCAGCCCACGCCCGGCAGCGAGGTGAAGTTCAATTATGCGGTGAAACTGGCCGACGGCGCGGAGGTGCAGCGGCCCGAGAAGCCGACCGAGGCCCGCATCGGGCAGATGGTGCCGGGCGTGTCGGCGGGGTTGCAGGCGATGCAGGAGGGCGGGCATGCCATCCTCTTCATCCCGCCGGTGATGGGCTACGGCCGCTCCGGCTACGGCCCGATCCCGCCCGACGCGGGGCTGCAGTTCGAGGTCGAACTATTGGTGCCGTAGCGATCGCCGGAGATCCGCCGGCGGCTTCGGGCAGGCGCACTCCCCCGCCCCGCTGCTGCAGCCGGACTTGGCGCGGCGGTGGCTCCAGACCAGGTAGCCCAGCGCGGCGAGGACCACGAGCGGGGCGAGGATCGACTGAAGGACGGGGGACATGGGAAGATCAATAGCCGAGCGCGGAGCCGACCTGGTAGACGGCCAGGCAGAGCAGCCAGGCGAAGCCGGTCTGGTAGCCGATCTGGAAGAGCGGCCATTTCCACGAGTTGGTCTCGCGCTTCACCACGGCGACGGTGCTCACGCACTGCATGGCGAAAACATAGAAGATCATCAGCGTGAGGCAAACCAGCGGCGTAAACAGCGGGCGGCCGTCGGGCCAGGTCGAGGTCTGCAGCGCCTCGCGCAGCGGGGCGGTGTCCTCCTCATCCTCCTCCACGTTGAAGACCACGCTCATGGCGCTGACGAACACCTCGCGGGCGGCGAAGGAGCTGATCAGGCCGATGCCGATCTCCCAGTTGAAACCCAGCGGCCGGATCGCCGGCTCGATGAGGTGGCCGGCCTGGCCGGCGAAGCTCTGCGCGATCTGCTCGGACGGCGTGGCGTCGTCACCGGCCTGCGGATACGCGGTAAGGGCCCACAGCACGATGGAGATGGCGAGGATGATGGTGCCGGCGCGCTTGAGGAACAGGCCGGCGCGCTCGACCATGTGCAGCAGCACGTCCTTGAGTCGCGGGCGGCGGTAGGGCGGCAGCTCCATGATCATGAGCGGCGGGGCGCCCTTGAGCAGGGTGCGCTTGAACAGCCAGGCGAAGAAGAACGCGCCGCCGGTGCCGAGCGCATACATGAGCAGCATGAGCCCCACCTTGGTCAGGATCGGCACCTCGCCGGAGGGCACGATGGCCGCAATCATCAGCAGGTAGACCGGCAGGCGGGCCGAGCAGCTCATGAAGGGTGCGACGAGGATGGTGACGAGCCGGTCCTTGGGCTCCTCGATGGTGCGCGTGGCCATGATGCCGGGGATGGCGCAGGCGTAGGAACTGAGCAGCGGGATGAAGGATTTGCCGTTCAGGCCGACCCGGTTCATGAGCCGGTCCATGATGAAGGCGGCGCGGGCCATGTAGCCGGTGCTCTCCAGCAAGCCAATGAAGAAGAAGAGGATAAGGATTTGCGGGAGGAAGATCACCACGCCCCCCACCCCGGCGATGGCACCGTCGGTGATGAGATCGCGCAGGTCGCCGGGGGCCAGGTTGGCCTTGACCGCATCAGCCAGGGCGGAGACGCCGGCGTCGATGAGATTCATCGGGTATTCCGCGAAGGTGAAGATGCTGAGGAAGAGTGCGGTCATGATGCCGCCGAGCACGGCCCAACCCCAGACGCCATGGGTCACGACGGCGTCGATTTTGTCGGAGGTGCTTTGTCGAAGGTGCGGCGTATCCGTGCTTTCCACACAGGTGGCGGCGAGGGCGGCGATGGCGTCGTAGCGGGCGCCGACGAGGATGGCGGACCAGTCGGTGCCGGTGCGCTCGAAGCGATTTTTCCAGTTCTGCAGGCTGGCCGCGGTGGTCGGGCTCAGGGGGTTGGAACCGGCGACGCGCACGGGGTCCTGGTCGGTGAGCAGCAGGAGCGCCTCGGCGCGGGCGATGAGGGGCGGCTTGCCATCGTTGTCCTGCAGCGAGGCCTGCAGTTCGGCGACGGCGGGGGCGATGGGAGCCGGCACTTCCCAACGGTGTTTGGGCAGGGGCAGGTCGGTGCGACTGAGGGCGAGTTTGAGCTCGATCAGCCCGACGCCGCGCGAGGCCGACGTGGCGATGACGGGTATGCCGAGCTCCTTTTCCAGCCGGCCGATGCGGATCTGCAGGCCGGCGGCGGTGGCGAGGTCCATCATGTTGACCACGAGGATGACGGGCCGGCCGAGGTCGAGGATCTGGTGGACGAGGTAGAGATTACGCTCGAGGTTGGAGCCGTCGACGACGCAGACCACGCGGTCGGGCATGGTGGTGTCGGCGCGGCGGCCGAGGAGCACGTCGCGGGTGACAGCTTCGTCGGGCGAGCGGGCGGCCAGCGAGTAGGCCCCGGGCAGATCGATGATCGTCATCGGCTGGCCGTGCTGGGAGTAGGCGGTGCCGACCTTGCGCTCGACGGTGACGCCGGGGTAGTTGCCGATCTTCTGTTTCAGCCCAGTGAGGGCGTTGAAGACGGTGGACTTGCCGCAGTTGGGATTGCCCACCAGCGCGTAGACGGGGGTGCGCGACGGGGTCTTGATGTGCTGCGGCAGGCTCATGGATGATGCGAGGCGCTCACTGCTCCACTGGCTCGACCAGCACGTGGTCGGCCTCGGTCTTGCGCAGGGTGAGATGGTAGCCGCGCACCTTGATCTCGAGCGGGTCGCCGAGCGGGGCGGTGCGGACGAGGGTGAGCGTGGTCCCGGGGAGCAGGCCCATTTCGCGGAGACGGAGGAAGGCGGCGCCGGCCTTGGGATACTCGCGCAGGACGGCGGAGGTGCCGATGGCGAGTTGGGACAGAGGGAGGGGCTCGGTCATGGCGAACGGGGGGCGCGGCGGCGGGCGCGGACCTCAGGCGGCCGGTTCGACCAGGATCTGGCGGGCAGCGGCGTGGCTGAGCGCGATGCGCGTGCCGTTGACACGGCAGATGATGGTGGATTGGCCGGAAATCTTGGTGACGCTAGCCGATTCCCCGAAACCGAGCTCGCGCACCCGCTGGCGGAACTGCCCCTCGCCGATCAATTCGCGTACCCAGCCGCTGGCGCCGGCGGTGAGCTGGCAGAGCGGGAGGAGAGGCGGATGTGGCACAGAAGGCATGTCGGAAGGCAAAGTCGATTGAGACTCAGTTTCATTGTCAATAGGCGCTGGATCGTCGAGGCACAAAAAAGCGCACCTGATGGACAGGTGCGCTGAAAGTTGTGAGCCTCGGGACGGTGAGCTTAGCTCGACGGACTGACGCGGATGATGCCGGTGCTGGGAACCGTGACCGAAACGCTGTTACCCACGGCGGTGGCGAGGGCGTTCCGGATGTTCTGGATCTGCCCCTGGGTCAGACTGTTGCCTACGGCTGCAGTGCGACCGTTGACCACGATGCCGGTGAAGTTCAGGTTGTTGATCGAGCCGTTGTTGCTGCTAATGACCGTGCCGGTGGTGCCGTTAGTGGCAACGACGGTGGCCTGGGCGCCCAGGTTGTTCACGGTGACCAAGAAGTTGCCGTAGGACAGGGCGATGGTGAACTGGGTAGTGACCGAGGGCGGCGGGCGGTTGTTGGTCGGCGGCGGCGGCGGCGTCACCGGCGTAGGAGTTGTGCCCGTGCCTTGAGTCGTGGTGGTCGTGGCTGCGACCTGCGTCGCAATGGGAGCGGCGCGTGATGCTGACACGGAGGTGGTGACAGTGGTCTGCACGGCCGGCGGCAGGGTGGCCACGACGGCGGTCGTCACTGCCGAGGCCACGGCGCCACGGCCGGCGGTATCGAGCGCCACGGTGGTGACAGCAATGACCTGAGCCGCAATGTTGCCGACAGCGGGAGGCGGGGAGCCCGGAACGGTGTTGGCGGCGATAACCGCTTCCACGGCCGCCTCGATTTCAGCCTCGGTGGCCGTTTCCAGTGTAACACCCGCGGGCAGGGCAGCCACGACTGAAGCCAAGAGTTCGGCGTCGGTTTGGGCCGAGGCGGTGGTGGCGGTGAACAGCGCGGTGCCGGCGAACAGCAACAGCGCGGAGAGAGCGGTTTTCAGGTATTTAATGGCTTGCTAGGCAGGGTGGTTAGGAAAGTTGCGGCGCAATCAGGAGGTGTGAGAAAAGCGGGAGACAAGGATCAGGTCCAACCAGAAATGTAACCAGCACAAGATGGGCCAAACCGCGGGTTCTAGTGGCAATCCGCTGGCAAGTACTGACGATGGGAAGTCAAGAAGACAGCAAGCCGGCGTGATGCAAGCCATTAGCAGCCTCGGCGAGGCCGGCTAACGTGGAACCTCGCGTTCAGCGCTTGCGGCGCTTGAGGCCAAGCTGGGCGACGGCGAAGCGGACGACGCTTTCGAGGCGTTCGACCTCGGCGGGGTCGAGGCCCTCGGCGTTGGCCTGGCGCAGGGCTTCCTCGGCGCGGTGCTTGGCCTTTTCGACGGCGTCTTCGTCAATGTGCTCCTCCTCGATGGCGTGCTCGGCGAGGATGGAGACCTTGTCGCCCTGGATCTGGGCGAAGCCCTCGCCGACGGCGAGGGTGGCGGTGGTGCCGTTCTTGGTCACCCGCAGCTCGCCGTGCTCGACCTGGGTGAGCAGGGGCAGGTGGCCCGGGAGGATGCCGATCTCGCCCTCGACGGTCGGAATGACGACCGTCTCGATGATGTCGGCATAGACCCGGGCTTCGGGGGTGACGATTTCGAGGGTGAGCGGCATGGGACGCGTCGGCTTACTGCTTGGCGGAGGCTTCGAGGACTTCGTCGATGGAGCCCTTCATGTAGAAGTCACCCTCGGCCACGTGGTCGAGTTCACCGTCGAGGATCATCTTGAAGCCGCGGACGGTGTCCTTGACGCCGACGTATTTGCCGGGGGCGCCGGTGAACACTTCCGCGACCGAGAACGGCTGGGAAAGGAAGCGCTGGATCTTGCGGGCGCGGTAGACGAGCTGCTTGTCATCGGGGGAGAGTTCGTCGAGGCCGAGAATGGCGATGATGTCCTGCAGGTCCTTGTAGCGCTGCAGCACGCGCTGCACCTCGCGGGCGACCTGGTAGTGTTCGTCGCCGACGACGGCGGGCTCGAGGGCTTTGGACACCGAGGCGAGCGGATCGACCGCCGGGTAGATGCCGAGCTCGGCGATGGAGCGCTCGAGCACGATGGTGGAGTCCAGGTGGGCGAAGGTGTTGGCCGGGGCTGGGTCGGTGAGGTCGTCGGCCGGCACGTAGACCGCCTGGAAGGAGGTGATGGAGCCCTTCTTGGTCGAGGTGATGCGCTCCTGGAGGAGGCCCATCTCGTTGGAGAGGGTCGGCTGGTAACCCACCGCGGAGGGCGAGCGGCCGAGCAGGGCGGACACCTCGGAGCCGGCTTGGGAGAAGCGGAAGATGTTGTCGACGAAGAGGAGCACGTCCTGGTTCTTCTCGTCGCGGAAGTATTCGGTCATGGCCAGGGCCGAGAGGGCGACGCGCATGCGGGCCCCGGGCGGCTCGTTCATCTGGCCGTAGACGAGGGCGACCTTGGACTTGGAGATGTCCTCCTGGTCGATGACGCCGGCGTCGGACATTTCGTGATACAGGTCGTTGCCCTCGCGGGAGCGCTCCCCCACCCCGGCGAACACGGAGTAGCCGCCGTGGGCCTTGGCGATGTTGTTGATGAGCTCCATGATGACCACGGTCTTGCCCACGCCGGCGCCGCCGAAGGCGCCGACCTTGCCGCCCTTGGTGAAGGGGGCGATGAGGTCGATGACCTTGATGCCGGTCTCGAGGATCTGGGCCTCGGTGTCCTGGTCGACCAGCGCGGGGGGCTGGCGGTGAATGGGATACTTCTTCTCGTGCGGGACGTCGCCGCGGCCGTCGACAGGGTTGCCGGTGACGTCGAAGATGCGGCCGAGCACGCCCTCGCCCACGGGGACGGAGATGGGAGCGCCGGTGTCGGTGACGGCCATGCCGCGCTTGAGGCCCTCGGAGGAGGACATGGCGATGGTGCGGGCGACGCCGTCACCGAGGTGCTGCTGAATCTCGAGGGTGAGCAGCTCGGACTTGCCGGCGGCCTCGAAGGCGACGGTGAGCGCCTGGTAGATGGGCGGAATGGAATTGGCGGCGAACTGGACGTCGACGACGGGGCCGATGACTTGGACGATTTTACCGGTAGTGCTCATGACGGGCGGGCGAACGGGTCGGAGGTTTGTTGAAAAGGGACGGGTCGGGATCAGGCGGCGGTGAACTGGGCGGCGGCGATCTCGAGGATTTCCTGGGTGATGGCGGCCTGACGGGCCTTGTTGTATTCGAGGGTGAGATCGTCGAGGAGGTTGTTGGCGTTGTCCTTGGCGGTCTTCATGGCGACCATGCGGGCGCTTTGTTCGGAGGCCTTGGCCGAGAGGGCCAGCTGGTAGAGGTGGCGGTTGACGTAGAACGGCAGCAGGGCCTCGAGCACGGCCTGGGCGTTGGGCTCGAAGATCATGGTGCGCGTGTCGGTGAACGCGTTCTGGCCGCCGGCGGATTCCTGGTCGACGAGGCCCTGGATGAACTCGCGCAGGTTGCCGAGCGGCAGGACGGGGCGCAGCACCGGCTCCTGGATGAGGGTGTTGCGGAAGCGCGGGTAGATGACCTCGATGGTGTCGATCTCGCCGGCGAGGAAGAGTTTGATGAGGTGGTCGCCGATGACCTTGATCTCGGCGAACGGCACCTTGTCGTGCACCCCGAAGTCGGCGATGACGTCGCGCTTGGTGCGGGCGAGGAACTGCGAGCCCTTGCGCCCGACGACGACGAACTTGGCGGGCGTCTTGATGTCGCCGACCAGTTTGAAGAGGTTGGCGTTGAGGGGGCCGCAGAGGCCCTTGTCGGTCGTGATGAGCAGGATGCCGCGGGTCTTGACCTCACGGGTCTGCAGGAAGGGGTGCAGCGATTCCTCGACCTTGGGCGCGAGGGCGGCGAGCATGCCGGCCATGAGCTGGGCGTAGGGACGGCCGGCCACGGCGGAGGCCTGCGCCTTCTTCATTTTGGACGCAGCCACGAGCTCCATCGCCTTGGTGATCTGGCGAGTGTTCTTGACCGACTTGATGCGCCGGCGGATGTCGCGGGTGGAGGGCATTTAGCGGAGGGCGGTGCGGGGCGAAACGGAAGGGCCGGGCGGGATCAGGCGGCGGAGCTGGCCGCCCACTCGTCGCAGGCGGTCTTGAGCTTGGCCTCGATGTCGTCGGTGAGCTTGGCCTCGGTGCGGATCTGGGTGAGGAGCTCGTCCTTGCGGGTGGCGAAGAACTCGCGGAGCGACACGGCGGCGGCGGTGACCTTGGCGGTGTCGATCTTGGCGTAGTAGTCCTTCTGAAGGGCCCAGAGGGTGACGACCTGCTGCTCGATCGGGATCGGGCTGAAGGCGGGCTGCTTGAAGAGTTCGACGATGCGGTTGCCGCGGTCGAGCTGGGCCTTGGTCTTGGCGTCGAGGTCGGAACCGAACTGGGCGAAGGCGGCCAGCTCGCGGAACTGGGCGAGCTCGCCCTTCAGTTTGCCGCCGACCTGCTTGGTGGCCTTGATCTGGGCGGCGGAACCGACGCGCGACACGGAGAGACCGACCGACACGGCGGGGCGGATGCCTTGGTTGAACAGATCGGTTTCGAGGAAGATCTGGCCGTCAGTGATCGAGATGACGTTGGTCGGAATGTAGGCCGAAACGTCGCCGGCGAGCGTTTCGATGATCGGCAGCGCGGTGAGCGAGCCCTTGCCGTTGAGGCGGGCGGAGCGCTCTAGCAGGCGGCTGTGCAGGTAGAAGACGTCACCCGGGTAGGCTTCGCGGCCGGAGGGGCGCTTCAGGATGAGGGAAATCTGGCGGTAGGCGACGGCGTGCTTCGAGAGGTCGTCATAGACGATCAGCGCGTCCATGTCGTTTTCCATGAACCACTCGCCCATGGCGGCGCCGGCATACGGGGCGATATACTGGTTGGCCGGATTGTCGGCGGCGGGGGCGGCGACAATGATGGTGAATTCGAGGGCCCCGGCGGCCTCGAGGGCGGCGACGGTGCGGACGATGTTGGAATTCTTCTGACCGACCGCGACGTAGATGGAGTAAACCGGGCGGAACTTCGGGTCGCCCGAGGCGAGGCCCACCTTGTTGATCTTCGCCTGGTTGATGATGGTGTCGATGGCGATGGTGGTCTTGCCGGTGCCGCGGTCGCCGATGATGAGCTCGCGCTGGCCGCGGCCGATCGGGATCATCGAGTCGATGGCCTGGATGCCGGTGAGGAGCGGTTGGTCGACCGACTTGCGGGCAATGATGCCGGGGGCGATGCGCTCGACCGGGTAGGTTTCCTTGCTGTCGACCGGGCCCTTGCCGTCGACCGGATTGCCGAGGGCGTCGACCACGCGGCCGAGCAGGCCCTTGCCGACGGGCACGGAGAGGAGCTTGCCGGTGGTGAGGACCTCGTCCCCTTCCTTGAGCTCGGAGACGTCGCCGAGGACGACGCAGCCGACTTCGTCCGCCTCCAGGTTCAGGGCGATGCCGATGGCGCCGCCGGGAAACTGGACCATCTCGTTGTACATGACGTCGGAGAGACCGTCGATCTTGGCGACGCCGTCGGCGACGGTGCGGATGCTGCCGGTGTTCTGCTTGACCGCCTTGTTGGTCAGGTTGGCGATCTGGGATTCGATTTGTTCGAGGACGGAGCTCATGGCGCGGGGCGCGGGTTGAGAGGTTGGACGGTTATTAAAGGGAGGGAATCAGAGGGAGGCCTCGAGGGCGGCGAGCTGGCCGGCGACAGAGGACTCATAAACATCGTCGCCGATACGCACCCGCAGGCCGGCGATGAGGGCGTCGTTGCGCCGGCCGGTGGCGGCGACGGGGCGCTTGTATTTCTGGGAGAGGGCGCCGGCGATGGCGCCCAGGGTGGCGTCGGTGATGGCGCCGGCGTGCTCGACGACGGCGTTGGTCTTGGCCAGCTCCTGCGCGATGAAGCGATGGTAGGCCTTGAGCACGGGCAGCGGCCGGGAGGGCGGATGGTTGGCCAGATAGGCCAGCACGCCGGCCACGCGCTCGGCGTCGACACTGCCGTCGGCGGCGAGACTCAGCTGAGCGAGCTGCTTGGCGTAGTGCTGGTGTGATTTGGCGGTGGCCACGGGGAAAATTCTGAAAAACTAAAAACCTGAAATGCTGAAAGGGAGGCGCTCAGGCGATGGTGAGTTCCTTGGCGGCGGCGTCGTTGAAGCGGGAGCGGTCGGCGTCGCTGAGCTCCTTGGCCAGGACCTGGCGGGTGGTGCTGACCACGAGGCGGGCGATCTCGCCGCGGGCCTCGGCGATCATCTTGCGATGTTCGAGCTCGGTGACGTGGCGGGCCTTGGTGACGATGTCCTGGGCCTGGGCGACGGCTTCCTGGGCCTGGCGGTCCAGGAACTCCTTGGCGGAGGCGCGGGCCTCCTCGATGATCTTGGTGGCGTCTGCCTGGGCTTGCCTGACGATGCCGGCGCTCTCGGCGGAGGCGGCCTCGAGCTTGGCCTTGATGGCGTCGGCATCCTTGAGGCTCTGGTCGATCTTGGCCGAGCGTTCGGCCATGGCGTCGGTGGTGGGTTTGATGCCCTTGTAGTAGAGGACGCCAAAGAGGATCAGGAAGCTGATCAGCTGGATGACGATCGACTTCGGATCGAGGCCGAACTTTTCCACGATACCGGCTTCACCGGCGGCGTGCCCGGCGGCCTCGGATGCTTCGGTGACGGCGAGGAGGAGCGTGGTGAACATGGTGCGGAGAAGAGGCGGAGGAAAGGGAGGGGGCGCGCCGGCCGGGGACGACCGGCACGCCCGTCAAAACGATTAGCTGGCGAGGAAGAGCGCGAGCACGCCCAGACCTTCGGCGAGGGCCATACCGATGATGGCCTGAACGAGGATCTTGCCCGAGGCGCCCGGGTTGCGGCCGACGGATTCGGCGGCTTTGGTGCCGATCATGCCAACGCCGATGGCGGCGCCGAGCAGACCGAACGCGCTGGCGATGTTACCAGAGATTTCAGCGAGGATCATTGTAGGAGGTGGATTTGGTTTGGTTGCAGTGGCCGCCGTGCACGCTCGCAATGGTATGCTCCCGGCGGTAAAGGGTGGGAA
>Ga0181601_10001956_pt1 | contig 17713 bp, 16 predicted proteins | sample 041ome_8_FD_133020 | JGI IMG/M metagenome (GOLD analysis project Ga0181601, IMG submission 133020) | Coastal salt marsh microbial communities from the Groves Creek Marsh, Skidaway Island, Georgia - 041407BS metaG (megahit assembly) | ecosystem: Environmental > Aquatic > Marine > Intertidal zone...
CACAACAAAATTGGCAGCCAGGGCCAGCGTATTCAAAGGCTGGAACAACTGGCCAGGTCGTTTGCCACGGCGCTGCATGTTAATTCTGAGGACGCCGCACGTGCCGCACGTCTTGCCAAGGCCGATCTCGCCACCGACATGGTCGGCGAGTTTCCAGAACTGCAAGGCGTCATGGGTCAGTACTACGCCCTGCACGAAGGCGAGTCGAAGCAGGTGGCTGCCGCCATTGAGGGCCACTACCACCCGCGGTTTGCGGGCGACACACTTGCTTCAAATGGGCTTGGCCTTGCGGTTGCCCTTGCCGACAAAACCGAGCTGCTTGTTGGTATTTGGGGCATTGGTCTTATCCCCAGTGGCGAGAAGGACCCCTTTGGTCTGCGACGCGCGGCGCTGGGCATTCTTCGCATGCTTATTGAAACACCGGTTGAACTCTCACTCTCGCAGCTTGTTGCCCAGGGTCAGAAAAGTTTTGAGAAGGTTGTAGCAGTACAGCCTGAGACCGAGGCGGTCTTGAACTTTCTTCTCGATCGCGCCCGTGGCTACCTGAAAGACCAGGGCCACCCGGCCGAGGCCATTGAGGCCGTGCTTGCGGAATGCCCCGACAAGCCTTGGCAGTGGCTGCCTCGACTTCAGGCCGTCAATGCATTTCTACACACCCCCCTTGCGGCCGCCCTGTGTGCGGCCAATAAACGTATTGGCAACATTCTGAAAAAGGCCAGTGCCGACGACGCCAGTTCGAGTGTGAAGTCTGAGCTTCTTGTTGAAGCCAATGAAAAAGCCCTGGCCCAGGCACTTGCCCAGACCGCTCCGCAGGCCGAGGCCCTAGCCGCCGCAGGCAAATACCAAGAGTCGCTTGAAAGCCTTGCCCTGTTAAAAGCGCCGGTGGATGCCTTTTTTGAGGCGGTCATGGTGAATGCAGACGACCTGGCGTTGCGTGCTAACCGCATTGCCCTTTTAGGTCAGGCCCATCGGGCCATGAACCAAGTAGCAGACCTTGCGAGACTTGCCGTAAATACGTGAGCGCTTTTCTTCACCTTGTTCGTTCACTGGTCTTTGGAGGGTTTCAGGTCGTAAGTCTTGTGGTCTGGGCCACACTTTTTATAGCGACCGCACCTTTGCTCTCACAAAGAAACCGTTACCGGCTTGCCATGAAATGGCCCGCCATGACTGTTTTTGCTGCGCGTTTTATTTTGGGTATTTCTTGGAAGGTCGAGGGCCTGCAGCATTTAGAGGCAGCAAAAGATCAGCGGCTTATTGTCTGCGCCAAGCATCAATCGTCTTGGGAAACACTTTTCTTGCCCTCTTTTTTGCCACGCCCGCTTTGCTTTGTTTTCAAAGAAGAGTTGCTGCGCATTCCGTTTTTTGGTTGGGGCATTGGTCTGCTTGACATGATTCATATTAATCGCAGAGATGGCCGCGATGCCTACCAGAGCATTGAATCGCAGGCGCAGATTAAACTGGATCAAGGCCGATGGATTACTTTTTTTCCTGAAGGAACACGCACACAACCGGGTGAACGACGTCGATACAAAACAGGTGCCGCCCGGCTTGCGATTGCCTTGGGTGTACCTGTTTTACCAATTGCTCTAAACTCGGGGTTGTTATGGCCACGCAATGCATTCATCAAACGTCCGGGCTGTATCGCGGTGTCGATTGGCGAGCCTATTCTTCCATTGCCCAACGACACGCCCGAAGCGTTCATGTCACGCATCGAATCCTTCATTGAAAACGAAACCCAGCGACTCTCCGAGCCAACTGTCTCTGCTTGAGGCCGAGGCCACTGGCGAGAGCCAAGGTAGCCCCTCCACAAACAGCACGAGGCATGAGAAGGCGCAGCCCAGTCAGTTTCGCTCCTCGGAGCCAAGGGCTTCGAGCCCGCGCTCGCAACGAACCATCGAGCTGCGCCGCTCGGGCCCCTTCATGGAGCTTGATGGCCAGAAGATTCCCATTGAGTTAAGCCGCAGTCGTAGGCGTACCGTGGGCATGACCATTCTTGAAGGTCGCATTAAAGTGACGGCGCCCAACTGGGTGCCGCTTACAGAAATCGCAAACATTCTTGACTACAAGTCCCGCTGGCTAACCAACCGGCTTAAAGAGTGGCAGGTGCGTCAGGCCAATAAGCTGGAGCCCGAAGACCGCTGGGCCCATGGGGCAACGGTTCAGTTTCTTGGGCAGCCCTGTGTGCTTCAGTTACAGCCCCATCTTGAGGAGGTGCTGTGGGATGCCAAGGCTGCCGCCTTGCTCGTACCTTCGGCAGGCGACCCCAACCACGAGCAGGTGCGCGACCGAGTGCACGGCTTCATGCAGGCTCAGGCCAAAGAGATTCTTAAAGAACGGCTTGATATCTTGGCCGAGAGGTCGGGCCGCAGTTACAGCAAGTTCTCTATTACCCATGCCCGCACACGCTGGGGCAGCTGCACCCAGGACGGCCATATTCGCCTGAACTGGCGGCTCATTCAGTTTAGCCTTCAGGTCATTGACTACGTGGTGGCCCACGAGCTTGCGCACCTCAAGGCCATGGACCACAGCCGTTCGTTTTGGGACGAGGTGGCTACTATTCTGCCCGACTACAAGGCTGGTCAGCAGGGGCTTAAAGGGGTGACTTTTGAGTCGGTGAGTTAGCCTAAAGCCGCCAGTTGATTGGCGAGCCTTGCGTATTGCTCAACCGTTAACTCCTCGGGCCGCTGGGTAGGACGGGCATCCACCGCATTTAAGTCAAGCCGATCAAGAAGTCCTGCCAGCGTGTTTCGAATCATTTTTCGACGCGACGAAAAGGCTTGACTAACCAGGCGTGCAAAGACGGGCCAGTTGTGCACAGGCTGATGCTCTTTGGCCAAGGGCTGCATGCGCACCACCGCTGACTGCACCTTAGGCACGGGCCAGAACGACTCGGGCGGGACATGCAGGCACTTTTCCATGTTGTATCGCGCCTGAAGCATGACCGAGAGACGCCCGTAGGTTTTGGAGCACGGGGCTGCAACCATGCGGTCCACCACCTCCTCTTGCAACATGAAAGTCTGGTCTTCTATAACAGGGCTGTAGTCAAGCAGATGGAAGAGCACAGGTGAAGAAATGTTGTAAGGTAGGTTGCCCACCACACGCAGGCGAGTCGCCTGCAACTCGGTGGCAAGCTGATTGAAGTCAACGGTTAAGACGTCTTGAGAAACAAGCCGCAAGCCCTTGGGCTCGAATCGCTGACGCAGAGCCGGAAGCAGGTCTTCATCAATCTCAATGGCGGCAAGGCAGCAGCCTACCTGTTCAAGCAAAAGCCCTGTAAGAGCACCCTGTCCGGGGCCAATCTCGACCAAGGTCTGACTGGGCAGGGGGTGAATGCACTGAACAATCGCACGAACAATGCTCTGATCGCGCAGAAAGTTTTGTCCAAACCGACGCTTGGCTTTCACGCGTGTAAACGCCTGCTAGGGCTTGATCTCCACGTAACTGTTAGCACGCACCTCTCTCATCCAGTCATTCACCGCCTCCGAGAGCTTCCGATCACGTAAAGCAAGTCGAGCGGCCAGACGAAACCGCTCTTCCGACAAGGGCTCGCGCTTGCGCTCAAGAAGCTCAATAAGATGCAGCCCAAACACAGTTCGCACCGGAGGGCTCAGCTCGCCCGGCCGAAGCTGTGCCAAGGCTCGCTCAAACTCCGGAACGAGATCGCCCGGGTAGGCCCAGTCGAGCTCGCCGCCTTTGGGCGCAGAGCCTGGGTCTTGCGAAATGGCGCGCGCCAGACGCTCAAAGGGTTCGCCAAGGCGCAGCCTGTCGCGGACATCGGCAAGCCTTCGCGCGGCCTGCTCCTCCGAGGTATTCGCATCCACCCGAATAAGAATGTGGCGCGCCCTGTAGACATCAACGAGCTCCCCACCAAGGGCAACGCGTCGTTCGTCAACGCGCAAAAGATGCAGCCCGTTACCACTTCGTAATGGCGCCGTTAGCTCACCGGCCTGAAGGTCTTTAACAGCCTGAAAGAAAAGTGCAGGCATGCGCTCGGAAGACCGCCAGCCCAAGGAGCCACCTTCGGCCGCCTCAGGTGACTTGGAGTGTTGTCTCGCAAGGTCTTCAAAAGACGCCCCGGAATTACGAACGGAATCTGCCCAGGCCTTCATGCGCTGCGTGGCCTCTTGAAGCTCTTGCTCGGAGGCCTCCGGCGCAAGCGGAATAAGAATCTGAGAGATCTTCCACTCCTCAACCTTGGCAAGGCTTTGGCCCTGCGACTCTAAAAAGGCGTCGATCTCGGAGTCGGAGACGCGCAAACGATTCTCAACATCGCGCTCACGCAGCCTTGAAATAGTGATCTCGTCGCGAATGTCTTCGCGGAACGCGTCAAAGCTGACGCCTTCCGTTCTTAACTGCTCACGAAGGGCTGAGACGGTTAGACCGTTGGACTCCGCAAGCCGAGCAATGGCGCGATCAAGGCTTGGGTCATCAACCTGCAAGCCTGCCTCAAGCGCACGCTGAAGCAGGGCAAGGTCGGTAGTCATTCGATCGAGAACCTGATCACGCAAGACCTGATCGGGAGGCAGTGGCTGGCCCGAGCGAGAAAGGTTACGACGCACCTGATTAAGCCGACGGCGCAGTTCACTCTCGACAATGACATCGTTGTTCACCACTGCCACTACGCGGTCCAGAAGAATGGGGGCACGGGCCTGATCGCCCAGTTGCATTGACAAAGGCAGGCTGGACGCCTTGCTGGTAGACAGTCCGGACTGAGCCTGCGCTGATTCGGGCTGGGCTAGGCAAGCACCCAACACCATGCCAGCAAAAACAAAACGAACAACAACAAGACCCCGGGATTGTTGCCCTGGCTGACCAAGGGTTTTCTTAAAGACCATCGTTACCTTTCTCACTTCGTATCGCCCAGACCCAAGGGCTACTGGAAATTTTCAAACCTTGCGGGACCCGGGGCCAACTGATTCACCATGCGATAACTTGGAATACTACGACGTAAAAGCTGCAAGGGGTCTGTGCCCACCCTGGCAATGCCGTTGAACTCAAGCTGCAAGAATACCGCTGTATTGGTCTCCCTTGCGGCCGTTGCAAACTGCTGCAAAACCATTCGCCCCACCCAGCAGCCCCCATCGTATTCAAAACCAGCAATCGCCTCGACAAGGCCTGCATCCACCTGAACGCCGTTTTCTTTATGGGCAAGGGAATAGCTGTACCTACCTACGGCATACCAATTTTTAGCAAGGGGTGCCTGAAAGGCAAGGTCTGCAATATTGACGGAATCTCGTGTAAACCGATAAGACGCATAGGCTGAATAACCAGAGCGCGGCTCGTATCTTGCCGATGCGGCGCCACCCTGCCAACGCCCCTGTCTCGCCGCATACTGACCTACCACGTCAAAACGCCAATGTCGAAAGGCAGAGAATCCGCCCTCCGCAAAGAGATCACTCTCCATATCTTTTCTGGGCGTTTGGCCCGGCAAGACCACTCCTTGCTTAGAGAAATAAAATCGCTGAGCAATAGAGGCCCTCAGTCTCTCCTGCCCAGTCTCGCTATCAAGGATCCGACCCGTCAAGGCGGTCGTTAGATTGTTCTGGTCTGCAATCCTGTCTTGCCCACTAAAAACCCGGTCCGACAAGATCTGTGCGAAGCTGACCGTGGGCTGAGCGGCATCGAAAACGGGAAGTTGATCTTGGTCCTCAAAGGGTGTGTAAACGTAGAGCACCCGTGGTTCGATCGTGGCAAGTTCCGTACGACCCTGCCAGGCAATGTCCCGCTCTAAAGTGGTGGAGGCATTGAGGCTAAATGAAGGTAAAACCCGTGAATAAGACCCAGTTGTCTCGCCGACGTTCGGCTGAAAAACTCCAAGCGTTGGGGCTTGAAGCCCCGCAAAGAACCGCCTCCCCGTCTCTTCAAGGCTCCCGTTTTTCCTGTGCGCATAATGCGTTGCGTGCAAGCCAAAACGAGACCTTGTGTCAAGAACACCAAGCCGCATCGGCAATTCAGCCGTCGCTTGAAAAACAAAACGATCCCCCTCGGCAAGCGTAGGGTGACGAAAAGAAATAGCCTCAAACTCGCTTTTCCAGTTGACTCGATGGGGTCCCGTTGCGTCAGAAAAAAGATTTGCCCCAAACCGTCCGGAACGACTGGCTGCAAAACGAGGTAGCCAGGCATAGGGGGCAATGATGGGAGCATCTTGATCTTGCAGCACTTGGAACTCCTGAACCTGCGCAGCCATGTGGAAACCATTCCAGTGCGCATCCGCACTAAACAAAGCAGGTAACACTCTTCGCGATGACCCAATAAGCGAGCTCCCAAAATCAGCAAAGTAACTGTTGTCCGACACGCGCGCGCCGCCAACACTTAAACGTAGGTCAGGGCGAACCTGAAAAACATGATTCATCTCAAGTCGGTGCCTATCCTTCTTAGCGACTCTGTCATTGGGAAGAAAGTCGAAGCCGAGAGTTCCATATCCACCTCGCCACAGATACCGACCCTCTGACCCCAACATCAGCCCTCGACGCTGAATGAGTCGCGGACTTAAAGTCATGTCGCGGTTGGGCGCGATGTTCCAGTAGTAGGGGACCTCAAGCTCCAATCCAAGATTGGAGGTCACCCTGTAAAGGGGGGGTAGGACACCCGACTTGCGTTCGCGGCCAATGGAGAACGTGAGGTCGCCCAGGGGCAACAGGGGTGTATCCCCCCAGTAAAGCTGACTGCCTTGGCTACTGGCCATCTCACGCACCTGATCGACCGCCAAGGTCTTGCTCTCGAGCCGCCAGGCAGGGCGATCCACGGGGCAGGTGGTAAAACTTGCATTCGATAAAACGACCTCACCCGGCTGAATAAAATCAATGCGCTCGGCCTGCCCAGTGGCTTTCAGGCTACTGAACTCGTAACTCACATCACGAAACCAGCCCTGCTGGGTTCCAAGATCAAGGCTAAGCTCGGGTCCCTTGTACAGCTCGCCCTCACGAAAGAGGGTGACCTCACCCTCAGCAATGAGGCGATTCGGAACCATGTCCATGGTCAGTTGTTTGGCCTTAAGCGAAAAACCAAGCTGTCGAAGGGCGGCGCCACCCTCCATTCGAACCCGGTCCTGAAACTGGCCATCAAGGGCTCGACCAAACAAATAGGCTGGCGTCTGGGCGCCTGATGGCTGCAGGTTGAGTCTTGGGTCCAAGCGCAGCGGTAACAAACCAAGCTGACCGGTCTCGGAAAAGCCCAGGCCCGCGTCCGGCGAGGAAGTCGATTTGCCTCGGGCTAAACCAGTGGGGTCTTCCGGGCTAAGAAGGGCGGGCTTGACGAACGAGGGGGATGCACCCAGCCGACATTCGGCGGCCCAGGAAAAGCTACCAAGAAGAAAAACAGGGGAAAAGGCAAGAAGAGGCCACAAAGGCTTGAAAGGCATAAATTATTATAAGGACCATGACCAATTCCGACCTCAGGCTTGAAGCCGCCAAGCGCTGGCTTCAGAGTCTGCCCCTTGCCCGGGCCGAGACCCTGGCTCCCGCCTCGGCCGATGCCTCTTTTCGGCGTTACTTTCGAATTCAGTACGGCGAGAACGACGCCACGGCCATTCTTATGGACTCTCCACCCGACCGAGAGCCACTTGAGCCATTTCTCAGGGTCCAGGCCCTTTTTTTAGAGGCAGGCGTACGGGCGCCTAACACCCTCGCCGAGCAGGCGCAGGATGGCTTTCTACTTCTTGAAGACTTCGGCCAGACAACGCTCTTGCAGGCTTTAGAAAACACAGGCTTCAGCCTAGAGGCGGCCGCGCCCTTTTACCAGGCGGCCCAAAAGGCTCTGGTTGAGCTGCAGGTCTGGAGCCTCGGGCCAGGCCAAAAGGCCATGAACCCTCTGCCCGCCTACGACGCCCAAAGACTTCTCGATGAAATGCAGCTCTTTCCCGCCTGGTACCTTGAGAGGCATCTGAAGCTCTCGCTTAGCGATGCCGAGAAGGCCATGCTCGAGCGTACCGAGGCCCTTCTTGTTGAAAGGGCGCTGGCTCAGCCCGCCGTGCTTGTTCATCGCGACTACCACAGCCGCAACCTCATGGTGGATGCCCATCGCCCCTCGGGGCCTCCCGGCATTCTTGACTTCCAGGATGCAGTTGTGGGTCCCATCAGTTACGACCTGGTGAGCCTGCTGCGTGACGCCTATGTGCAATGGCCCGAGGCCACCCAAATGGACTGGGCCATTCGCTACTGGCAGGATGCACGGGCGGCAGGCCTGCCCTTGCCGGAGGACTTCGCAGACTTCTACCGAGACTTCGAGTACATGGGCCTTCAGCGCCATTTAAAGGTCCTGGGTATTTTTACTCGGCTCTCGATTCGAGACGACAAACACGGCTACCTGAAGGACATTCCCAAAGTACTTAAAGATGCGCAAGGTGTTGCCAGCCGATACCTTGAGCTTGCTCCCTTGGCGGCGCTCTTAAGACGTGCAGAAGGAACGGTCGCTCAGGCCGTTTACAGCTTTTAGCCATGCAGGTCATGATCCTTGCCGCAGGTCGAGGTGAACGGCTTCGGCCCTTAACAGACCATTGCCCCAAGCCCCTAGTGCCGGTGCATGGCAGGCCTTTAATTGAATGGCATCTCCTACGACTTGCCCAGCAGGGCTTTCAAGAGGTGGTGATTAACGTGGCGCACCTGGGCACCATGATTGAAGACACGCTTGGCAATGGCAGCCGTTTTGGGCTTGGCATTCGCTACAGTCGTGAACCCGAGGGCGCCCTTGAAACCGCCGGCGGCATTGCAACCGCCAGGCCATGGGCGGACCCCAGCGCGCCCTTTTTGGTGGTGAATGGTGATGTTCTGTGCGACTGGCCCGTTCAAAATGCCAGAACGCTTGCCCAGGCTTTCCTAGATGCATCCCAGCCCACCGATGCCCTGCTGATTCTGGTGAACAACCCCAGCCACCATCCCGAGGGCGACTTTGTATTGGAGGCCCATCGGCACGTTCGAAAAAAGTCGTCTGGCTCGGCAACCCTTACCTATTCGGGCATTGGCCTTTTTCATCCACGCCTTTTTTTAAACCTGCAAGTCGGCCAACGACAGGCATTGGGCCCCATGCTGCACCATGCGGCGGATGAAGGCCGACTTCAGGGTGTCTTACACGAAGGCCTTTGGGTGGATGTGGGCACCCCTGAGCGGCTTGAAGCGATCAATCGCCAGAAAGATCTACCATCGCGTTTATGGCCAGCCTAACAACCCCATCGGTGGAACTCGACTCCACTGCCTTTTTTGAGCAGCTGCCCGAGCGCCACAGGCCTGAGCCTGTAGCGAGTCCGGTGCATGGCGAGGCCCATCGGCAAAGGCGTCAGGCTCTTGCCCGGGCGGTCGCCGCACGTTCGAATGGGCGGCCCGCCGTCATTTTGGCCTTCAGTGGCAAGGAAATTCTTCGTAACCGCGACAACCCCTACGCCTTTCGCTTTAACAGCGACTTCTTCTATCTCACCGGATTCCCAGAGCCTGACGCCTGGCTAGTGATCCGCGTGGATGCCCATGGGGCGATGACCGATCGTCTTTACTGCCTGCCTCGCGATCCCGAACGGGAAATCTGGGATGGTGTTCGCGTCGGGCCCGAAAAGGCAGCAGCGCGTTATTTTTTTGATGAGTCCTTCTCGGTGTCCGAGATTGATAAAGACCTGCCCGAGTTGCTCATTGACCAGCCGATGCTTGTTGCCCCCTGGGCGGAGTCCGAGACAGTTGAGTCGCGACTCAGCGGCTGGCTGCGACAGTGCCGGGCAAAAGCCAGGGCAGGCAAGAAAGCACCCAGCGAGCTCTTGTCGCTCGGTGACCTGGTTGCCCAGCAGCGACTGCGCAAGGATGAGGCCGAAATTCAGACCATGCGGCAGGCGGCCGCCATGTCTGCCAAGGCTCATTGCCTGGCCATGCAGGCCACCCAGCCTGGGCTTGCCGAGCACGCCATCGAGGCGGTTTTATTAAACGCCTTTCGAGGCCAAGGGGCCGAGTCGGTGGCCTATGGCTCCATTGTGGCCAGTGGCCCACACAGCTGCATACTCCACCACCGGGCGGGCCACCGCATCCTACGCGAGGGCGAGATGCTCCTTATTGACGCGGGCTGTGAGCTTCACGGCTACGCCAGCGACATCACCCGCAGCTTTCCTATCTCTGGTCGCTTCAGCCCCGAGCAAAGGGCGGTCTATGACATTGTTTTAGCCGCACAAGAAGCCTCCAAGGCAGCCACCAAGCCCGGCGCTGCATTTACAGCGCCTCACGAGGCTGCCGTGGCTGTGCTCTGTAAGGGCCTTATTGAACTCGGCCTCCTCCCATCGAAAACAGTCGAGGAGGCCATTGAGACCGAGTCCTACAAGACCTACTACATGCATCGCACGGGCCATTGGCTTGGCATGGACGTGCATGACGTGGGCGACTACAGCGAGCCGCTTGCACCGGGCATGGTGCTCACGCTTGAGCCTGGTCTTTACCTAAGGCCCTCGCCCGAGCTTCCCGAAGCCTTCTGGAACATCGGTATTCGCATTGAGGACGACGCACTTGTCACGGAACAGGGCTGCGAGCTTATAACCCGCGGGGTTCCTGTCGACCCTCAGGCCATTGAAGACCTGATGGCAGGTCGAGCCTAGGCAGCCATGGTAGCGGTTGCTCAAACGCAGCCTGGGCAGGCTCAGTCTTCGAGCTTTCCTTTCTTCTCAAGGCCCTTGTTGATCGGCCGTCATCAACTTGCAAACCGAGTCTTTGTTGCGCCCATGGCTGGGGTCACCGACCGTCCCTACCGACAGCTGTGTCGAAGCCTCGGCGCGGGCTATGCGGTCAGTGAAATGGCGGCCTCCAACGCCCTGCTCTGGGCCACCGAGAAGACAAGCCGACGCATTAACCACGAGGGCGAGCCGGCACCCAAGGCCGTGCAAATTGCCGGTGGCGACGCGGCCCTGCTTGCCGAGGCGGCCCGCTTCAATGCAGAACGTGGTGCCGACATCATCGATATCAATATGGGCTGCCCTGCCAAAAAGGTCTGCAACAAGGCGGCGGGTTCGGCCCTCATGCAGGATGAGAAGCAGGTCGCCGAGATTCTTGAGGCGGTTATTAAAAGCCTTCAGGGCATGAATGTTCCGGTGACCCTAAAGATGCGGACGGGCTACAGCCGAAGTCAGCGTAACGCCGTGCAGCTGGCACGCATTGCCGAGGCCGAAGGCATTGCCATGGTCACCATTCACGGCCGCACTCGGGAGGATCAGTACAGAGGCGAGGCCGAGTACGAGACCATTGCGCAGGTGAAGGCCGCGGTTCGTATTCCTGTTGTCGCCAACGGTGATATCGACTCAGGCCCCAAGGCGCTGCGCGTGCTTCAACAGACCGGTGCTGACGCGGTCATGATTGGTCGAGCCGCCCAGGGCCGCCCCTGGCTCGCCGGCCATGTGGCCCACTTTTTAGAGACGGGTGAGACACAGACTGCGCCTGACCTTCAGAGCATTAGCGTCTGGCTGCACAGCCATCTTCTCGATCACTACGCCTTTTATGGCGAGACTAAGGGCGTGCGTTCGGCGCGAAAACACATTGGCTGGTACCTTCAAGGCCTGCCCGGAGTTCGGCATTTTCGCGAGACTGTTTTTAGGGCAGAAACAGCGCAAGGCCAGCTTGCTGCGATCGATCAGTTCCTTCTCGAGCAGGGGCTCCGCTGTGCGGCCTAATCGTCAGGCATCGCCGGCCTCAAGGCTTGACGAGGCCCTAACCGCGGCGCTCGATAGCTACTTTGAGCAGCTTGGCAACCAAAAGCCACATGCCGTCTACGAGATGGTGACCCTTGCCATGGAGCGCACCCTTATTCCCTACGCACTCAACCGCTGCCAGGGCAACCTTAGTCAAACCGCCGAGCTTCTGGGCATCACACGCAACACGCTGCGAAAAAAAATTCAGCTCCACAAGATTCCGATTAATCCTTCTTTTAAACCAAAAACCTATGGTCGCCCTTAGCACAAATCTTCTTGGCAACGCACGCCCCAACTGGCTCCCCGTGCGTCGCGCCCTTTTATCGGTCTCCAACAAAGAGGGCCTTGTGGCCTTTGCAAACCAGCTGGCAAGGCTTGGCATCGAGCTTGTCTCAACCGGTGGTACTGCAAAGACACTGGCCGATGCAGGCCTTAAGGTGATTGCCGTGGACAGCCTGACGCAATTTCCAGAAATGCTTGATGGCCGTGTCAAGACTCTCCACCCGGCCATTCATGGGCCACTGCTTGCGCGTCGCGACCTGCCTGAGCATATGGCAAGACTTGCGGATATGGGCTACCCCGCCATCGATCTTCTTGTCGTGAACCTCTACCCGTTTGAATCGACACGGGCAAAGCCTGGCGTGGGCTACCAGGAGCTGATTGAAAATATTGATATTGGCGGGCCTGCCATGATTCGCGCAGCCGCCAAAAACCATGACGGGGTGGCGGTTGTGGTGGACCCCAGTGACTACCCCATGCTGGCCGAGGCCCTCGACCAGGGGCAAGGTAGGCTAAGCTGGGCCCATCGTCAGAGCCTTGCCGCTAAGGCTTTTGCCCACACGGCCGCCTACGACGGTGCGATTGCAAACTTTCTGAATGCGCTTCCTATTGACCTTGGCCAAACCAGCCCAGCGAGCGTGGACCCCAAAACTACAGGTCTCGCAGACCGCTCCCATGCAGAGAACGTGGTCGAGGCCCCAAGCCCTTCGGAGAGCCAGATGCTGCCGCGCATCCTAAGCCTTCAGTTCAGGCAGCAACAGGCCATGCGTTACGGTGAGAACCCTCATCAGTCAGCAGCCTTCTACAGCCAGCCTAATGCCGCCCTGGGCGGTCTTGGCCATTACCAACAACTTCAAGGCAAGGAGCTTTCGTTTAACAACCTGGCCGATGCTGATGCGGCCTGGCTCTGCGCACGCAGCTTCGATGCCCTTGGTTCGCCGGCCTGTGTCATTGTGAAGCATGCCAACCCCTGCGGCGTGGCTTTGGCCGAGTCAGCCCTAAAAGCCTACGAGAAGGCCTTCACAACGGACCCCACCTCCGCCTTTGGAGGCATCTTGGCCTTTAACACCGAGATTGACGAAGACTGCGCCCTGGCCATTGGTCAGCAATTTGCCGAGGTTATTCTTGCTCCCGCCTACACCGAGGCAGCCCTGGGCGTTTTTGCGAAGAAGGCCAATTTAAGGCTGCTTAAAGTTCCTTTAGGCACCGAGGCGGGTCTGACCCAGGGCCTCGACCTTAAACGCGTGACCGGGGGGCTGCTGGTTCAGACCCCCGACTGGAACAGGCTTGCGGCTTCCGATCTTCGATGCGTGACCCAGAAGACACCAAGCGAGCAGCAGCTCAAAGACCTCCTTTTTGCCTGGAAGGTCGCCACCTGGGTGAAGAGCAATGCCATTGTTTTTTGCAAAGACAGCATGACCATGGGCGTAGGTGCTGGCCAGATGAGTCGACTCGATTCAGCCCGCATTGCCTCCATTAAGGCAGGGCATGCGGGCCTTAGTCTTGAAGGGACGGTGGTGGCCTCCGATGCCTTTTTCCCCTTTCGCGATGGACTGGATGTCGTGGCCGATGCGGGGGCTGTGGCGGTTATTCAGCCGGGGGGGTCCGTGCGAGACGACGAGGTCATTGCAGCTGCCAACGAGCGGGGGCTCGCCATGGTCTTAACTGGGGTTCGACATTTCCGACATTAAGGCTGGCCTCTAAGCATGCGGCTGCTTGGTATTGACCCGGGCCTGCGCCGAACCGGCTTTGGGCTGATTGAAACCGGAGCCTCCCGTGCCGCAGGCCAGGCTGTCTACCTTGCAAGCGGGGTCATTCGTCCAGTACCCACGGGAAGCGAGCCCCAGCGACTGACGGAGCTCTACACGGAGATGCGACAGCTGCTCGCCGAGCTTCGGCCGGACTGCGCTGTCATTGAGCGCGTCTTTGTTAATGTAAACCCAAAGTCCACCCTGTCCCTTGGCCAGGCGCGGGGCGTGTCCATTGCTGCGCTTGCCGCCCAAGGCATTGATGTCCACGAGATCACGCCTTTAAAAGTCAAGCAATCGATCGTAGGAACAGGCCGAGCCGACAAGGCTCAGGTGGCCCATATGGTCTGCCAGTTGCTGAAGCTTCAGGCCACGCCCAATCCCGATGCCGCCGATGCCCTGGCATGCGCGCTTGCCTTCTGGCATGCTCAAAGCCCATGATTGCTCAGCTCTCCGGTCTCTTAGTTGAGAAAACACCCCCTAGCATCGTTGTCGATGCCCACGGGGTTGGCTACAGCCTTGACCTTCCCATGAGCAGCTATTTTAGCCTGCCCGACGTGGGCCAGCCAGTCAAACTTCTTACCCATTTTGTTGTACGAGAAGATGCTCAGCTTCTTTACGGTTTTCTTACACAGGCCGAGCGTCAAGCCTTTCGTGAACTTATTAAGGTCTCGGGTGTTGGTCCCCGCATCGCCCTAGCAGTGCTCTCGGGGCTCAGTGTGGATCAATTGGTTGCCGCCATTGGCATGCAGGATGTCTCGGGCCTGGTCCGAGTGCCGGGCATTGGCAAGAAAACCGCAGAACGTATGCTTTTGGAGCTTAAAGGACGCCTTGCTGAGACCCTGCCCGGGGCCAGCCTTTCAAGCTCGCCAGGTGAATCGTCGGTACTCAACCTTGAGGTGGGTCATGCCCTGCAGGCCCTGGGCTACAGCGACAAAGAAATTCAACAGGCCCTTCGACAGCTCGGGCCTCTTGAGGACCTTTCCGAGGGCATTCGTCAGGCTTTGAAGGTGTTAGCCCGCTAGCCCCTCGGGTTACACTGATTGGCATGATTGAGCACGACGCCATTGTTGCGCCAAAGGGTCCGACCGACAGGCCTGTTGCTGCCCCTTCCATTGCGGCCCTTTCCCCGGATTCCGATGGACGCCTGGTGAATGCGCAGGCTGCAGGCCCCGCCGAAGAGACCATCGAACGAGCGCTTAGGCCAAAGACCCTTGGAGACTACATTGGGCAGCCCAAGGTCAAGGACCAGCTCGACATCTTCATCCAGGCCGCGCGCCAAAGGGGCGACTCGCTCGATCATGTTCTGCTTTTTGGCCCGCCCGGCCTTGGCAAGACAACGCTCGCCCATATTCTTGCCCATGAGATGGGCGTGCAGCTTCGTCAGACGTCTGGGCCCGTCATTGAAAGGGCGGGCGACCTGGCTGCCATGCTTACCAACCTTGAGGCCAACGACATTCTCTTCATCGATGAGATTCATCGACTGAGCCCCGTGGTGGAAGAAATTCTTTACCCGGCCCTTGAAGACTTTAAGCTCGACATCATGATCGGTGAAGGGCCGGCGGCCCGTTCCATTAAGCTTGATCTGCCTCCCTTCACTCTTGTGGGTGCCACCACGCGCGCAGGCATGCTCACCGGGCCCTTGCGTGATCGCTTTGGAATCGTTGGCAGGCTTGAGTTCTACTCGGTCCCTGACATGGCCGTTATTGTTCATCGCTCCGCAGGCCTTTTGCAGGCCGCCATTACCGAAGACGGCGCCCATGAAATTGCCAGGCGCTCTCGTGGAACGCCCCGTATTGCCAATCGACTTTTACGCCGAGTACGTGACTACGCTCAGGTGCGGGCCAATGGTGAAATTAACGCGACAGTGGCGCAGGCTGCACTCAGCCTTTTAGAAGTGGATAACCAGGGCTTTGACCTAATGGACCAGCGACTCCTGCAGACCATTATCGACAAGTTTCAGGGGGGTCCCGTTGGCATAGAGAATCTGGCTGCTGCTATCGGCGAGGACCGAGAAACCATCGAAGATGTGATTGAGCCCTTTCTGATTCAACAAGGCTTTTTGCAACGAACGCCGCGCGGTCGGCAGGCCACGGCCGCCGCCTGGTCCCATTTTGGGCAGGTTCCGCCCACCACCACGAGCCCGTCTCTTTTTAATAACACCTAAACCCCTTCAAGCCCTTTGCCCATGACTCCTGAAATTGCATCATCCGCCCCAGACTTCAACGTCGTTGCCCTCATGCTTCAGGCCACCATTCCTGTGCAGGCTGTTGTTGTTATTTTGATTCTGGTCTCGGTGATGTCCTGGGCCATCATGCTTAAAAAAGTCCAGGTCCTTGGCCGTACAGTGCGTCAGGCAGAATCCTTCGAGCGACAGTTCTGGTCGGGAGGGGACCTAATGGCCCTATTTAAAACCGTCGAGCTTGGCCAGGTGCCCGGAAGCGCCGCTCGCATTTTTGAGGCGGGCATGCGGGAATTTCTAAAACACCGCCAGGCGGGTAAGGCCTCTGCCACAGAAATGGTTGAAAGTGCCCAAAGGGCCATGCGGGCAAGCGCCCAACGCGAGATCAATGCCCTGGAGGAAAGCCTGCCGTTTTTGGCCTCTGTGGGGTCGGTCTCGCCCTACATCGGTCTATTCGGAACGGTCTGGGGCATCATGCATGCCTTCACAGGGCTGGCGAATATTCAACAGGCCACACTGGCAAGCGTGGCCCCTGGCATTGCGGAGGCCCTTGTGGCCACCGCCATTGGTCTTTTTGCGGCCATTCCTGCGGTCATCGCCTACAACCGGTTTGCCACCAGCGTTGACAAGCTTGCCCTAAGGTTTGAAAACTTCACCGACGAGTTTGCCAATATTTTGCAAAGGCAGGCCAATTAATGGCAGGCCCAGGGGCATCGTCGGGCCGAGGCTTTGGGCTGCGCCGAAGTCGTCGTGCCCTTAGCGAAATCAACGTTGTTCCCTACATCGATGTCACACTGGTACTGCTTATTATTTTTATGGTGACAGCGCCCATGATTGTCACAGGCACCATCGACCTGCCTCGGGTTGGTCAGTCGTCGAAGAACCCCGTAGCCGCCATTGAGGTCACCGTTCGCCGAGACGGCAGTCACGGAGTGCGATTAAGGCAACAAGGCGCTGAGGAAACCCGGGTCAGTCGATCTGAGCTTGCGGAGGCCGTGCGGGCCCTTGCCCCAGCGCCAGACAGCCCCGTCATTATTCTTGCCGAGCGCGAGGTGCCTTACGACACCGTCGTCCAGGCCCTTAATAGTCTTCAAGCTGCAGGCCTGGGTCGAGTAGGTCTTGCGGTTCGACAAGACTAGGAGTCCAGGTGCCCAGCGACCCCCTTCTCGACCAAGGGCCGCAGTCATTTCCCAAGGGGCCTGAACGGTCAGCCAATGACCCCGTGGGTCAGGTGCCTCAAAGCACGCAGGCAAGCGGGCTCGAGGCAACCGTGGCCACACTCGGCTCGCTTGCCGTTCATGCCGCCCTTGGCCTTGCCATGCTCCTTGCCATCGATGTGAAGGAAGAGGAGCCTCCGGTGGTTCAGGCCGAGCTCTGGTCCTCCCTTCCAGCCGAGCTTGCCGCGAATGCGCCGGTAGCACCTGCGCCAACGCCAAGCCCACCCGCGAAAGAACCCGCCCCTGCGCGACCCAGTGCGCAAGAGGCCGAGATTGCGCTTGCCAAGAAAAAGGCCGAAGAGGAGCAGGCGCGCCGTAAGGCCGAGGAGCAGGCTGAGCAGGATCGCCTACGCAAGGCCAAAGAGGCCGCCGAGCAAAAACGCCTTGCTGAGGAGAGGGCCGAGCGCGACAAGCTTGCCAAAGAGAAAGCCGAGAAGGCCGAAAAGGACCGCCTTGAGAAACTTCAGCAGGCGCGGCTTGCGAAGGAAAAAGCGGAGGCCGAGCGCAGGAAAAAACTTGCTGAAGAAAAAGCAGCACGCGAGCGTGCCGAGCTTGAACAACGTCGAAAGGAGGCGACCGAGCGTATTCGCCAAGAGCAGCTTGCTAAGGTCAAGGCAAGCCTTGGCCAAGACCCCAAGGCCAAGGC
>Ga0181601_10001958_pt1 | contig 17708 bp, 6 predicted proteins | sample 041ome_8_FD_133020 | JGI IMG/M metagenome (GOLD analysis project Ga0181601, IMG submission 133020) | Coastal salt marsh microbial communities from the Groves Creek Marsh, Skidaway Island, Georgia - 041407BS metaG (megahit assembly) | ecosystem: Environmental > Aquatic > Marine > Intertidal zone...
CCGCGTCGTCGGCGGCGGCGGCGGCGTCCGCGTCGGCGGCGGCGGCGGCGTCCGCGCGTCGGCGGCGGCGGGTGTCCGTCCGCCGGGACGTGGACGCGATGCCGAGGACGACGACGACGACGACGACGACGACGACGAGGAGGAGGACGAGGACGAGGACGAGGGGGAAGGGCGGCGACGAGGGCGGGACGCGACGAAGGACGCGATCGGCGTCGGCGACCGGGACCTCGGGGACCTCTGGGCGTCGGCGTTCTCGTCGAGTCGCTCGGGAGGACGAGGAGGACGAGGAGGACGAGGAAGACGAGGACGAAGACGAGGAGGACGAGGAGGGCCGGGAATCCGCATCGAGCGAATCGTTGAGTCCTGATTCATCGAGTGAAGCGACCACGTCGTCATCGTCGAGCGCGGCGACGAGCGCGGCGACGACGACGACGACGACGACCAATGCGAGCGAGGAGGACGACGTCTCGGACGACGTCTCGGACGAGGGTGGTGGGACCCGACGGAGCGGAAGACGACGCGCCGGGTTCGTCACGCGCGTCGTTGGGGCGTTGACACCAAAGAACTGGGGATTCCGGATATCCGCGGCGACAGAGGAGGAGGAGGAGGACACCGAGGAGGACACCGAGGAGGAGGCTGACGAGACGGAGGAGGCTGACGAGACGGAGGAGGACGAAACGGAAGAGCAATCGACGTCTGTAGGGTATGAGACGACGTCGACGACGGAGAATGGAGCGGAGAGCGAACGAAACGGGACTGCGTCGGAATCGGAGAGCGATTCGACGAGGAGAGGAAGCGGGGGAGAGGCTTCGACGCCGAGAGAAGACGGGGCGAGTTGGATTCGAGAACGGGCGCCGAAAGAGCCGATACCGTGGATAAGCCGAGATTCTGTGTATACTGGACCTTTTCGTGACAATGTCAAGTCGTTTTTGAACAGATACGCAGTGTGTGATGGGAAATACACCGAGGTGGGTATCATGGGATACACCATCGTGCTATCCAAGGGGACACGATACGAAACGAAACTTCGGATTTACGAAGAGACTGTCGCCGAGTCTGAGCGGGCGCATTGCGATAACTGTCGATGCATTGGATGGATACATCACCCCGTGAATAAGAGGCAGTATCACTTTATCGTGCACACGGATTTCAAGGCGAAGAAGAAGCCAGAGTTGGCCGGAAAACGGATATGCCAACTGTGCTGTTGCGCGGTGAGCTCGTCCGAGCGCAAGTGCTCCGTGTGCGATGAAGTCGATAGAGATTGCTCCATTTTGGACCATCAAACGCATTTGTTGCACGGTGAGATTCACGCCAACGGGTTCGGGCACTTGAAACGCATCAATGGCCGAGAAGCTGGCAGCATGAATTTGAGCGGGACGCAGCTTATGGGACTCTGGGAGACAGTCTGCTATCAGCTTCGGGCGAGAGAGGTGAGCGTAGAGGATGTGAGCCAAAAGTATGGCGTGGAACTTCGTTTGTTGAATCCTGTTTCGCACGGATCGACTTGGTACGGTACGTATGGATATATTTTCGGCAAGGGAAGTTTTGGTAACACATTGCTTTCCCACAAGCGCGCAGCGGAAACGCTAAGAAAATTCTCAGTAAAACATCTTCGCAACGATTTTCTCTACGTCAAGGATCTTTTAGACAAGGAGAACGATAGCAAGGCTGTGGATATCGTCGCTTTACTCGACAAGTACACCAAACTCTTAGAAAAGGAAGGCGTCTCCATCTCAACGCTTGGGGATTTGGTGAGTAACGTGTTGAAGCTTCAGGGCAACATTAGGAGAGCTGTCAAGGAGGGACGCAGACCACCAGAGCAACTTGTTTTGCACGGTGTCGCTGCCGTTCTCGCAGGAACAAAAGTTGTGGACAGGAGGAGCGAGTATGCGCGCTCTCACGCCGACTCTCCCAAGTTGGCAAAACGACCTCCAGCGAATGAGTTGCAGAAGCACGTGGCAAAGAAGATGAAGTTGATGAATCGACCGACTCGTGAGCTTCAAATCGAGACGAACGGTAAGAAACAACCCGTCAAGAATGGTGACATCCCGCTCGAGCCAATGGTTGAATGGAGTTCGCACGGACGAGACGCGAAGAATGCGCCCAACATGTCGAGATGGAGCGAAGCTCGGCTCAATGCCGGTGCGAATGCATGCATCCTCGCCATGTGTGATCAGCGCGGCAAGTGGCTATCGAGACAGGACGTTCGCAATGCCGCTAGACTCAAGGGTATTGGTGACACTGGACTTTTAGATCACGTCTTGAAGACGATCAATGATCGAAAGGTGACTCTTCCGAATGGCACGCGCTGTGTCGTCCTCAGAAGGCAAAATGTCAACATTATGGAATTCATGCTCGAGTTCAACGTGAAGGCGGATCCCGCGCCGATCGCCATCAAGAAGGAAAAGGTGGAGCAACCAATACCTCCTCCGAAATTGATGCCCATCAAGCGAGAACCCGGCGCGATGGCTCGTCGTGTCGATGAGCTCACGGCGGCTGAAGTTGATCAAGACTTGTTGGCGCTGTATCACGACGTGCTTGAGAACTACAAGCCAGCGAGGCTTCAAGCCAGTGTGGGTCAACGTGTGACCGTCAAGGGTGCGCCTCTTGTCGATGCTGCGCGTACGCTGTTAGATACAAAGCAGTTCCTCAAGGTTTACACTCCATTGGATGAGTTGCTTGATCACACTCCAGCGAGCAAATTGGAGAAGCCCGCACCGAATGCTCAAAAGGCTGTTCGCATCATCGTCACAACCGTCATGGACGCTAGGCACCAGGGCCCTGCACTGAGCGGTCTCGTATCGAACGCGGGCAAGGCACGTCCACGTTCAGGCACCATCACCCGCCCGCCTCCCGAGCTTGCTTTCTTACCGAGCGACCCGACGCTGGGTGACTTGAAGAGAGTGGCTTCAAAGGCTTTCCGAGACTTGTACATCGTCTTGAATGAGTTTAGGGTGACTAGAGTGAAAGGCTATGAAGGCATGAGCGACAAAACTCGGTTAGGTTGGCGTAAAATGCATGGTGCGTCCGTTGAAGTGCACGGAGAGGGAGCTGATCTCGAAAGTGAGTTCCGCTATCAGGGTGGCTTTGAGCAATGGACTGTGAGTTGTATGTGCGGTACGGGCGACGATGACGGAGAACGCATGATTGCGTGCGATAAATGCGGGGTTTGGATGCATACGCGATGCGTCGGTATCAGAGACTCTGCGAACGCACCAAAACGCTGGATTTGTTCGAATTGCTCTCCGAACTCGGCCGTTCCCGCTCAGGAACCGCGAGCCCGACCACCTCCGCGAAGACGAAACGAATGACGATTTTCTAATTTGATTTTAGGCCATGTAATGAACGTTAAGAATGAATATTGTTGTTGAGAATACAAAGATTATGCGAAATTCTGAAAAGAATTGCTGCGAAGCGGCTGCGTAAAACTTTTTTAACTCATGAGAGCGTCGCCTTTTGCGCCTTCATGTAGGCGCTCGGGAGCATCATGAACTTGTCAACTTTTGGTACGTATGCGCGTTGGTTAAAGTTGTTGTAACCATTCGCCTCGATCGCATCCAAAATGTTTCTGTACACGTCCAAAGCACTCCAAACGGGCCATCTAGCATCTTTATGTAAGCAGTTCACGCCGTCTTCCGCCTCCTTGAAGACCTCGCGCGCACGCTCTATCTGGAACTTCATAAAGGCGACCCATCTGTCGTCCACCTTGCCTGTGGACGGGCTGAACATGCCACGCAACACTTCTTGCTCGCTGATTCCAAAGCGTTCAAGGTCCTCGAGCGGGACGTAGATGCGGTTGCGCGTTTGCGCATCTTCACCGACGTCGCGAAGAATGTTTGTCAACTGATTTGCCAACCCGAGCGCCAGCGCAGCCTTGTACACCTTCTTCACGTCACCCTGGAAGTTTTCATCGCAGCCCATGATGGGCATGGACATCAGACCAACGGTGCCGGCAACGCGATAGCAGTACTCGTAGAGCTCATCAAAGGTTTCGTACCTCGGCTTGACGAGGTCCATTCTCATACCGTCAATCATATCTCTGAACGGCTGAATGTCCACCGGGAACCGCGCGAGGGTATCGCACAGCGTCGCATCGATCACATCCACCGGTTTACCCTCGAAAATACCCTCCAAGCGCTCTTCCCACCGATCCAACGCCTCGGGGGTGATGTGAGACGCGTTCGGTCCATCGACGAGTTCGTCGGTGCGTCTGCACCACACATAGATTGCCCAAATCGCTCGCTGCTTCTCCGGCGTCATGAGCTTCGTCCCGAGGTAAAACGTCTTGGCGTACTCTGCCGTCACCTCTCTGCATCGTTCATACGCCGAATCCAGCGTATCCCCCGGCACGATAATCTTCGGCGCGAGTTCATTCGCCAGCTGTCTCTTCACGCACGCCTCGAGCGCCCTCTGCTCCACCTCGTACCCGCTCGGTCCGTTCACCACGTCCTGCGGTCTCCGTCTCGCGCTCACGGGCGCGCTCAGCAGGGAACCATCCACCACCGCCGCCGTCACTCGCCGTTCCCGCAGCAACCCGCCCCTCGCGAGTCCGCCGTCCTTCGACAGGGAACCACCCTTCGCGCGCGTTGTTCGAGCCTTACCCGCTCCCGCGCCAGCCGCCGTCGACCCGCGGTGTCTGGACGTCATCATCCTCGTCGTCGCTCTCGCGTCCGCCATCTCCGTCTGTCCCTCCGCGTCGGTCGAACCGGTGCCCGCGTCGTCCACGCGCGTTCGTCGAAGAGACTTTCACGTCGCCGTCGCCGTCGCCGTCTGGGGGGAACGCGCGCGCGCGCGGGTGGACGGATGAGACGCGCTGATTGGATTTTTTCACTCGGACGCGCGCGACGCGACCGCGTCGATCGGATCGAGGTGTTCGTTCCCTTTCGAGGGATGCGTACACATCCGTACTGTATACACACACGATATCGTCGACCTCGAACAGAACGATCGATCGTTTTCATCGACGTCTCGAAAGCATCCATCGGTGATTTCACCGATCGAGCGCGTCGGGGGTATTGGATAAGGCTTGGATGGCTCAACCGGTCGTCACTCGTGAAATGAGATAGGGGTCCGATCTCCTGCGGATGAAAGATTGATTTCGGGGGGGTGGATGACGATTTGACTGTTCGTGATTCGTCAAATTTCGTAGATTTGGATTAGAAATGGGCCGAATGGATCTCATCTCTCTCGGTCGTTCCCGCTGGTGGGCTGGTGGGCTGGTGGGCTGTTTTGTCTGTTTTGTCTGTTTTGCTAACGGAGAGAGGTGGCCTGAACGACGAGACGCGTTCGGTTGGGCGTGCTCAAGTGCTTGTTGTAGATTATATATGTAGGGATGCATGCGGGAATGCGCGCCGTCGGACGGACGATTTGGACGTCGCGTCGCGCGCGGACTTCAGCCTCGGCGAGTATTCGGGTTTCGTTTACTTTTCATCTCTCGACGTGATGAGGATGAGATGGGAGCCGAATTGGGTGTTCACCGGACCCAAAACTTGACCAATCGGTCCGGTGAAGACGACGGTGTCGAATTCCTTGACCATTTGACCGGGTTTGAAGGTGCCGAGCTCGCCACCCTTTTTCGCCGACGGACACGTGCTGTGCTTCTCGGCGACCGAGGCAAACTTCGCCCCGAGCGGGGCCCCAGCCTTGACCTCGCCCTCGATCTCTTCCTTGAGCTTCAAAGCCTCGGATTCAGACTTGACGAGCACGTGCGACGCCGTGGCGGAGGGACCGACGAGCATGGACCCGAACGCCTTCCAAATAAAATATCCAATCGAGACGACGACGAGCCCGATCGACCCGTACGTCAGCGCCACCGTCTCCGCATCCGCCGTCGTCGCCACCAATCGTTCAACGTGTTCGATCCCATCCGTGGACATCGCTCGCGTCGCGACATTCGTCGTCTTGGTCGTCGCCGTCGTCGTAACTTCCATCGGCATCGATCGTCGAGTCATCATCGTCATCGGTCTCGTCGTCGTCGTCGTCGTCGTCGTCGTTGCCGCATTCGCCGCCCTCGTCGCGTTCGTCTTCGTCGTCGCGGACGCGCGGTGCGTCACCGGCGTCGTCATCATCGCGCGCGTCATCATCCTGGTGTCTTCGGTCGTCGCACACTGAGGTCGTTCTGTGTTGTGCTGCGCGCGCTACCTACTTTTTCCCACTCTCCTCCAAGCGATGCGTCACAACGCGTGCGGTCGGCGTCGGCGTCGGCGTCCGGCGTCGGACGGACGCGAACGACGGACGGACACACGGACAATCATGTCTTCGGTGAGTCGAAGCGAGTACGCGGCGTGCGCGAGGATCATCGCGGATGTGTCGGCGCCGGACGACGCTCGACGTCGAGCCGAAGCGACGCTGGCGGCTGCGACTGATACGACTCGAGACGTGGGATTGAATGGGGCGAGGAACGAGCTCGGGGAACGGGCGTGCGTGGAGTGCTCGTTTGGGTTGCTCGAACTCGCGAACGGGGCGGGCGCGACGACGGCGGAGGCGCACGTGGCGTGCGTGGTGCTCGCCAACGCGTTGGGGCGGTGTCTGCCGGCTATGCGAGGAGAGGAACGCGCGGCGTGCACGAGGGAGATTTTGACGGTTTTAGCTACGGCGAAGGATAGGGCGGTGATTAGAGCGGCGGTGAATTGCATAGATGTCTTGGCGCAGAGCGCGTGCGCGATAGGAGGGGCGGATGAAGTGGAGTCGTTGTGCGCGCAACTCGAGCAAACGCTCGTAGGCAGCGAGAGGGGTGAAGTGAGAGAGGCGTCAGTGCTCGTTTTCGGGGCTCTGTGTGAATCTCTCGGGCAGAGGATAGCGTCTAGACACGAAGGAATGCTCGAAATGTTCATGCGAGCGCTGGATGACGAAGACACGCGCGTCAAAATGGCGGCGCTCGATTCTATTGGCAAGTTGGCTTCGGCGTGGTGCGTTTCGCCGGCAATCGGACCGGCGCTGGCGCGATGCGCAGCCATGCTCGTGCGAGGGGCGAACGTCACTCTCGAGATTGGAGATCAGAGGATGCTGTCTGCGCTCTTAGATGCAATGTCAGCCCTGGCTGGGGTGAGAGAGGAGGTGTACGGAGAACTCGCGCAAGAGGCGTTGATCCACCTCTTAGAGGTGGCTTTGCGATGCGCAACTAATTCGAGCTTGGATGCTGGATCTGTTCGAGCGCCCGCACTGCATACGCTCATCAAAATGACGAAAAAGCATTCAGACATGCTCAAGGAGACGATGGCGGGACAGATTGACTTGCACTACGATCCGCACGTACTGGGAGTGGGCGGCGGACCAATCGCCGCAGCTTTGGTGCCTCCGATGCTGTCGATTGCGTTGGAAGAAGAGTTTGAAGACGACATTTCGAATTTAGACGAGGATATCGAAGGGGAAGGTTTGGATGAACAAAGTTCGAGCCCAGCAGCCTTGGCGAGAGGTGCGCTACGCGCACTTGCTGGTGCTCTTCCCGACACATTTGTCGTCATGCCGATGCTCAATCTCCTGGAGAGGTCGCAGGCTAGTTCTAGTCGTCATTTAGCTTGGAAAGCTTTCGCTGCGATCACGGAGGGCGCTGACGGGAACGGTATCACTTCCCATCTCCCCGGTTTGCTATCAGAGCTCACAGAGTCGATCAAGACGGAAGATGGAACTCTTCGAGCTGCGGTGACAGAGGCTGCTTGCGCCGTTGCAACATACTGTCAGCCAGAGGTGGCTGATGAGTACTCAGAGCGCACGTTTGAACTCCTAGCGCACATGCTAATGTATTCTCCGCGAAGTTCGCAGTGGGCTGTACATGGAGCGCTGAATAAATTATGCGAAAACTGTGTCGGTGAGTCCATCATGCCGAGTATGGAGAGAGTCATGGCTGCGCTGAGAGCTCAAGCTGAGGATCATTCGTGGCGTACGGCGTCGCGCGCTATAGCTTCATTTGGCGCCGTAGCACAGTGTGCTCTAGATTATTTCACCCCATACGCTGAGGATGTTTTGAACTTGCTCCTCGCCAGGGCAAAATCTGCAGATCAGACTTCAAACGGCGGCATTGTTTTGCAGTCGAGATCTATCGCCACAATGGCAATCATCGTTGGAGTGATCGGCCCGGAGATGGCACCGACGGGTTTATTAGAACTTCTGCTCCAGACGGCCGCGGCGGCGTTGAGTTCGTCGGAAACGATCGCCAGAGAATGCGCGCACGAATGTCTTGGAAAGTTGGCAGTCGCTCTCGAGACAAAATTTGAGCCATTCGCAATAGAAGCTGCATCCGCCGCCGTCGCCACCGTGAGTCAACAGGATGATGGAATCAATACAAAGAATCCTGTAACCACGGGTGTCAGCGAGGAGCAGATCGCTGCCGTGGACGCTCTCGGACAGTATTTCAACAGTGGATCTATGTCACTTCGACCAGTTCTGCCGAAAACGCTTGAAGCTCTTGCGTTGGCGTCTGATGCAAAGCAGTCCAACGCGTTGCGCGTTTCGGCTTTGAGGGCGTCAGAATTCATATTTACTCCATGGATGAGTGGACCTACCGATGATCCAAATTTCCTCTCGCTCATCAGAGGGACGCTCAAGCTTCTGTGCGAGCGCGTTGTGAATGATTCAGATTCCAATGTGGCGTTGGCTGGAATTCAAAGTATCAGTGAGTTGCTCGACAAGATAAAGTCAGTGATGGCGGTGCCTCCTGACGTGCTAGAGGCGACGAAGGACGCAGCAGAAACAATAATACAATGGCGAAGCGTTTGTCAAATCGAGTATGAAGCTGCGGAGGAAGCTGCTGCGCACGATGACGATGGCGAGAGTGACGATGACGACATTTTCGACACCATGGTATTCTGGGCAGAGCGAATCGCTCCGCAGGATAGCGACGACGACGATAGCGAGTCTTCTTAGTTGTGTAAATCAAAAAGCGTGTAGGTAAGAATCACATCTCGACAATCACGAACGTTGCGACACTCCTTTCATCGCACATGAACTCCAGTTTCGTGCAATCAAAGCGCCCAGGATGGTGGTGCACATCAAAAATCCAGACAACCCTATGAAATTTCTCCCGACGTAATTAAATTGGACACCAATGACGTTTAGATACGTCGTACCAGACACGTTGACGACAACCGTTTCACCGTCAAAATCCGCATTAAACAAGTAATCTGGGTCGCGCATTTCGCTGGCGAGTATACCACCCCAAGCGTAATAAAACGGCGAAAGACGAGTCAACCATTGTGATCCCGTCGGGAGAAGCTTTGTATTAATGAGATATCCAGCAAAGATTGCAGACACCAACAGTATGCACGTATTTGTAAGCGTAGCTGTTGATGCCTTGCGGAAAGTAAACGCGCAGCATGCACATATCGCGCTCTGCGTGATAGAGAACAGGATCAGAAACCCCATGTATGTCGTAAAGGCTGTGAACGACGATCTCAACCCAAAAAGGAAGTAGTACACGGCTCCAGCGCTAAGGCATGCTGGTATTCTGAGAACGATCCAGTCGATGGTGAGCTTGATGATGTAAAATGATCCACCACCGTAAAGATTCGCTCGAATTTGACGTTGCACAAGCGTGCGAGAATCCATAACTTGTTCAATCATGGTCGTAGCGGCGAGGGCGTAATACACCAACATGAAAAAGATACTTCCCATGCGATTCTGAAAGCCCTCCAAATCATGCGATGCGTCGCTGAGCAAACCAAGTAGGATTGCGATGATGAGTGGCGTCACGTAGTGCGATAGTAAGACGCGTTTGTCGCGAAACACGACGATGAACTCTCTCCAGAGCAACACGGAAGAAGACGAAATCACCGACCGTACCTTGAAATCGCTCGTTCTCGAGCGCGGTAGAACACGCACACTTGGCGTCGCCTCACTCTTCATCCTTCTCTCTTCGCTATTGTATTTTTCCATTTTATCTATGAATGAAATTCGGAGTGCGTCATCGCTAGCAATGTCCAGCAACCACTCTGGTGTGCTGGAACCGTTTTGCGGTTCCATACCAATGTTTCTCAAAGTTACGTCAATTTGATGGGGATTACCAGCGCACATGATGGATCCGTTGCGCGCTAAGATGACAATTTCATCGAATGCATAAAAGAGCCGTGACGATGGTTGATGGACTGTACTGATGACGAGTTTGGAATCGTCATGTGCTAGAGTCTTCAGCAATGAAAAGAGATGCCACGAAGTGTGCGCATCCAATCCACTCGCTGGCTCGTCCAAGACGAGAATAGGCGGATCAACAACCATTTCCTGAGCGATTGCTACCCTGCGAGCTTCACCACCTGAAAGTTTCTTGGTTATGGAACCGACCACGCGTTGACTCAACTCTGAGAGACCGAGCTGTTCTGTGGTTGTCATTGCTTTTTCCGCAATCTCTTTCGTAGACAAGAACCACGGCAATCGAAGCATGGCATTGAACTGAATCGTTTCAAAAACAGTCATTGCCGGGCACAGAGGGACGTCTTGCTCAACGAAAGCGATATCGTCACGTCTTGACGGCACATCCCTTCCGTTGATTTCGATGAATGACCCAGATGTTAATAATTCACCGTGAACTATTGCGTTAAGTAGAGTTGTCTTTCCGCAGCCTGAAGGCCCCATCACGGCACACATCTGCCCAGAGGCGAATTTGACGGAGACATCCTGGAGTAGAATTCGATCTTCAACCGCACAGGTGCATTTAACAGCCAATTCGATCGGAGAGTTGCACGATGATAACAAATACTGCGCGTAACTGTCTCTTAATTCTCTCCGACGCCAGCAACGAAACCGATGAAAGACGACTGCAAAGATTGCAAAGACGAAGACTAGAACAGATAGCGTCACTCCTGTCGTCTGTGCAACATTTCGACGCGAGTCTGCAGAAATCTTTTCTTCGGACGCGCTCGTTGAAACATTACCAAACGCCTCTGTGACATTTCTCAGCCATGAGGACGGCATCGGAGGAGCTGGTGGCGGCGCCGCAGGCCATGCACACGAAATGCCATCTCGAGGACAAGCAGAAACGCGCAAAAACGCTGTCAACGACGCTCCGTTTTGCAGTAAAACATTCAAATTGTCGAGCGCGCAGTTATCTAAATTCAACGTCGCAGGATCATACCCAGCGTCGACCAAGATTCCTTGCAAGTAGCATATGCAGGACTCACACAAATCTGGGCGCGTGGCTTCGCACGCTTCAGCCAATCCTTGAAAGTCGAGACGCGAAGCGTCCACCGGGCATCTGGGACTTTGCGCGGATGTCATCGTCCCAATGTGGGCCACGACGACGAAAATCGTCGTCAAGAGCACGGAAGACATTTTTTCAGAGCGACACATTTTGGAGTTCACACGAGGGACTGCGCCTCGAACACATCAAGCTGAGCGGGTAACAAGGAAGACGAGGAAGAGCGTTCTTTCGAGCTAAGGCTATCGCTAAATTACATTTTGAATATAGAACTATGGTCGAATGCAAAGTCGATCGCGTTTCCGCGAGAAATGGCAACCGGAATGTCTCCTTCGCCCTTGGCGGGAGATTTGCATCGCACGCTTCCATCTCCATGGAACAGTGCGTGAATTGGACCAGTGGTCCCAAATTTACACCAAACTGGCGTATCCGGAGAGAAGTAGCCTCCCGCTATAGTAACTGACGTGCCACCAGCGCGAGTACCCGCGATTGGTGACAAAGCTCTGATGTTCATTTCCTCTACTAACTCGAATGCGATTTGCGATCCTGTCCACTCTTGTGCATTTGTCGAGACGTCGACAATCAGCGCTTGGTCTACGAGAGCGTTTGAGAATGCCGGAGCTTCACAACGCATTATCGTTGACGAGACGTGAATAGCACCAACGGTATATCCTCCACCGAATCGGCAAGAAAGTCCGCGCACTGTGGATCCGGGCATTAGAGTGCTCCCGTGCGCCGCCACAGAGAGGGATTGAATCAAGTTGTCGCCGTGTACGTTGAGCAAAGTACCACCACCAACGAGACCAATCTCTGGGAAAATAACGTCCAGTTCTGGTGCTGATTGGAACTCAAACTGCACGCCGGTGTTGCCGAATACTGCCCCTGGTGCGTTACCAGCTGAGAGCTGTATCGGTGCGAATCCAGCCGTGTTTGATGGCGTGACGCACACAGCGTTGCCCGAGTCTAGGACAACCGCGTTGCCGACTCTAGTGAAGAATTTACATCCCAAAACAGCTGGGGGCGCTTGTGCAAACATAAACTTTACCAAGGAACCACCCGAAGAAGAACCGAAAGCCCCACTGACGGATTCGAGTTGAGATATGAAATCCTCAACAGTTGTAACCTCGTTATGAGTGTCATCAGAAGAGCTTTCAATGTTGAGGTACGAGCTGTAATCCAGCATATTGTTCGACACTCGCAATGGAGAGGCCCCAATGCCGAGAGCCGGCGCGACGCAGGTCAAACTGTTTGCACTGATTAATGTTGCGCGCGCGTGGACCTCACCAAACTTGCAGAATAAATCTCGCGTTGTTTTGAATTGTGAACCAGTCACAGTTATGATACGACCGCCTTCCGCTCCCACATCAATGGCACCAGAGGAGTTTGTCAATCTCGGCAAGGAGTAGTACGTGACAATGCCGCCCGGCATACCCCAACTATCCGAATCTGTGTACGCAGTCGACGTGTAGATGCTCTCTTTGGCATCATGATCACCCTCTGGCGCCTCGAAACGAATGAGACTTGAGGACAACCAAGACAGCGACGATTGTGGAACCGTCAACACGACGTCTCCAATTCTCACTGACGTCATTCCTTGAATAAAGTTTGACCCGGCCACGAGGATCACTGAGCCACCTCCTGCGACGGCGATTGGCGGCTGTGCGGTCGTTGATGTTGATGTCTCCACGTAAGAAATTTGTGGCACATTCGCCGTCACGTTGGAAGCGCCAGGAACATCGAGAATGGTGAAACCGGGAGCGTGCGTACGACTCAACACGCCACCAATGTTCACAGCTTCGCGACAGAGTGTGAAAGTAGGATTCGTCGGATCACAAGCCGCAATGGAAGCAGGGATTGAACCAAATGCGGCGTGTAAACGAACGAAGGCATTGTCAGTTGATGGCACGACGCTTGGAATGAGTGCACTTGGTTCAAACGGCGTGAAGAAGGTTGCGTCTGTGCTGTATGCATCACTCGTAGCTGACAAGGAGTGAGCCAGGTATATCGACTTGCTCCCTTGAGTTGTAGCGGGGCTAATCGCTTCCACTTGTTGTGTTGTCACCCATCGTAGCCCAAGCGGGGAAATAGGACCGAAAGATGCGTACAAATCATAAATTTGCAAACCCAGATCATCGCCAGTAATGAGTATGGACGTGCCTCCACTCAAAAGTAGCGAATCCGGCATCACGGTACTTATGCTTGGACGATCGATGGATAGCACTTCCGCTTGACCCGTCTCAGAAACAGTCCCATGTAAACCAATCGAAATACCGATGTTTTCGCCCTGCTCTGCGGGCGGAGATTCACAAACCACTAACGCTGAACTCACAAATCTTGCATCAGCAACGACTGTTGAAGAAAATGAGTTCTGATACCAAGGCGAGAACGCGCAGGCAAGTCCATTCATGGCAGCATCTGCAACTTCGAATGATACTAACGTGCCGCCTCCGCTATAAATGACTGGAGAACTCCATGCATCTATGACAGGTGCGCGTGAGTATTGGAAGATGGCGCTGTAGGACGAGTTTGCAGCGTCGGGACCAGTGGCAATTATTGGATACATGCCTTGGATAAACGAATCGCGCCTCAAAGTGCAAAGCATAGAGTGCAACGCTGAAGTATCAACTGTCTCACTGAGTAAGAACGTGCCACCAGGCAGACAACCTCTCGATGCTGCGTTCTGCACTGGGTACGGAGCGCTGTAGAAAGCTTCAACAATTGCAGTATCATCTGTGACGTGACCGGCACTTGGTAAGACGTGTTCAACGCTGGCAGCGTTCGAATACGTCAGTGTAATAAGTTCGTCAAATACCCAATCACGCTTGTTCATCGAAATCTGCAAGAGCACATCTTCCTTGACGTGTGCGGGAGAAACACATCGGAGAAGTTGTGAACCGTATGGTCTTGCCTGGAAAGGTCCAATTGTTCCTGCGCGGCACCAGATGGACCAAGGGGCAGAGAGTTTGTCGCCAGTGATTTCGAGACTTTGGCCGCCATGCGCTGGCGACGATGACGGCGACAAATCACTCAGCTCCAATTGATCAAGAGCCGTGAAGGACGTCGACGCCGCGTTCGCATACGTCGATGCGTAAACAGTTTTCACTCCTGCAGACGAGGAAAGCGGTACTTCAAACATGCTCAGAGCAGAAGACACCACGCGAGTCGAAACTTGCACGCCAGCGAAGTTGACGAAATCTTCTTGACGGAAGTTTGTACCGTATATCGATAAGATGGTGCCACCTTCTTTTGGACCAGTATATGGATCCAAGTGGGTCACCGTCTGTGGCTCGTAGTATTCAAACTGTGTTTCTTCACTTGAATAGCTTGTGTACGTCGAAATGATTGCGTATACACCAACTTGAACAAAGCCTGCGACAGATGTTGCCCCCCAAGAACACTGCACGTACTCATCGGTAGATGATATCGTCCTTGAAGTGATGTTCAAAGAGCTACATGTGTCAATGGCGGTGCCGTCAAGACCAGATCCATAGATGGTGTACACGGTCGGCAAGTATATCGGACTTCTCGCCGGAACAACGTAATCAACGCTCGCTGGAGCCTCTGTAAAAGTGTACGTTATGTCTCTGTACGTGGTGGGAGTGCCATTCGGGACGGCACTCCAGTAATAGTAAGTGGACGTACCCCAGACAGCACCATTTGAAGGTATTGTCGAATTGAACGTGAAATCACGCCCGTTCGCCGTAACTTCAACTGGTACTTGACCAGGCATGTGAGCCGGTATCGCACATCGTATCTCTTTGCCTGTCACATAATTCGCGGTGATAGGCGCAAGCGTACCGAATCGACAAGCTAACTGAGATGTGTCAGAGAATCCTTCACCAAATACAGAAACCGTCTGACTACCACTCGTCGGACCAATGGACGAGCTGATTCGTGTCAAGTCAATGCCGTCGATGTAGTCCAGTCCAGAGGATGAGGACGGTCCAACAGCGGCACCATCTCCATCCACTTGCTCCCCGAGCGAAGTTTGCAATGTCGAAGCCCCTGCTGCATGAGAGGGAGTTTCAATGACAAGCAACGTTGATGAAACGCGCACGTAGCCAACTTCCGCATTGTCGACGCTGACTCTCAGCCCTGAACCCATCAAGTTGGAGCCGGTCACCCACACTTGACCTCCCCCTGAAGACGGGGTCATCTGTGGTAGTGTCGACAAAATTGATGCGAGAGGTTGCACCAGAACTTGATCGAAGGCTAACCCACCGGCTGTGGCAATCGCTGATACAGGTACGAAGCCTGCTGAGACCTGTGGTACAGAATAGACTCCCGTGATTGTCGGTGACAAGGTTGCGTTCACTGCTCCGACACTCAAGCTTGAAAGGGTTGGTAATAAGGCGTAAGAATCCAAGCTTCTCCATAGGTACAAATAGCCACCAAGCATATCACTGACTCCGCTGTGTACAATAAGGCCAGCATCTGCCGATGCAGCATATGACATAGCCGTCGAAGCGCACGTGCGAGACGGCGAAAGGACGCCGTACACGCTTACGCATATATCAACGGAAGAACCGGAGACCGCAGCTGGTGAAGTACAGCGCACTTCCGTTGTAGATACAAACTGTGAGCTCACAGGGCCGATGGTTCCAAATGAGCACACTGCAGCGTTGTCGAGCAACGGCATACTCGTGCCCTTCAAGGAGATCAGAGTACCCCCACCGTCACCACTCGACGTTGGCGAAATACTTGATGCAGTCGGTGCGCTTTGCCGAGTCAGTGCGTAGGCGCCCTCACCACCAATAATGCTCAGGCGTTCCGTTGTCTTTGTCGTCGCGATAGACTCACATCGAATCAAAGCTGAAGAAACCACGTACGGTACGACTCCGTTCGATGCATCAAACAAGCACTGGAACTCATCTGCATCCCCAGAAATCATATGCCGTGTCGAGACGGTTACGATTTCGCCAGGTAAATTGGATATGCCGGGAGGCGCAACACCAAGCAACAACGGAGACTCCTTGATCATGTAGGAAACGCTGAACGTGTGGCCACGTGAAATGACACTCACAGACGTATAACCTACGGAAGTAGGCTCTATAGTGCAGGCAAACGATGCAGACCAAGTCGTGTTGTGAGTCAGCACAGTGCCGTCACAAGATGCGCTATACAACCAGTCACCGAAAATGGTCGTACTTGACGGTAATTGCGCGGCACTGAGACTTCTTGGTAGAATGTAATCGACTGTAGATTCTGCAACGTACGATACAGTGATTGAAGTAGCAGAAGCCATGCCATCCGCAAAGATGCGGAATTCAGTTGAGTTATCAAGGGTGTGGACAGGACTGACGCAGTTCATTTCAGTACTGGAAGACCATTGCGCAGAAACTTCAACAGTTCCAAACAAGCACAATAGACTTCTGTCATTTGGAATGCTGCTGCCCGTGACGTCGATAACGCTCCCACCAGATCCCGCGAACGCCGTCGGCGTGATTGCACTCAGAGTAGTAGGTGCGCGCGACGTGAACGTCAACTTGTTGCTCGCCAAATTACCATTCATTTTCACATCAGCGGCAAAAACAGCGGCATCGCTTGCTGGCAACTCTGACACAATGAGCGCAGAGCTGACAAAGTGACTCGATGATCCTGAACCCTTCAGAGAAAGATATGCTGACGACCGGAAGTGTGCTCCAGAAATATAAATCAGCGTACCACCAGATGTCGGACCGTTGAGAGGATAAACGGATGTCATCACAGGTGCGCGTACGTATTCCATGGTCACTTGGTCGGTGTAATCGTCAATCACACTACCGATTCCCACGGCATTGAAACCTTCTTCACCAGATGGGTTCGTACACTCGACTTCTGCGAAACGGTTGATGATTCCGCTCACAGCAGTTCCATCCATCACGCAATCATAGCTCGCGCTAACATCGCCGGCTAAACCAAAGATGCTGATTGCGCTTCCACCAGACAACGGGCTCGCAGAAGGAATCACAGCCACCACTTCAATACCGGTGCTGTATGTGAATGTCTGAGCCGTTTCCGCGTACACATTCCCGAGAATGGCGACTCGTATATCGACCACCTCATCGAAGTACGTTGGTGACACGCATTCAAGTAATTTGTCTTGAATGGTTCTGCCTTCAATGTAAGAAATGGTTCCAATCCCGCAGTACACAATCCCAACGCCTTCAAAACCTGAGCCTGTCACAGAGACAACGGTACCACCGGCCAGTACACCTCGTGTTGGAGTGACCGAGCTCACCGTCAACGGAGTGACAGCACTCACAGAGACCACGTTGCGGCTCCAGACACCATCATCGCCCGCGCTACCAAAACCCACCTGCGCATCCGCCGTACCAGCATTGCCAACTAAATGTGAAGTGCACTTCACCAGTGCTGAGGACACAAACGTGGCGTCGACGGCATCGCTCCCAAACCGACAAAGAGCGTTTGCATTAATAAATCCAGATCCTATCATGTATACGACAGTCGAAATCTTATTTTGAATGACTGCTGGAATAGCACTGGACAGAATGGGAGATGTATAATATGCAAACACAGCTGGTTCACTGACCAAAGGAGCGGTTTCAAATCTGTAAGAATACACCTCCACGAAGCCCGGCGA
>Ga0181601_10001963_pt1 | contig 17692 bp, 11 predicted proteins | sample 041ome_8_FD_133020 | JGI IMG/M metagenome (GOLD analysis project Ga0181601, IMG submission 133020) | Coastal salt marsh microbial communities from the Groves Creek Marsh, Skidaway Island, Georgia - 041407BS metaG (megahit assembly) | ecosystem: Environmental > Aquatic > Marine > Intertidal zone...
AAGCACAAACTTTCCGGCTGCATCCGTCAGCCCAGTGGCGGGCTTGCCACCCTCACTCGGCTGAAACAGCACGACCGCACCTTCCAGCGGCTCACCCTCAAGCATGACCACGCCCTCAACGGGGGCCAGCTGCGGCCCATCGCTTCCACAGCCAACAGCAAGCACCGCGACCGCTACAACCGCAGCCATCCCAGCCAGCGAACTCTTTCCACATCTCATGAACGAAAGTCTCCAAACCAGAAGGTATCCAGGGGCACAGGATCGGCCAGCCCGTGTCATCACCTGTTGAGATGACACGGGCCACCGCCACACGATTCGTGAAGCCTCGATCCTTATGGCAAGGAAGCAGGCTCGCCTTCATCGCGGCCACCGAGATGCTGATACGTCCAGTGGTCAATATTCTCCGAGAAGAAGTGCACCGAGCCATCACCCATCACAAAGTTGGTTCCACCTGGATGGGCTGACTTGAACCCAAACTCTGTGCTCCAGTTGCCCCACCAGTGGCACGGCCCCTTGGACTGATCCTGATTGCAGGTGTCGTAGTTGATGGGATAGATCGTGCTGATCATGCCCTGGGTGTTGCTGGCATGTGCCCAGCCACGATGGATGGGCAGGGCACAGTTGGCCATCACCTCGCCCATGAAGATGGTCTTCGAGAGACCGTCATCGACATCCTCCATCTTGCACTTAAACCTGCGGCCCATGCGGGTGAAAGGGCCGGCCGGCAGATTATCGGTCGTGCTGTAGTTGTAGGCGTCGTAGGCCGCCCGCTCCGGACACCTGCCGGCTGGGTTGTTGCCCGTTCGCGTGGGTCCCTTGGAGGCCGCATAGCTGAAGGTGGCAAGCTGCCCTGGCTGCACACCATTGATCGTGATCTCGTTCATTTCTGGAGACGGATCAGACGCACAGCGATACACCGATATCTTTGAGCCGGCGATATAGGGCGACCCATTGACCACCGCTCCACCTGGCCACTTCTGATAACAGGGTGGCTGTTCCATATCGAAGGCATCGTAGAGTGGCTTCTCTTCGATAAATGGCAGCAGATAGACCAGCAGCGAGCCACGGTTCCTTGCGAAGTTGGCTGCGTTGATATTGTTCGTCCACCAGATTCCACCCCCAGGAAACTCACCGTTGGTGTCGTGATAGTTCTGCAGCCCAAGACCCAACTGCTTGAGGTTATTGGTGCACGAGGTGCGACGGGCCGCCTCACGTGCGGACTGCACGGCAGGCAATAGCAGGCCTACCAGCACGCCGATGATGGCAATGACCACGAGGAGTTCGACGAGCGTGAACCCCTTCTTGAGAGAACGCGACATAAAAGGTAACTCCTCAAGAGATGGAGAATGTGCGTGACGCCTGATTGATGAATCAGAGCCTCCGACGTTTGAGAGATCCCACAAAGAACACAAACGAAAAAAAGGGAAGACCCCACGGACTTCGAGAGACGTGACCCGCTTATCTCCCCACTCGCAGTCACGGCTCACCGGCGGTTACAACACTTCTACGTAACCCGTCGCCCAAAGATCAAAGCAACCTCACGAGCATACGGCCCTTTCGAGGGGCTGCCAACACAACTTCCCTCAACTCGTTGCCTCCAGCCTGATGCCATTCCAGTGAGCAACCTCAGCGCAAGGACTCTCCATGACCCGCACGACGTGGCTCATTTTTGCCTTTTTTCTCACATTCTTTGCCATAGATGGCTCGGCAGCGGTGCAGGCAGCGGAGCGGCCCAACATCGTGGTGATCATCTCGGACGACAGCGGCTACAACGAGTTTTCCCTAAATGGCTCTGAACATTTTGCCACTCCCCGGATCGACTCGATTGCCCGTGACGGCGTGCGGTTTACCGAGGGCTACACCAGCGGCACCGTCTGCAGCCCCACGCGGGCAGGCCTGCTGACAGGCCGTTACCAAAACCGCTTCGGCCATGAGTTCAACATTCCTCCGGTCTATAGCGAGACCAACGGGCTGCCACTCACCGAGACCACGATTGCTGACGTGATGCAGGAAGCCGGCTACCGCACAATCGCCCTCGGCAAATGGCATCTCGGCTACGCCCCGGCGTTTCATCCGCTCTCGCGAGGCTTCAGCGACTACCACGGCTTCCTACAGGGGGCCCGCAGCTACTTTCCTCTTGAGAAGCCGACCGTTCTCAATCGACTCCTCCGCGATCGTGAGCCGATTCCGGAAACCTTTGAATACATGACCGATGAGCTTGGCCGCGCAGCTGCCGCATACATCGCCGAGACAAACGACCGGCCGTTCTTTATGTACCTTGCGTTTAATGCCACGCACGGTCCGAACGATGCCACCGAGGCTGATCTTGCAGCGGTTGCTGATGGCCCTGGCAACCGTACCCACAAGGCGATGACCCATGCCCTTGATCGGGCTGTGGGTGTGGTGCTCGACGCCCTCGACGAGCATCACAAGCGAGACAACACGCTCGTGGTCTTCCTCAACGACAACGGGGGGGTGCGTGGCCACGACAACACGCCACTGACAGGGTTCAAGGGAAGCACCTGGGAAGGTGGGATCCGTGTGCCCTTTGCCGTTCGCTGGCCGGCCCGGATTCCCGCCGGCCAGGTCTTCACCAATCCTGTGATCTCACTCGACATCTTTCCCACAGCGATGGCGGCCGCCGGTGTCGAGGACACGCCGGGCAAACCACTCGACGGCGTTGATCTTCTGCCCTGGCTGACCACGCCACGCGAGGACCGGCCGCACCAGACTCTGTTTTGGAAGAACGGGTCACGATGGGCTGTCCGTGATGGTGACCTCAAACTCGTCGTCTCCAACAGCTCATCGCAAGGCAGAGCCCGGGGCCGCAAACAACCGCAGCAGGCCGCTGAGCTCGAACGTGGCCTGTTTGAGATTCCCCGAGATCCCGGCGAACAGCATGACCTGGCCACCGAGCGGGCATCAGACGTCGCCCGGCTCACCGAGATGTATGAAGCCTGGAAAAAGGACTTCCCAGAGACTCCCTGGGGCCCAAACAACCGGTAGCTGCCCTCCCGCGACGGCCAAGAACATCCTGGATGTCTACCATGCCCGGACGGGTGTGGCGGGCGGCCACGTCCAGTTCGGACGCTGGCCTCTCGAGATGCCTGGATGACTGCTCCCCCAACGAACACTTGTGGTGCTAGCCGGCCCTGGATGCGGGCATGGCTGACCGCTGCTGGTATCTACAACCTCCTCTGGGGTGCGGTCACTGTCCTCTTTCCGGCCTGGCTGTTTCTGCTGACTGGCCTGGAAGAACCTCGGTATCCCTTTCTCTGGCAGTGCGTGGGGATGATCGTGGGCGTGTATGGGGTGGGCTATCTTGCGGCCGCCACCGACCCGCTGCGACACTGGCCAATCGTGTTGGTGGGACTGTTAGGAAAGATCTTCGGTCCGATCGGCTATCTTGACGGGGTTCTCCGCGGCGACGTGCCGGTAGCCTTCGGTGTGACGTTGCCGACCAACGACATCCTCTGGTGGATTCCCTTCACAATGATCCTGCTTGCCGCCCGTCGTGAGGCCTGCGGCTCTGCGTCCGCTGCCGCCTCTTCCACAGCATCTCCCCAGGCATCATCTGCAGGGCGGGCAGCCGCTTGGCTTGTGCCCCTCCTGCTGGCCTGTTCGCTCAGCACGAGTCTCGCCGCGGACCCGCTACCCCGCACGCCGCTGTGGAAAGGCACGCCTCCAACCGGATCGATCACGGGCGATGCATCAGCCGCTGATGAGAATGCCTTCTACACCGTGCATCTGCCCGACAGACCGACCGGTGCAGCCGTCGTCATCTGCCCGGGCGGTGGCTACGGTGGCTTGGTCGTCGATGGTGAAGGGCATGGAATCGCCAAGTGGCTTAATCTCCATGGCATCGCTGGCATCGTGCTGGAGTATCGGCTGCCACGCGGCCGCACGGAGGTGCCCGTTCTCGACGCCGGCCGCGCGATCCGAACGGTGCGGCAGCATGCGACCGAGTGGCAGATCGATCCCGAACGCATCGGCATCATCGGCTTCTCCGCCGGTGGGCATCTGGCTGCCACGGCCGCCACGCTCTTTGATGGTGGCAACCCACTTGCAGACGATCTAGTGGAGCAACTCTCGTCTCGCCCCAACTTCGCGATCCTGATCTATCCGGTGATCGACATGGGGGAGTCGGCCCATGCAGGCTCGCGGAAGAATCTGTTCGGCGAGAATCCGAGCGAGGAGATCACGCATCGTTTCTCACCGCACCACTGGGTCTCTGAGCAGTCGCCTCCGGCCTTCCTTGCCCATGCCGTCGACGACGCCGTCGTGCCGATCAGCCACAGCGAACTGCTCTACGATGCCTATCGTGAGCAGGGGCTGCCCGCGTTGCTGCTGCGTCTGCCCGATGGTGGCCACGGCCTCAATGGCTACAAGGGCTCATCCTGGGATGCCTGGCAGAGCGGGGCGATCACCTGGCTGCGGGAGCGGGGCATGATCCCCACACCGTGACTGGCCTCCACACCGCAACTTAAGTAATGCAGTGGCTTTCTGTTCCGGCATCGGTCACAGAGGCGGGCGACTGCTTTGCAGAGGCTGGTGCTCAGAATCGGGCCGGGGCGTAGGGAGCCGCGTCGAGAAAGGGCTCGCGTCCGGCAACGAAGTCAGCCACGAGGCGACCTGTCGCTGCTGCGAGGGTGACGCCGATCATGTTGTGGCCGGTCGCCAGATAGCCTCTGGCAAGACCGGGTACTGGCCCAATAATCGGCAGGCTGTCCCAGGTCATCGGCCGCCAGCCATACCAGGTCTCTTCGGCAGGAGCCTCCACGCTGGCCACAAGGTAGCGGCGGGCAGCACTGCGAAGCTGGTCGAGTCGGCGGCTGGGAATGGTCGTGTCGTAGCCGGCAAACTCCATCATTGATCCCAGCCGCAGACCCTGCTCAAACGGCGACACACCCACCTTCTGTTCTGGAAACAGGATCGGATGGTCGGGGCAGTGCTCCGGCCGTGGCATTGTCAGTGAGTAGCCCTTGCCCGGCTCGATCGGGATCGAGATGCCCAGCTGCTTCGACCAGAGCGTGCTGCGAGCGCCCAGGGCAAACACGTAGTGATCCGCAGCGAGCATGCCCTCTGAGGTCGCCAGGCCGACGATCCGCTGGCCTTCGCGATGCACCTTCTCAAGCGAGCACCGCTCACGAAACACAACGCCTCGCTGCCTGAGTCTCTCGGTCCAGCTGGCGGTGAGCCTGTCGGGCCTGACAGATGCGTCCCCCGGATAGTGAAAGCCGCCGGCGAGGCCCGGCTTGAGCCCTGGATCAAAGTCGGTCAGCTCTGCGGAAGAGAGCCGCGTTGCCCAGAGTCCAAAGTGTTCGCCAAGCAGACGGTCTTCAGCCGCAAAGGCCTCCAGCGGCCCCTGGTTTTCAAACACATACAAGAGGCCCTTGTCTTCCCACTCGCAGTCGAGCTGCTCCGTGGCAACCAAGGATCGGTATTCCGCCATCGAGGCATTCAGAATCGCCTGGAGATGCTTTCCCGCAGAGAGCACCTGGCGGTGGGTGCACCGCGCAGCAAACTGCAGCATCCACCGGGCGAGTGCCGGGCTGAACCTGGGCTTCACGCGAAAGGGCGACTGGGGATTGAAGAGCGACTTCAGAGCGACCTTCATCGCTCCCGGCTCGGTCAACGGCGCGACATGGCTTGGGCAGATGTAGCCGCAGTTGCCATGAGAACACTCACCGCCAATGGCACCCTGATCAATGACGGTGACCTCGAATCCCGCCTCCCGCAGGTAGTGGCTGCAGGCAATGCCCACGATCCCACCACCCGCCACGATCACCGATCCTGCCGCACCGCTCATCGGCCCATTCCTTCGCGAAACGGATCACCTGGCTGGCGAATAAAAAAGCCTTCCGCTGTCACAAAGGCCTCGCCGGTAATCGTAGGAATCACCTTCCCCTCGCCAACTGGCTGATACCGGCCCTCAAACCGTCCACCGAGCACGCTCTCCTGCACCCAGGTCTCCCCAGGCGCAAGCTTCCCATCTGCGGCAAGGCAGGCGAGTTTGGCGCTCGTGCCAGTGCCACAAGGCGATCGGTCGAAGGCACCTCCAGGGCAGAACACAAAGTTGCGAATATGCACGCCTGGAGTGTCGCTATGCTCGAAAAACTCAATGTGGTCGATCTCACCGTCGGCTGCCCCGGTGATCCCCGTCCGCTCAAGCTCCCGTCGCACACGAGCCGCAGCATCAAGCAGTTGCGGGATGTGCTCCGGGCGGATCGGGCAGGGTGCGTCCTCAGAGAGGAAAAACCAGTTGCCACCCCAGGCGATGTCGCCGGTGATCGTTCCGAGCCCTTCAACCTCCACCGCGACTTTTTTTCGATGGCGAAAGCTCGGCACGTTCTCAATCGCCACGCGGTGCGGTGAGAGCAGCGCCACATCGACTGGCCCAACCGGGGTCTCAAAACGATGCTGGCCCAGGCCGATGCGTCCCATCGCATGCAGCGAGACGGCGACGCCGATCGTGCCATGGCCGCACATGCCGAGGATCCCGGTGTTGTTGATGAAGATCACCCCACAGGCGGCGGTGGGGTCTTCCGCCTCGCAGAGAACAGCACCCACAATCGCCTCATGGCCTCGTGGCTCGAGGATCACGCAGCGGCGTAGCCAGTCATGCTCGCGGAGCCGATCCCGCTGCTTGGCCACTGAGCCGCCTCCGAGATCGGGCCCCCCCGAAAGGATCAGCCGAGTCGGCTCCCCTGCGGTGTGGCTGTCGACGTAGGCGATCCGCTCACAGGAGGACTGCACACTGAAGTCAGCGGTGCTCATACCTTCCCCGGCCAGGCGTCCCACCAGGTGCGAAACTGCCGCCATTGCTCTTCAAGAAAGCCCTTTTGAGATGGGCTGAGGGCGTCGCTTGGGTTGAGCTGGCAGGCGTAGTCAGCATGCCCCTCCAGCACCATCAGCTGCTTGTAGTAGAGAACAAGGTCTGGCCCTTCGTCGTAGGTCGAGAGCACCGCCAGCGCCGCATCGAGTTCGGCTGCTAGCCGGCGGGCCTCGACGTCTCCAGCCGCCGCCTGCCGGCAGAGTTCGAACAGCCTCAGCACCTCGCGGGGCAGCGCATTGCCCACACCGGTGATCGCCCCCACCGCCCCACAGCGAACCACGCCATGAAAAACCTGCGTGTCGACTCCCACCATGAGCGCGAGGCTCTCGTCACCGCTGGTGATGTGCTCTGCGGCATAGGTCAGCGATGCCGCCCCGCCAAACTCCTTGAAGCCCACGAGGTTGGGAAACTCGCTCCGCAGCTCAAAGAAGAGGTCGGCCTTGGTTTCAAAGCCGTAGTAGGGGCTGTTGTAGATCACTGCGGGCAGGCCTGCGGCGGCCTTGAGGATCCCAGCAAAGTGGTGCTTCTGGGCAGCAGACGACGTGCCACGGGAGAGCACCCGAGGGATCACCATCAGCCCTGCCGCGCCGACTTCTGCCGCGTGTGCCGCGTGCGCAGCTGCCGTCTGCGGATTCTGCGCCCCCGTTCCGACGATCACGGGAATGCCCGCTTCGGTCAGCCGCCGCACGCCTTCCTGTCGCTGGGCGTCGGTGAGCAGCGGCCAGTCGCCCATCGAGCCGCAGTAGATCACCGCCGACATGCCGGAGTCGATCAGCTGCTTGGCTGTCGACACCAAGACATCGTGGAGCAGTTCTCCCTGCGTGTCGCAGGGGGTCATCAGGGCGGGCATGCAGCCTTGGAAAATATTCATGACGGAAACATAGGACCGCAGCCACATCTTTCGCAAGCGGCGGTCGCAAACTGCTCAACGTTCGCAGCTGCCGAGTACCCGCCTCCACACAGTTGCAGGGCCTTTTGTCGCGGGTTTAAGTTGCCACTGGCAATGAGAGGGAGTTCCGGGGGAACTCTCTCAATGGTTCTCTTTCTCTTGCGATTGGGAGAGACTGGCCATGGGTATTCTTCCCGCCTGTCAGCAGACGAGTGAAGATGCGATCGATGCGCAGGTCGAGTTGCCTCCAGAGCGGTCTTCGGACCTGCTTCCGGAGCTCTATACAGAACTCCGAGAACTCGCAGCGTCACGCCTTGCTCGAGAAAACGACTGCATCACCTTGCAGGCAACAGATCTCGTCCATGAGGCCTACCTTCGCATCGCTGGTCGCCACGAGGAATCGCGTTGGAACAGCAAAGGTCATTTTTTCGGCGCCGCCTCTCTCGCGATGCGGCGAATTCTGATTGAACGCGCCCGACGAAGAATATCTCAGGGCATTCATGTGCAGCAGCGGCCTTGCGAACTCTTTCAACTCGGTTTGCTGGCAGGTGAAGACACAACCGACTGCGATCCACTCGACCTCCTCACGCTTAACGACGCTCTTGAGCAGCTGGAAGCTTCCAACCCGCGGTGTGCGAAACTGGTCGAACTCCGATTTTTTGCAGGCTTGTCGAATCGGCTCGCCGCCGAAGTATTGGGCATCTCCACGTCGACAGCTGACGAGGACTGGCGGTACGCCAAAGCATGGCTGCGGGTCGCCATCGACGAGGGTGTGCCAATACCTCCCCGGCTCACGAGCAACCGCTCGCGTGGTCTCCCACACAGCCGGCTCCCCGTCCCGCGGTGACACCATCTCGATGGCACTGGGAAACATCTTCGTCTCTGGGTAGTTCTTCATTTTTATTCGCACAGGAAGCCAGATACCTAAGTCCACAGCGCACCTGTGACCGTTGGTTTTTCTAGCCGTCCCCAGCCGGCAGATGAACCTCCGGATCCCACAGCGGTCGCCTCAGGGTGAGAGCCATGACCTGTGAGAAAGAAGCCCAACTCTTTCGCATCGCTGTAACCCTGGAATCTGCCGAACTGCGGCAGGCCTATCTCAGACAAAGCTGTGAGGGCAATCCGTCTCTGCGTCTGCGTTTAGAGCGTCTTCTTGCCGCGGATAGCAGGCAGAGAAACGACCTGCTGAGCCTGGCCGACAGCGAAGAGACGCCAGAACCCACCGGCAATGCAGATTGTTTTCCGCGGGTGATGGGATATCGAATCCTCGAACGACTCGGCGAGGGAGGTTCCGCGACCGTTTACAAAGCCGAAAAAAAGGGATCGCTTCGGCAGCCAGTGGCGCTGAAAATTCTCAAAACCTCTCTTGCGGATGAAAAGGCTGCATTTCGTTTTTCCATCGAGCAAAGCACACTCGCCACACTCAATCACCCATACGTCGCCGCCGCCCATGCTGCAGGCGAGTCTGAAGAAGGCTTCCCTTATGTGGTGATCGAGTACGTCGATGGCCTGCCGATCACCGTCTACTGCGACGATCGCGAGCTCTCCCTGAGAGACCGTCTGAACCTTTTCTGCCTTGTCTGCGAAGGCGTCCAGCACGCCCACTACAAAGGCATCATTCACCGTGACCTCAAGCCATCAAACATTCTCATTCAGGAGATCGATCACCGCCCACAACCAAAAATCATCGACTTTGGAATCGCAAAAACTGTCGTCCCACAGAGTCTCTCGTCCCGCCACGCGACACGCGATTGCGAGCTGCTGGGAACGCTTGAGTACATGAGCCCGGAACAGTTGAGTGGTCAACAGCAGACCGTTGATACGCGAAGCGACATCTACGCACTCGGCGTGGTGCTTCACGAACTTCTCACTGGACGGGTTCCTTTTGCGGAGCAGCTCGCTGCATGCCCCTCGCTTGAACACATGCTGTCGATGATCCGCACGCAGCTTCCTCCGAAGGCCAGCGACTCGCTCCCAACCGGTCCCTCTGCAGCCACGACGGCCGCGTCACGTTCCACAACGCTTTCTGAACTCACGCGAACACTCCGCAAGGATGTCGACTGCATTGTGGCCCATGCACTCGAAAAACACCGCGACGACCGCTACTCCTCCGCGAACTCCCTGCGAGACGACATCACCCGATACCTCCAGCATCAGCCAATTCTTGCGAGACCGCCTCATTTCTTGCGGCGACTGATACTGGCAGCGGAGCGCAACGAGTCACGCATTCGCCGATCGGCTTTCATCACGGGGTTCCTTGCCATATTCACCGTGGCCCTCCTTCTCTGGCAAAGTCACCATCGAGCGAATCTCCTCGAAGAGCAGCAGCAGCAGCAGGTGTACGTAAGAACGGAAGTTCTCCCGTCCATTGCCGCCCTCAGCAGAGACGGCAAGAACCTGTCTGCATTTCTACAAGCGCGTGAGGTGCAACCATTTCTCGCGAACGATGCTGCGTTTCAACGTCTCTGGCAACAACTGCATATCACGGCGTCCTCAGAGGCCGTTGAAACTGGCACCGCCGTGAGTGTTCGCAACACCTGGGATCCGGAGGGGCATTGGCATCTTCTCGCTCGCGCTCCGTTTCAAGACATTCCACTGCCCTCTGGGCCTCTCCGAGTTCGACTCGACAGGCCTGGCTTTGTCAGCCGGGAACTTCAGTTGCATCTCCCGACTGCCTTCTCTTCGCCTGCAGCCTGCAGACTCATTGCTCAGCCTGATGACCGCGCAGGATCAGTCTGGATACCTGGCAACACCACCGCTGGGTCTGGACTGACACCACCGATCAATGCCGCCTTTTGGCTCGATCGAACGGAAGTCTCCAACGCAGACTATCTCGAGTTCGTGCAGGCAGGCGGGTATGAGAACCCGACATTTTGGCAGACGACTCTCTTTGTCCGTGATGATGCCCCCCTCACGTTTGCCGAGGCCATGAGCCTTTTTGTTGACCAGACTGGCCGCCCCGGCCCATCCACCTGGCGGAACGGCACGTTTCCAAATCATGCCGGTGCGTTTCCCGTCAGCGGTGTCAGCTGGTTTGAGGCCGCTGCATATGCCAGCTACCGAGCCGCCTCCCTGCCAACAGTTCACCACTGGGAGTGGGCGGCAAGCACGGATCAGCCCGGCATTGTGGCCGCCCAAGGAAATCACATGAGCGGACAGCCAGCCCCATGTGGCACCACTGATGCAGTGGGGCGGTTTGATGCCCGTGAACTTGCCGGCAACGTCCGCGAGTGGTGTTGGAATGCCGATGAGGCCGGCCAACGATACAGCATGGGAGGGGACTACCTCTCCCCGGCATACGCATTTACAAGCCGGCTCGCACTGTCACCTTGGGACCGCTCTCCGCAGAACGGCTTCCGCTGCATGCAACCGGCTGAAGGGGCTGGTGACAACGCGCTCCTGAACACCGTACCGAACGGCCGCCAAATCATTTTTGAACAGCCCCGCATCCCGTTCGAACAACTCGAACGTTGGTATACCTACGATCGCCACACGCCGCTCGATCCGATGGTTGTCCGCGGGGCGACTGCGTTGGCCGAGCGGCCCCAACTGCAGCACGAGATTGTCGAGATCACCACCGCATATGGCGACGGACGGTTTCAGCTGCATCTTCTGTTCCCGCAAGGCCTCCAGGGCCCTGCAGAGACCATTGTTTTTGCCCCGGGCATCAACGCATGGAACTCGGGTGGACCATTTCGATTTCAGAACAGTCCCTACTACTTCCCGTTGGCCGAACATGGACGAATCATCTGCTTTCCAGTTTACGAGGGCACTTTTGATCGCTGGCCAGGCAAGACCCTCCAGCAGCAGTTTCGCGAACACCCCATCGCTGCCCGAGATGACTACCTACGTGTGAGTAAAGATATTTCCCGTGCCGTTGACTATCTGCTCACACGCCCGGATGTCTCTGCTGAAAAGCTGATTTACTTTGGGCTGAGCAATGGCGCGCAGCGGGGGCCCATGTTGCTCAGCACGGATTCCAGACTGCAGGCAGGCATTCTGTTTGCTGGTGGCTACTCGGGCTGGCACATGGGCCATCCCGAAATCCATCTCTATCAGTTCACGCCCCACGTGACGCAGCCAATCTTGATGATCAACGGAGCAGATGACCATGTGTATCCAGTGGACTCTTCACAGAAGCCGATGTTTTTAGACCTCGGGAGCGGTCAGAAGGATCATGTCCTACTCGCAGGCGGCCACCTGCCACCGGCCGAGGAAGTTTGTGAAGTGATCGAACAGTGGCTCGCCGATCGATTCGCATCCGAATCCCCGACAAGGTGAAGCAGGCAAAACCACCGCAAACAGCCGTTCCCTCACCAGCGGATGCTGCCTCGCCGCGATGACACTTCGGCTACAGCCTCCGCTCCGATCAAAAAAACCGGCATCTCATCGGGCAGTTTTCTTCGCGGTGACGCACTGGGTTGATGTCTGACTCTTTGCAGTCCCCATCCATTTGCAGTTCCCATCCAGTTGGACGGTCATTTTTTTACCAAGGAGTTGGAGCATGACGCGGTTTTTTCTCATCCTCATGGGGTGTTTCGTCCTGGTCGCTGGGCAGGTGCGTGCTGCTGAAGAAGCCGGCGTGCTTCCAGCAGACGTGCGTGAAGCCATGAACTTTCTTGTTGGAGAATGGACCTTCACCGTTGTCGAAAATGGTGAAGAACAGCAGGGACACTACGCCGCCCGATGGGCTGAGGGTGGCGACTGCCTTCACCTCACGTTCCGCACACCGACTCATCGGGATACGGGGCTGGGCAGCTGGGATCCGTCAACGGGCGAACTGGTTGAAAACTGGTATGGCCCCACGGCCGGTCGCCTCGAAATCCGCTATCAGATCACGTCCACAACAACATGGACTGGAGCCACAAGAGCCTCCAAACCTGACGGGAGTGTCGTAGAAGGCACCTGTGAACTGCAGCGGACAGATGCGAATGGCTTTGTCTACCGCGGCACATCGGCGACCGAGACCATACACATCACCAACGCGCGGGTTCTGCCCGCTGAGAATTCGGCAGCTGCCCGCGTGGCTGTCCTGAAAGCCTTTGTGGGCACATGGGAAGCGAATCTACCGAACGGGGGAACACGGCAGTGGTCCTTTGGATGGAGCCCAGAGCATCTGTTTCTCAACAATCGGATGGTGAGCCGCGACGCGAATGGAGACCCAACGTTCATTCTCAACGGCACGATCGGCTGGGACGCCGCGAACGAACAGCTCACGAACTGGTGTGTCGATGCGCTGGGGGAGCAGATGACCTTTGTCTGGAAAGCAACAAACACCGCCCAGTGGAATGTGTCTTCTCCACAGAATGGAGCGACCTGGGAGTTCACCCCCGCAGCCGACACCATGACATGGGTTCACGGCGATGAAAGGCTGACCTTCAAGAAGCGTTAGGCCTGCTGCTGCGGATCTCACTTCAGCCGAACGCCCAGCACGCCCCCTTTTTTATCCCCTTCAGACTGGAGGCTCTCATGCACTCTTCAGTTCCGCGGTACTGTCTGTTGCTTGCCGCAGCTGTTCTTTCCTGCTGGTCTCTGACGGCCTGTACACCAGCGATCGCCCAAGACGCCGGGACAGCAGAAGGGCTCGACGCCCAGTGGGCGGAACTGGAAGGCGATTGGATCTGCTACCGCGGAAATGGCTTCGCGATCAAGCGAATCTCCCGCGACGAAGAGACCTACGAGATGTTTCTCCGCGATGGATCCCAGCTCAACACGTTCACCAATCGCATGGAGTTGTCTCAGAATGATGACGACGTGAACGTGTTCACCAAATACCTCGAGGATGGTTCGGTTGGATACCAGGGCATCTATAAGGTGCGGCAGGACGTGTTCTATGAGGTCGCCAACACGTTCCGGGCAGACACAAACCAGATACCGAAAGTTTTTGAGTACCGTCGGCTCGATGCCCCAATCGAGCAGTGGCTCGCGGCCGCCCGTGAAGGAGACACTGAAAAACTTTCGGAAATGCTCGATGGCGGCTTTGACATCAACGCAACCGCTCCAGATTCCCCAACGGCCCTGACGGCTGCCTCCTCCACTGGCAACACCGAAACTGTTGCCTTTTTGCTTGAGCATGGAGCCAAACTCGACGAGCCCTCCATGTTGTGGGACACGTTCCCGATCTTGGAAGCCGCAGCTTTTGGACACATCGATACCGTCACCTTCCTACTCTCCCACGGTTCAACGCTTGAGACGACGCACAACTTTGGCATGAACTCACTTCACGAGGCGGCGTACTGGAACAAGCCTGAGATGGCAGCATTTCTGATCGAACGAGGCGCTGATCTCGAAGCAAAGAACATGTGGGACGCAACGCCTCTCCACATCGCGATCCTTCGCGGCCAGGATCCGAACTCTGACGAAGCGTCACGCCTTCCTCTGATCAGCGTTTTGCTGGAACATGGTGCTTCACGCACCGCAAAAACAGACCAGGGCGAAACCGCCCTCGACATCGCCCAGCGGCTTGAGATGGATTCGGTGGTGAAGCTGCTCTCGAACGATCCACCTCGCTGAACGCAGGCCACGGCCAGGAAACCTGCGGCAGTTTCAAGCAGCCTTCGGGCTGAAGGCTCGCGCACCGTTTCTGCATTGACACTTGGAAAAGGCCATGGAGGGCTCTTTTCTTCAGAGAACTAGACCTCGTCCACGGTGCCGGTGCTGTCGGCAAAGCGGTCGGTCTCCACGCCGAGCCGCTGCAGCATCGTGACAAACAGGTTGGACAGGGGCACGTCCTCGCGGAGCTGCTCCTCCTGCCAGGGCTCGGTGCCGCCGTCCCAGGCCCCGCCCTGCACCTGATCACCAGCGCGGTTGAGGTACTGGCCGTGACGGAAGCCCATCGAGCGACCTCCAGCCAGGATCAGCGGGTAGTTGCGGGACAGATGGAAGGCGCTCGATGCCGAGCCGAAGAGCACCAGCGTGTTGTCGAGCATAGTGCCCGAGCCGGCGGGCTCAGGCGTGGCGTCGAGTTTGCCGAGAAAGCGGCCGATCTGCTCGCTGATGAAGCGGCAGTAGGTGCCAAAGTTTTTCCAGCCGTCCGGCTGCTTCGTCTCGTGGGAGAGCTGGTGGGTGAGGTGGAAGCCCACGGCTCGGGCCAGGTAGTCGCTGACGCCAATCCCGTTCTCGCGACCGAGCTGATAGGTCGCCACCCGCGTGGAATCGGTGAGAAACGCGAGGTGCAACAGATCAAACATCGTCTCCAGATACGTCTGCGGCTTCTCTGGGGTGATATTGAGCGTGAGGTGATCCACGTCGACCTGGGGCAAGGGGATATCGAGCCACTCGCGAGCCTTGGCGACCTTCAGCTCCGTCTCGCGAACGCTCTCCAGATACGCATCCACCGCCTGCTGGTCGTCAGTCGGGATCTCTCGCTTGAGTGCCCGGGCGTCCTCAAGCAGGTCGTCCAGCACGCTCTGGCTCATCGCCAGCCGCCGCGACGCCTGGGCATCCTGTTTGACAAACAGCATGTCGAAGATCTGCTTGGGCCGATGCTCAGCCGGGATCGGCCGGCCGCTGGCAGTGAAGGAGAGGGTGTGGGCGCCGCGGGAGGTGCCGGTGCCCCCGTCGGTGGAAAGCACGAGCGATGCCAGCCGGGTACGGTCGCCCACGTGCGCGGCAAACACCTGATCAAGGGAGATCGCGTTGGCGTAGTCGCCCCCGCCACCGGTGGCCGCACCGGTGAGAAACTGATCGGCGTTGCAGTGGCCGTGGATGCTGCGGGCGTGGGGATGGGAGAATCCGGAGAGCACGGTCAGCTGCTGCCGCAGCGGCTCCAGCGGATCGAGGCATTTCGTGAAGGTGAACTCGCTACCAGCTCCATGCGGAAACCACGACCAGTCGTGGTGGGCCGGATCTTCCCGCAGCGGCATTGGTACGCCATCGGGCATGTAGAAGCAGGCCAGCCGCCGCATCGGTTCGGCGGCTGCCGTCGCCGCATGCAGCGGTGCAGCCGCCTCAAGCCAGGGAAGCGCAAGCGCCACTCCCGTGCCTCGCAGGAATCGCCGCCGGTTCACGCGTGCAATCTCGACAGCCATCGGCCTCTCCTTGTTGCAGAGGAGCATCCAGCCGTACTCCCGCTACGGAGCACGAAACAGGTCGCTCTCCACAATCGCTTCAATCATCGTAGCAAGGCCATCCCCCCGCTCGTCGAGCTCGCTGGCGATCGCCTCCACCTGGGCATGATCGGCAAACGTCAGCGGCCGGCCTACCGCAAACTGGGCGAGCTTACGGATCATCGCGCGGCGAAACTGGCTGGCTCGGGTTTCCAGCAGATACCGCTTGAGCCCCTCGATACCCGCAAGCTGCTGGCCATTGAAGAGAGTGCTGGTGGCGTCCACCGGCTGCCCATCGATCTCTTCTCGCCAGCTGCCGATCGCATCGTAGTTTTCCAGCGCGATGCCCCAGGGATCGATCCGCTCATGGCAGGAGCGGCAGGCGGCCTGGCTGCGATGATCGAGCAGCCGCTCTTTGAGGCTCAGCTTGGCAATCTCGGGATCGGCCAGGTCGATGCGTGGCACCGCTGGAGGCGGTGGCGGTGGCGGATCGTCGAGCAGCCGCTCGAGTAGCCACACACCTCGCTTGAGCGGGTGAGAATCGACGCCGTCGGCATTCATGGCCAAGAGCCCTGCATGCGTCAGCAGGCCACCGCGGCGGGGATCATTCGCAAGGGCCACTCGACGAAACTCGTTGCCCACGACATCGGGAATGCGATAGTGCCGCGCCAGCCGTTCGTTGACGAGCACGTAGTCGGCATCAAGCAGCTCCAGCACACTCCCGTTCTCACGGAGCAGTTCTTCAAAAAAAGCTGTCGGCTCCTCCTGCATCGCCTCGGCGAGCAGCGGGCTGAAAGCCGGATAACGACTGCGGTCGACCTCGAGATAGTCGAGCCGGTCGAGGCCCAGCCACTGCCTGGTGAACTGCTCGGCAAAACGGCGGCTGCGGGCGTCCGACAAGAGCCGGGCAGCCTCGGCAGCGAGCACTCCCGGCTGCTCAAGCGATCCAGCGGTCGCCCTTGCCCGCAGGGTCTCATCCGGCAGGCTGCACCAGAGAAAGGTCGAGAGCCGCGTGGCCAGCTCAGACGAAGAGAGCCGCTCGGGGCCGCTGAGGGTGAGGAAGTGCGGCGAGGCGATGACGGCTGCGTAGGTTTCTAGGAGTGCTTCTTGGAAGTCTTCCGCCTGAGGCCGCAGCGATGCCAGCAGCGCGAGCTTGCGGTCGACCTCATCATCGCTGACATCTCGCCGCCAGGCCTTCGCCATGAACACAGCGAGCAGCTCGCGGGCAATCACGGGCTCATCGACCGCGGCAATACTCGCGATGTCGTGTCCACCAAAGAGCTGCACATGCGACTGCGGTGGCCATGCGTCATAGACCGGCCCGGCCACTTCGACTGAGTGCACCTGCAGGTCACCAGACCCGACGGAGCTGTTGACGACTCGGAGAAACTCAGAAGGGTTGGGCAGATCACCGAGGGCGTTGATGCCGCGGACATTGTTCCGTGGCAGGATCTCACTGGCCTCAAGCCGCCAGAGGATCGTCTGCGGCGCAGACGGCGGCGACTCAACAACCTCGTCACTCGGGCTGACCCGCACCGCCGCCTGCGAGTCATTGCTCGCCTGCCAGCCAAACTCCAGCTGCACACTCGGCGGTGGCCCTTCGGCTTCTGCTGGTCGCGAGACCCGCAGCCGCACTTCCAGGATCCCAGCTTCGGCCACCCGGTCGCCGAGTTCCACCGTCAGCTTCTGCCGTGGCGGAATCACTGCCACCACGTCAGTGTCGGTTGGTGGCTCTGGCCTGCTGTCTGCTGGGGCCCAGGCATACTTCGCCTCAGGATAGGCCCACTTGATCACAGCAGTGCGACCGCTGGAGAGCTGCCGGTAGTAGGGTCGTGGATGGGCAGCGGAGTCGTCGCTCCAGGCCTCGCCGGCCGCCTGCTGCATGGTGATCGACCAGAAGAGCGGCGGCGGCTGCTCACC
>Ga0181601_10001971_pt1 | contig 17656 bp, 16 predicted proteins | sample 041ome_8_FD_133020 | JGI IMG/M metagenome (GOLD analysis project Ga0181601, IMG submission 133020) | Coastal salt marsh microbial communities from the Groves Creek Marsh, Skidaway Island, Georgia - 041407BS metaG (megahit assembly) | ecosystem: Environmental > Aquatic > Marine > Intertidal zone...
AAACAGACTGATCCGATGCCGAGCTAACTAACTCAAAGCTTTTATATCCCTCGCGACGCATCTTTTCAGCCGCGACACGAAAGAGATGCCTCTATACAACACCCAACAACCTACTCAGCTTATGAAGAGATAAAACTGCTACCTTACTAAAGTGAAATTCTTACAGCTTAGTTATCAATACGTTGTGTTTTTCTTTATGGCTTTTCACCAACCAGGTATGAAGCCGATGAATCAACAAGTGCCCTATTTTTTATAGCGTTCCGACCAAGCAACATACGAAACTTCATGTTATCCCTAGCGGTCAGTGTAATTTCAATAGGCCAGGTATAAGCCCCAATTGAAAGTGGCGTCTCAATGACCCAACGTTCTTCTTGATGTCCACCGGAATCGGTCACGATACGCCTATCAATGACATTAGCTTTACATCTGACAACACAGTCACTATTGCCTTGCAGTGGCTGAATACTAAATTCGATGCATTGAACCCCATTTTCCATAAAAGGATAGAGCTCAAAAGCATGTAATGCTGAGGTTCTAGCTCCAGTATCAACTTTCGCCTTAATCTCAGGCAAGCCCAAATCCGGAAGTTTTACCCACTCTCGCCAACCAAAAGTGCATAGCTTACTCATATCGTCGCTCAATATATGTACCTTGCTTACCTGTCTGAGTCAGGCTTTAAATTAGTTGGAAAGTCTACTGATTCTACTCAGTAAATTGTTGTATTCAAGAAAAATAATCTTATTCGATATATGTTTTTTAGCGTAAAATGCAGCCGATTAATTAATACAAATCATCTCTTTCAGGAGCACACCATCAAACTCGCTATTCTTTCACGCGGTCCTAAATCCTATAGCACGCGTCGCTTTAAAGAAGCAGCATTGCAGCGTGGACATGAAGTTGATGTGCTAGACACACTTAAGTTTGCTATTGATCTACAAGAAGGCATACCTGATCTCTATTTTCGCCAAAAAGTGCTGAGTGATTATGATGCTGTCTTGCCAAGAATTGGCGCATCAATCAGTTATTATGGAACTGCTGTTGTCAGACAATTTCAAGAAATGGACGTGTTTTGTGCTAATACAGCTCACGGCATTACCAATTCACGTGACAAACTGCGAAGTCTACAGATATTAAGTCGACACCATATCGGAATACCTAGAACAACCTTTGTCAGAGATAGAAATGACGTACTACCTGCTATCGAACGTGTTGGCGGTGCTCCTGTGGTCATTAAACTAATTGAAGGAACGCAAGGTATTGGAGTATTGCTGGCGGAATCTATCAACGCGGCTGAATCCATTATCGAGCTATTACAAAGCCAGAAACAAAATGTGCTCGTGCAAAAATTTGTAGCTGAAAGCAAAGGCAAAGATATACGCGCACTTGTTGTAGGTGATCGTGTTGTTGCTGCAATGCGCCGTGTGGCACAGGGCCAAGAGTTTCGTAGCAACGTCCACCGTGGTGGCATTGCTGAAGCAGTAGAGTTAGATGATCAATACGTGGAAACAGCCGTTCGTGCGGCACAAATTTTAGGCTTGCAGGTTGCTGGTGTCGATATGCTAGAAGGTAAAAATGGGCCACAAATCATGGAAGTAAACTCTTCTCCTGGTCTTGAAGGCATCGAGTCTTGCACCGGATTAGATGTGGCAGGCGCTATAGTTGACTACATCTCTGCACAGGTTGATTTCCCTGAGATCGATATACGGCAAAGATTAACAGTAAGTAAAGGATATGGCGTCAGTGAAATCTATGTTCCAGAAGGAGCAAGGTTTGTTGGCCATACAATTAAAGATGTTATGCTTGCTGAAAAAGATATTAATGTACTCACTCTATATCGAGGTATGAAAGTCATCCCCAATCCACGAACGGATCGTATTATTGAAGCCGAGGATAAATTACTTTGCTTTGGGAAATTAGAATCTATGCGTGACATGATTCCTGCAAAAACCAGACGACGTCGCAGACCGGAAGTGATAGATTTAAATACTGAAGAACCAAACGATTCCGATGAAGTAGAGAAAGATGTTTAATTTAGCGATCAAAAATAGCACAAGGATTTCATAAGTTGAGCTTAAGTAAATCTCTTAATAAGAATGTATTTGAGATTGCAGGGCACGTCATTCAACCGGGCGAAAGAATTCAATTTGATCTTCCAACGGCTAACCTATACACGCATGCTCCATTAAACATGCCTATAGAAGTAATCCACGGTAAGTACTCTGGACCAATACTGTTAATATGTGCCGCAATTCATGGCGATGAACTTAATGGTGTTGAAATTATTAGACGTGTACGCAGTTTTCGAGGAATTGATAAGCTACATGGAACATTAGTACTTGTTCCAGTGGTCAATCTATTTGGCTTTATTCACCAATCCCGCTATCTGCCTGACCGCCGTGACCTGAATCGATCTTTTCCCGGCAGTAAAAAAGGCTCTATCGCTTCTCGTGTAGCATATAAATTCTTTAATGAAATTGTCCAACATTGCACGCATATTATCGATCTGCATACTGCCGCAGTTAATCGAGACAATCTCCCACAGATTCGCGCAGCGCTGGAGAATCATGAGGTCAAAAAACTAGCAAAAAGCTTTTCTATTCCTGTCATTATTAATTCAGAGTTAATAGAGAATACACTGCGTTATGAAGCTGGAAAACTAGGCATTCCAGTGATCACCTATGAATCTGGTGAAGCCCTTCGCTTATCTGAAAAATGCATTGTTACAGGAGTTCGTGGAATAGTCAGCGCTATGCGGGTTCTAGGTATGCTTCCCTCTAAACGTATTGCAACGGTAAAAGCTGAACCTTATGTTGCAAGGTCAAGTAGTTGGTTTCGAGCACCATTAGATGGACTTTTTCGTCCTTTATGTAAACTTGGAGCGCGAGTAAAGCGCGGTGACACATTAGGTGTCATATCAGCCCCCTTCTCTTCTGAAGAAAAAGTATTAATAGCAAATTCAAATGGCATTATTATTTGTCTAAGCAATTTACCTTTAGTGAATGAGGGAGAAGCCTTATTTCATATCGCAAGATTTGAGAAAGTAAGTGCTGTAGAAAGTGAAATTGCTGCACATGAAAGTAATATCGAAGAAGACCGGTTGTTTGAAATTGAATCAGTCCCAAATACAGAAATTTAATACTCGGTATTTTTAACTTTAACTCTATATAAATCTATATTGTCCTTGCTCTCGGCTAAATCCATAACTAAGTCTATTAGATCAGCAGCAGTTATATAGCCATTTTTGATATCGGCAACCTCATCTATTGTTAACTCTTTAATCAGCTCTCTGGTGGTTACTGATGTGCCCTTGCAGGCTGCTTTTAATACTTCTTGTAAGGCCTCAAGCTTGATTTTATTAGACATTTCGAGATCTACTTATGATGTAATTTTCGTGATTTTTCACTTAAATTAGTAGCCTTGAATATATCTATCAATGGATGCAGTAAGTTGCTAAATTCAATATTAGATTTAAGGTTTTTTGTTAGCTAAATGGGTACTGCATAACAACGATCATTTAGCATAGATAATCCCTCTTAACTGAAGACATTAAATGCCAGACAAGCCAAATCTTAAGGCTATAATGGTTTATTCATAGTCGCATATAGCTAAGTGCTAGTACGCACTACTAGTATCAATTTATACACTAATGCTTAGTGGCAGCGAGCAGTAATCACAGATGACAATACAGGATACCTATGACTGCGTTTTTTAATACTGGCTTAACACAACAACAGTTTTTAGAAGAGTATTGGCAAAAGAAACCATTATTGATTCGACAAGCCTTCACTAATCTTAGATGCCCAATTACAACTGATGAATTAATTGAACTCGCTTGTGAGCCAGATATTGAGTCTCGTTTAATACAACAGAATGAACAGTCTGGCGATTGGTTACTCAAATCAGAGAACCTATCAGAGCAGGATTTTGAAAATCTAGCAGCAACACATTGGACTGTGTTAGTGCAGGATATCGACAAACATCTAGCAGAATTACAGTCTGTTATTGATCCTTTTCGCTTCTTACCGGATTGGCGTTATGACGACCTAATGGCAAGTTATGCGCCTAAGTCTGGCAGTGTTGGTGCACATACAGATAGTTATGATGTGTTTTTATTACAGACCATGGGCACACGCCGATGGCAGATCAGTGATCGGCCAATAATGCAGCCTGAATTAATTTCAGGGCTGGATTTGAAAATCTTAAAGACCTTTGATCCCGATCAATCCTGGGATTTAGCGCCAGGAGATATGCTTTATCTGCCACCCCACTTTGCGCATCATGGTGTTGCATTGGATGACTGCATCACTTTCTCTATCGGTTTTCGTGCACCGTCAAAAGTAGAGGTATTGGATGCTGTAACCAATGCCTTATTAGAAAAAAAATTAGGACAGGGCCATTATAGTGACCCCAAACTGATAACGGCACAACATACACATGAGATTAGCCAGCAAGCAGTGACTGAAGTAAAGCAACTATTACATGATGCAATTGATGAAGCTGATCCGCTGATTGCCTCTGCATTAGGGCGCTTAGTCACTGACACTAAAAATAGCTTGATTGAGTTGGCAGAAGAAGCCATGGGTGATCTACCAACGGCTGAAGCATTAGCTATGCAGTTTGAAAAAGGAAGGCTACTTGAACGTAACCTTTATTATCGTTTTGCTTGGAACAAGAATGATCAGACAACTCTGCTTTTTTGCGCTGCTGAAGCCTATAATCTAAATAATTATGAACACGCTATTTTATTAACGGAAAATACCTTACTAACAGAAATGGAATGGCGTTTATTGAATATCGATCCTCAATCTGTTGATGTACTCTGTGAGCTAATCGCCGAAGGTGCTTGGTTTTGGCAAGACACTCCTTGAGCTAAGCAAGGATAAGGCTGGATTAGCTTCTATTTATCTGACAAGTAATTCCTAACCTTATGCCAACGGCTATTTATCAACCCAGTCTATCTTCTGCAACAAAGTATTTAGGGTCTTCAATTACATTCACTTCAACCAAGCTACCTGCCTTGGTTAATAGTCGTCGACATTCTTCTGACAAGTGAACTAAGTGTAAGGTCTTACCTGCATTGAGATAGCGCTCAGCCAGACTATCAATAGCCTCCAAGCCAGAGTGATCAGCGACCCGTGATCTCGCGAAATCAATAACCACATCATCATTATCATGTCGTGGATCAAAGCTTTCTAAAAACGAGGTGACCGAGCCAAAAAACAAGGGGCCCATAACCGCATAGACAGTTGAGCCTTTATGGTCTTCACGTGCTTCAATCCGAATATGTTTTGCGTGTTCCCAAGCAAATACTAAGGCAGACACAATCACACCAACAATCACTGCGATCGCTAGATCAGTCATTACAGTGACTGCTGATACCAGTATCAAAATAAAGGCATCACTGCGCGGCACTTTATTCAGAATACGGAAACTAGACCATTCAAAAGTACCGATGACAACAATAAACATAACGCCAATTAAGGCTGCCAATGGAATTAGTTCGATCAGAGCTGAGCCAATCAGGATGAAAAATAGTAAAAATAAAGCGGCACTGATGCCGGATAAACGTCCTTTACCACCTGAATTTACATTGATCATACTTTGACCGATCATCGCACAACCACCCATGCCGCCAAAGAAGCCAGTAACCGTGTTAGCTACACCTTGGCCAATACATTCACGGTTTCCACGACCACGTGATTCAGTAATCTCATCAATTAGACGCATCGTCAGCAAGGATTCAATCAAACCAATTGCTGCAAGAATTAACGCATATGGAAAAATAATAAAGAGTGTATCTAACGTATAAGGCACAGATGGAATATGAAAATCAGGTAAACCACCTTTGATCGAGGCGATATCACCAACTACTTTAGTATCTAGATTCAAACCTAATACCAATCCAGTCACCACTAAGATGGATACTAGAGAGGCAGGAACCGCAGTCATTAGGCGTGGTAGATAGCGGATAATCGACATAGTGACTAAAACCAAGCCTAATAGCAGCCATAACTGCTCACCATGCAACCAAGCAATATCCAGAATAGAACCCTGCATGAAGGTACTGTGTAACCACCCTGCCTCTCCTGCTTCGCCAAAGTGACTGAGTTGTGCCAAAAAAATGACGATTGCGAGACCATTCACAAACCCCAACATCACTGGATAAGGCACCATGCGGATGAACTTACCTAACTTTAAAATCCCTGCCGTGATTTGTAATATTCCCATTAAAACGACGGTAATAAAGAGGTATTCAACCCCATGCTCAGCCACTAACGCGACCATAACAACCGCTAAGGCACCAGTAGCACCACTGATCATGCCCGGGCGACCGCCTATACAGGCCGTAATCAAACCCACCATGAAGGCTGCATATAATCCGACTAATGGCTCAACACCCGCTACAAATGCAAATGCGACCGCCTCAGGGACCAAGGCTAGGGCGACCGTTAGACCTGATAACAGGTCATTCTTATAGCTGGCCAGCTGGGTCAGTTGGAAATTAGACATAAACGGATCTCAAACGAATTATTGACAAGCCATTTACCAGGGTGATTAAACACGCGCTCGGCAAATGATCAGAATTTATGGTGATAAGCCCTTAGCTTAAGGAGCTATCTGTAAAATAAAGGCGGCATTATACGGTTAAAGCTTAGGACTGTCCTACGTTAAAGCTTGATATAACGCAGTTTAATTGAGATTAGCTAGGCTTATTATCACTTAAAGCTGCCCGCAAATAATCAACCATCGACCAGACTGTGAGTACGGCAGCAATATCTAGTAACCATTTGCCAATTTCGAAGATAGGCAAGCCCCACAACGGTTGCGCCCACAACAGAAAGATAATCGAGATGATCTGCAGTGTCGTTTTCAGCTTACCCATATAGGAGACAGCAACGATCCCTCGACGCCCCATCTCAGCCATCCATTCACGCAAGGCAGAGACGGTGATTTCACGGCCAACGATAATCAGTGCAGGGATTAGAATATGCACCTCTGGATGACGGAATAAGATTAAGAACAAAGCAGTCGCCACAATAAGCTTGTCTGCTACCGGATCAAGGAATGCACCAAATGCTGACTGTTGATTAAGCTTGCGTGCCAGATAGCCATCCAGCCAATCGGTAAGACCAGCTAGAATGAATAATAAGGCCGATATTGGCATCGCTAACGGATGATCAGACAGATAGATCACTACCAACAAAGGCAACATCGCAATACGCATTAGCGTCAATACATTAGGGATATTAATAATCATTATTCTGCTTAATCACCGTTCAATGTCTCATGTATCAGCTGCGCCAGTTGCTTACTAATCCCTGGCACCTTAAATAATTCTTGTTCACTTGCGCGATTTATACCACGCATGCCACCAAAATGTTTCAACAGGCTCTGACGGCGCTTCGGGCCAAGACCCGCAATACTCTCTAAAGGTGACATTGTACGGGACTTGTCGCGTCGATTGCGATGAGAAGTAATGGCAAAGCGATGAGCTTCGTCTCGAATTTGTTGGATTAGGTGTAAGGCTGCAGAATCTGCCGGCAGTAGGATTGGTTGCTTGCTATCTGGCGTGAATAATTGCTCCATACCGGGACGACGTTCGACCCCTTTCGCTACACCAACCAGTAACACCTCGGTAATTTGTAACTCCTCCATCACATCTGCGGCTTGACTGAGTTGACCTTTGCCACCGTCAATAAACAGAATATCAGGCATCTTCGCCTCGCCTTTCTTTAAGCGCGTATAGCGCCTGCTTAACGCTTGATGCATAGCCGCATAATCATCACCAGGTGTAATCCCTTCGATATTAAACTTTCGGTATTCCTGTTTACTCGGGCCTTCACGATCAAAAACAACACAGGACGCCACCGCTAGCTCACCCTGTGTGTGACTGATATCAAAGCATTCCATCCGTTGAATCTGCGCATCAAAGCTAAATGCTTCCTCTAAGGCCTGATAGCGCTGCTCCATACCGGTTTGACTCGCCAAACGAGACTCAAAGGCCATAGATACATTCTTATTTGCAAAGTCTAACCAGCGTGCACGTGTGCCTCTTACTGAACCAGTAATCTTCACCTTGGCTTCCCGCTGTGTACTCAGCATCTCAGCCAATACCTCATGCTCTGCAGGTAGCACGGTGGCAATAATCTCTTCTGGTGGCCGGCGCTGTAGATAATACTGCCCAATAAAGCCAGCTAATAATTCTTCTTGGGTACAGTCCTGCGGTACTTTTGGGAAGTAAGTCTGATTACCGAGGTTCATCTTATTGCGTACTCGAAAGACCTGCACGCAGGCAAGTGCAGTATTCATTTTGCAAGTGATGATGTCGCAATCACCAGACAGCTCACTGACATACTGTTGCTGTGAGACCTGTCGCAAGGAATCAATTTGATCTCTGAGCTTAGCCGCTTTTTCAAAGGCCAAGGCTTCAGATGCCTTTTCCATCTCAGCGACTAGATTCTGAGTAACTAGATCACTCTTACCCTGTAGGAATTTACGCGCATGATCGACATCCTCGGCATAATCAGCGGTAGAGATAAGATCGACACAGGGAGCAGTACAGCGTTCAATCTGATATTGCAGACAGGGTCTTGATCGGTTTTTAAAAAAGCTGTCATTACACTGACGCACCTTAAAGATCTTCTGTAATAGGCCTAATGTCTCTCTAACCGCGCCGACACTGGCATAGGGGCCAAAAAACTCACCCTGCTTTTTCTTCGCTCCACGATGAAAACTCAATCCCGGATAAGATTGCTGAGATGATAAGTACACATAGGGATAGGTCTTATCATCACGCAGTAAAATATTATATTTTGGTCGATGCTCTTTAATCAGGTTGTGTTCTAGCAGTAAGGCTTCCGCTTCGGTGTTTGTTATCGTCACCTGAATATTACGGATTAACCGCACCATCGACTGGATGCGTGTACTGATGTTGCTGCGATTGAAATAACTAGAGACGCGCTTCTTTAGATTTTTAGCCTTACCGATGTAGAGGATATGGCCATCCACATCCAACATCCGATAAACACCCGGTTGTTGCGTCAGGGTCTTTAGAAAACCTTCAGCGTCAAATTCTTTATTGCTCATACCGAGTCATTTGTTGTTTAGGACTATTAATTGCAAGCCAACCCCACGTAGAGGTGACTTATACTAAGCGTTGAGCTTAGCCTTTATGGTAGCGAAAACAGCCGCAAATTGCTCGCTAGTCAAACGCTTAGTCTGTGTGTTGTAACGACTACAATGATAAGAATCTAGCAATTGAAACTGAGGCAACTGGTGTTCAGCGGCATGCGCAAAGGGATAATCCTTTTGTCGCAGGCCCAATGCTCGTATCACCGCTTCATGCGCAATACGTCCTAATGCCAAAACAATACCGCCATCAACAAAATCATTAAGCTCTTGTTGTAGGTACTGATTACAGGTCTTAATCTCAGCTGGCGTTGGCTTATTTTGTGGTGGCACACATTTCACGGCATTTGTAATGCGTGTGTTAATTAGGCTTAAATCATCATCACTAGCAACAGATGTAGCATGGCTGGAAAAACCAAATTGATGCAAGGTTTGATACAATAAGATACCGGCATGATCACCAGTAAAAGGCCTACCAGTGGCATTGGCACCATGTAAACCTGGTGCTAAGCCAACAATAAGAAACTGTGCTTTTGGATCACCAAAGGCCGCTACTGGCTTGCAGTAGTAGTCAGGAAACTTTTCTTTTTGAGTGGCAATGAATTCTGCCAAGCGAGGACAATCTTTGCAGTCTGTGGTGAATGATGAAGACACAGTAAGTTAGAACTTAAGTAATGCTGAACCCCAAGTGAAACCGCCACCAAAGGCCTCTAGGATAACTGAATCGTCCTTCTTAATGCGGCCATCACGCACCGCAGTATCTAGTGCCAGAGGGACCGATGCAGCCGATGTATTACCATGTGTATCTACAGTTACAACAACCTTATCCATAGGCAGTTTTAGCTTGCGGGCGGTTGCCGTAATAATGCGTGTGTTTGCTTGATGTGGGACTAACCAATCAATATCTTCTTTTGCAAAATTGTTTGCTGCCAACGTCTCATCTGCAATACGTCCTAGTGTATTGACTGCCATCTTAAAGACTTCATTACCCTTCATACAGATATGGGCTTCAATTTTCTGTGCGTCGCTGGTATCGGATGGTCGCACGTTAGGCACATGCAGTAATTCTTCGTAACGACCATCGGCATGTAAATGAGTGGACAAAATTCCTGGCTCATCACTCTCTTCTAAGATAACCGCACCAGCACCATCGGCAAATAACACGCAGGTTGTGCGGTCGGTCCAATCAACAATTCGTGAGAGTGTTTCAGCACCGATAACCAAGGCAGTTTTTGCCATACCGGAGCGGATAAAACTATTCGCAGTAGCTAGGGCATAAACGAATCCAGTGCAGACTGCTTGCACATCAAACGCCGGACAACCATGGATACCCAATTGCTGTTGGACCAAACATGCCGTGCTAGGAAAGATTTTAGCTGGGGTAGTCGTAGCGACAATAATAAGATCAATATCTTCAGTAGTCTTACCTGCCATCTGCATCGCAAGACGGGCTGCTTTAGCACCTAGATCAGCCGTGGTTTCACCTTCAGCTGCAATATGTCTTTGCTTAATACCCGTACGTTCTTGAATCCACTCATCTGTGGTATCGACCATTTCCTCTAGATCATGGTTCGTCAGGATGCGCTCAGGGAGATAGCCACCGGTTCCAGTAATGCGTGAAAACTTCATATTAATATTTGGCTACCTTAGAGGAGGAATCGCTCGAGCTGGTTATCAATTAATGTTGGCACACCCTTTTTCGCTTCTAAATGAGCCAGCGAAATGGCATGAGCAAATGAGAACGCATCGGCGCCACCATGACTTTTAATAACGATCCCACGCAAACCTACTAGACTGGCACCGTTATAACGTCTAGGGTCGATTTGACCCTTAAAATTCTTTAACGCAGGTAGCGATAGGAAACCTGAAATTTTAGTGAATATGTTTTGATTAAAGGCCTGACGCCCGTAGTTTGATATCAGTCGCGCGACACCTTCTGTCGTTTTCAAGGCTACGTTACCGACAAACCCATCACAGACTACGACATCCACATCACCACAAAAAATATCGTCTCCTTCAACAAACCCAATATAATTTAGCGCACTATTTTCTAGCAATTTGTTTGCCGATTTGACAACCTCATTACCTTTAATAGCTTCAGAGCCTACATTAAGTAAACCCACTTTAGGTTCAGCAATATCCTCGACCACACCAGCAAGCACTGAGCCCATAACTGCAAATTGAAATAGATTATCTGCAGAGCAATCAACATTAGCACCTAGGTCTAACATATGTGTGTGACCTTTGATTGCAGGCAATGTGCTATTAATTGCGGGTCGATCGATACCGAGTAAGGTATGCAGAACATAGCGAGCGGTTGCCATTAAGGCACCGGTATTACCTGCACTGACACAGGCATCTGCACGGTTATCTTTGACCATATTAATGGCCACGCGCATAGAAGAGTCTTTTTTTGAACGTAGGGCTTGTGCAGGCGGTTCATCCATTGCGACCACTTGAGTACTGTGTTGAATCTCAATGCGGCTTAATTGATCGGCCGTCGCTGCTTTTAGCTCTTGCTCGATGCGTGCACTATCCCCCACTAGGATCAACTTCAGATCATCATGCTGATCAAGTGAGGAAAGCGCAGCTGGAATAACAACACTTGGGCCATGATCACCACCCATTGCATCAAGAGCAATCATTGTAGCCATAGAATCATTCACGTCCAAAGGAACGCCTGGATTGGTGGTGTGTCAGATAGGAGAGGAAAGAAGAACTAAGTAATACCTAGTCCTCTTCTTCAACCTCTGCTGGCTTAATCACCTGGCGGCCACGGTAGTAACCATCTGGAGTGATGTTATGACGACGGTGAGTTTCACCTGTAGTCGCATCAGTAGATAGAGTTGTTGCACTCAAGCTGTCATGTGCACGGCGCATGCCGCGTTTTGATGGGGTTTTACGCCCTTGTTGTACTGCCATAGTCTTTCTCCAAACTACTTAATTTTTAGATCTTTTAATTGTGCAAAAGGGTTATCACGATGAGAAGCTTTATCCTCATCATTAAATCCCTGTAACCACTGCTTTGTTTTTGGATCGCATTGATCCAGTTCTTCATGTTTTACAACGATGGGTAATCCTAAGATCACCTCATCGGCTACTAAATTCACGGTCTCAATACCCTGACCATCGTACTCATATATCTCAACACCTTCGCGCTGAGCCAACTCCATTTTCTGCGCTGTCACCATAATAAGGTGAACCGGCTGCTCTACGACTACTTCTGTGTCCTGCATACAGCGTTGGCAGGTTTGTATCACCGAACCTGAAATAAAACCTTGCACCATGGCAAAGCCTAATTCTGATTTCGAAAACGAAAACTCAATCAACAAACTCGTGTTTTCATGGTTAACGAATTCAGAAATTCGGGGAATCAAACCAACACCAATCTCAGCTTTAATAATGCGTTGCTGCTGAGCAAAGAGCGCGGGATCAAAATACAAAGGAAAGTCGTTGCTCATTGGGCGGCCAAGTGTATAGTTTGCGTGCTTATCAGTCAAAGATTTTACTTAAATCAATCACTTCGGCAAGGTTATACTAATACAATGAATTCCAGTACCCCTATCGTATTAGCTTCTAGCTCTCCCTATCGCAAAGAGTTGCTGGAACGCTTGAACATTCCATTCGCTTGTCAGTCTCCAAATATTGATGAAAGTCGACTGAATCAGGAAGCACCAGAGACCTATGTTGAGCGACTCGCTATCGCCAAAGCGACTGCATTGGCCGAAGCCTATCCAGAATATCTGATTATTGGCTCAGACCAGTGCAGCGTGGTTGGCAGCGATATAGTCGGCAAGCCTGGCACACGAGAGGCCGCTATTGCACAACTACAGGCCTCATCAGGCAAGACCCTGACCTTTTTGACTGGATTAGCCGTAATCAGCCCGCTTAGCGGCTGGCAACGGACGGCTGTAAGCCGCTTTGAAGTCAAATTCCGTGATCTAAGCCGAGCAGAGATTGAACGCTATATCGATGCAGAACAACCATTAGATTGCGCTGGAAGCTTTAAATCAGAACGCTTGGGTGTGAGCCTGACGCAGGCCATGCGTGGTGATGACCCAAGTGCCTTAGTTGGCCTACCTCTGATTCAACTCAGCACTTTTTTACGAGAATATGGCATTAACTGCCCTTAATTATCCTTATACCTGCCGATATCTGCTTAAAACTGCCTAGTATTAACGTAATTGTGGGCTCACTAGACTAAGACTAGCGGCAACTGCAGTACCAACACGGTTTGCAAATTGATCTAAAACGCTCGGTTTGATGCTGTAATCAATAATCTCTTCCGCCTCTATCATGTCACGGGCGACTTCATCGGCACTGGCTAAGCCATCAATCAGCCCTAGCTCTAAGGCCCCTCGACCCGACCAAAAAAGACCACTGAATAAGTCTGCATTATCTGCCAAACGATCGCCTCGCCCGGCCTTTACAACGGCAATAAATTCATCATGTATCGAATCAAGTAATTCTTGTAAGTGATTCTTTTCAAAGCTATCTACAGGAGTAAACGGGTCGAGTAAGGCCTTATGCTCACCGGCCGTCAGTAGTCGCCGCTCAACACCCAATTTATCCATCGCATCGACAAAACCGAAACCGTCCATACGGACCCCTATCGAGCCAACTATGCTAGATTCGTCGGCATAAATCTCATCGGCAGCAACAGCGACATAAAGGCCGCCAGAGGCACAGATATCATCAACCACTGCGTAGACCTTCTTTTCTGGATACAGTGCCTTCAAACGCCTGATTTCTTTATTTATTTGCGCCGATTGTACCGGCGAGCCACCTGGACTATTGATCTTGATGATAACCGCCTTGGCAAATACATTAGCAAAGGCGTCACGTAAGGCTTGATTGATCTGTTCTGCACTGGCACTTTGACCGTCGGCAATAATCCCATCTAACCGTACCATCGCAGTATGCGGCTGTGTTGAAGAGGCCCCATAATCAGCCCCGTCAATAGCAAATAAACCTATTAAAAACAAAGAGAAATATAAGAAACCTAATGTTTTAAAGAAGATACCCCAGCGGCGTGAACGACGCTGCTCAACAAGCCCTGCCGAGGCGATACGCTCTAGCGCCTGACGCTCCCAGTTTGAATCTTGATCCATTACCATTTAATCCCAAAAAATCATCATTTATTTGACGTATAACAACCTAAACCGGTGTGAGTTGTGACTGCCAACGTTGCAATTCTACCGCTAACGGCGCCGAAAACTCGTAATTTTGCCCCGATATCGGCATTTTCAGACGTAAATTGCTCGCATGCAGAAACATTCGATGCAATCCCTGCTCACCGACCACACGATTATGTGCAAAATCACCATAACGCTTATCACCAACGATAGGATAACCCTCTTCCTGCGCATGCACACGAATCTGATGCGTACGACCGGTACCAATTTGCGCGCTAAGTAAGGTTAAGCGCTCTTGGAAGAGCTGAATTGAGGTAAATACGGTCTCCGCACTCTGCCCCCCTTCGTCTACCCGCATCTTACCCATACCAAAGTCGTCTCCTTGCTCCAGCGCATGCTGCACAACCTGTTCTCGTGCTTTCCAGTGCCCTTTAACCATCAATGTATACTGTTTATGGGTTGCCGCACTTTGCATCGCTTGCTGCACCTCAAGCAGTGCTGCTCGTGATTTTGCCAAGATTAAAACACCACTGGTCTCTTTATCGATACGATGAGCCAATTCTAAGAACGGCTGATTTTCACGACTTGCACGCATCGTCTCAATAACACCAATAGGATCACCACTACCGCTGTGGGATGAGAGTCCAGAGGGCTTATTGATCACCATTAGATGATCATCCTCAAATATGATCTGTTCTTCTAAACGCTGTTGACGCTCTGGAGAGACCTCATGCTGTCGCGCATTTTCAGCAGTGATCGGTGGAATACGCACTAAATCGCCTTCTTTCAACCGATAGATGGGTTTAATACGTCCCTTATTAACACGCACCTCGCCACTACGGATAGCTCTATAGATACGACTTTTAGGTATTTTTCTGAAGTATCCTAATAGAAAGTTATCGACCCGCTGGCCTGCGTTCTTAGCGTCGATGGTGGCCCACGCTACTTTGGGTGAAGACATAAAAACCTCGATTGATTAGTCGTTTGCTGAAGCTTGAGATGATTGCTATGATGGCTGTACTGAGTCGCTTTACACAGCGCTTAACAAGGCGCGAAGTAGTACTTTAAATAAATCAGTCTACAAGAAAAGCGAACTCGGCATGACGCACGATTCTTGATCAATGATACAAGAGTCCGCACAGAATTTATCTGGTTGCAGTGGCAATCAAGTCAACAATAACATTTATGTTTATCCTACTTTCATTTGGGCTGTTGAGAAATCATTTTCTTTCTCACGCTCTCTCCCAAACTCTTCGAACAGCGTTGCTTGCAATGCCGTGTCTGCTTATTACACAGAGAACACTCTCCTATCCGAAGCAAGGTCTAGGGCATGCCGCCCTGAAAGTAGGTTCAAAAATTTGGAACCTTAATGAAAAGAATATTAGTCAACGCAACTCAACAAGAAGAATTGCGAGTAGCAATGGTCGATGGTCAACGTCTTTACGATTTAGACATCGAGATCCCATCAAAAGGTCAGAAAAAGGCCAATATCTACAAGGGCTTCATTACTCGCATTGAGCCGAGTCTAGAAGCAGCCTTTGTAAACTATGGCGCAGATCGTCACGGCTTTCTGCCCTTCAAAGAAATATCTAAGAGCTATTTCAAAAATGGTGGTAGTGGCTCAACTGCTCGCAGTGCGATAAAAGACCAAATCAAGGAAGGCCAGGAAGTTCTGGTCCAAGTTGAACGTGAAGAGCGTGGTAATAAAGGCGCAGCACTGACAACATTCATCAGTCTAGCCGGTCGATATCTCGTCCTTATGCCTAACAACCCTCGTGCTGGCGGTGTTTCTCGTCGTATTGAAGGAGATGATCGTCAAGGTGTACGTGAAGCGCTAGATAGTGTCGAAATACCGGAAGGTATGGGTGTCATCGTCCGCACAGTAGGCGTTGGCCGTACCAGCGAAGAGCTCACTTGGGACTTAGAATACCTAACGAAGATTTGGGACGCTATTCAGACCGCCTCAACGACCAAGAACGAACCCTTCTTAATTTATCAAGAAAGCAACGCCATGATTCGCGCGCTGCGTGATCATTTCCGTAATGACATTACTGAAATCATTATCGATGATGAAAAAGTGTATCAGGATGCGCAAAAGTTCTTACAGCAGGTGATGCCACAGAGTGAACGCAAATTAAAGCAGTACACCGACCACGTCCCTCTATTTAACCGTTATCAAATTGAAGGTCAGATTGAATCGGCCTTTCAACGTGAAGTGACCCTGCCCTCTGGTGGCGCCATCGTTATCGATCACACAGAAGCACTGCTTTCTATTGACGTTAACTCAGCCCGGGCAACTAAAGGCAGTGATATTGAACAAACCGCCTTAAATACCAATTTAGAAGCCGCTGATGAAGTAGCACGCCAACTACGTCTGCGTGACCTAGGTGGCCTCATTGTTATCGATTTCATCGATATGTTATCCAATAAAAATCAACGTGAAGTTGAAAATCGCCTGAAAGATGCGGTCAAGCTCGATAGAGCGCGTATCCAGCTCGGTCGGATTTCACGTTTCGGCTTACTTGAGATGTCACGTCAACGCCTACGCCCGTCATTAGGTGAATCAAGTCAGATCGTCTGCCCTCGCTGTGATGGCCATGGCACCGTACGTACTAATGAGTCATTAGCCCTCGCGATCTTACGTCTACTTGAAGAAGAAGCGATGAAAGACATGACCTCTAAGGTCGTCGCTCAAGTGCCTGTCGAAGTTGGTACCTTCTTACTAAACGAAAAGCGTACCTCACTACAAGAGATCGAAGCGCGTCATAAACTTGATCTTGTGATCGTGCCACAAGCCAATTTCGAGTCACCACGGTTTGTCGTTCAACGACTACGCAGTGATGACACCGAAGTCGAAGGCAAGACTAGCTTCGAAATGGCCATGGTAGAAGAAGAGACCACCATTGAAACCATGACGACCACTAGCCGACCTGTAGAAAAGGCAGCGGTATCAGCGGTCAGCATCGCTCCTTCAGCACCCGCACCCGCAGCGGTTAAAGAAGAAGTTAAAGAGAAGAAGCCAGGCTTACTAAAGCGACTATTCAGCAAATTAGCTAGTACAAAAGCTGAAGAGAAAGCAGATTCAGAAGAAACCAAGCCTAGCGAACGTCCTAACCGCAACAACGGTAATCGCTCACGCAATGACAACCGTCGTGGTGGCCGTGGCCGAGGTCGTGGACGAAATGACAATCGTACGCGCACAAATAATAATGATAATCGTCAAGAAAGCCGTCGTAGTGAAGGCGATCGTGATGAAAAATCAAACAATGAGAATAACGGCAATCGTCGACAAGACGACCGTAACTCTGGACGTAATCGCAACCGCAACCGTTCAGCACAATCAAATGAGGCCACTAGTAACAGTCCGGCAGACAAAGTAGTAACGACTACAG
>Ga0181601_10001985_pt1 | contig 17585 bp, 9 predicted proteins | sample 041ome_8_FD_133020 | JGI IMG/M metagenome (GOLD analysis project Ga0181601, IMG submission 133020) | Coastal salt marsh microbial communities from the Groves Creek Marsh, Skidaway Island, Georgia - 041407BS metaG (megahit assembly) | ecosystem: Environmental > Aquatic > Marine > Intertidal zone...
AGTGTTGAAGTTTTGTGTGCGAGAAGGCATCAAACAATAAAACAATAAATAATCCAACTTCATCCTCACTTAACGCGCGCCTATCTCACTATAGTACTCGTCGCGACGAAAACAAACGCAGCCGATTCAAAATGATGACATTTATGTCTGCTCTATCTTCTCGTAGCGCGTACGCCTCCACGAGCGTAAAATCGAGAAGACCAGAACAAAAGAATAAACATCTATCCATTCCGACGACGTCAAAAGCGTTCTTCAACACGAACAAAATCAGCGAAGATATGAAAGAGTTGCTTTCGTCTTTCGCAAACAAAATGAAAGGATTCGAGAGAGCGAGTGTGCAGTCATCGACGACGAATATAAAAAGAACAGAAATGCGAAGAGGAACAGGCGATAGCGACGATACGAAAGGAAGAGGGTATCTTATAGCACCACCGCCTCTTTTTCCTCTCGTGCCTGCGTTTGCAAGACAAACATACCGATATGAAATAGACGCAGGTAAAATGTGGTTCTTCGAGCAGAAGCAAGGCATTGGGTTAGGCTTAAATGTATCCGTAAATGTTCGAATGACGGTTATTAAATTGAAAACGGGTGGCTTATGGGTGCACGCGCCGGTTGCGCCGACCAAAGAGTGCATTGCGCTTCTCGATGAGCTCGGTGCGCCGGTCGAACACATTGTCTTGCCGACTACTCTCTTCGAGCACAAGATTTTCGTCGGACCGTTTTCTCGAAAGTATCCAAACGCAAAGGTGTGGATAACGCCAGAACAGTGGAGTTGGCCTGTGAACTTGCCACCTTTATTTTTCGGCATAGATTATAAAAAGAACGGGGGCGGCATTTTAGGTGATTCGCAACCTTCGTGGTTGGACGAATTCGATATCGAGCTGTTAACACCACCTGCCCTTGGAGTTGCGTCCTATGTTTCTTTCATCGAGTGCGCTTTTCTTCACAAGCCGTCGAAAACTCTACTCGTTACTGATTCAGTCGTGTACGTGTCCGAAAATATTCCCGATGCTGTTTTAGAACGCGATTTGATGGAATCTGGCGACGACAATAGCTTCACCATTAACGCTTTGAAGTTTTTAAATTTGTTCAACATCCGCGAAAAGGCGAAATCGCGCACGAATGATTCCGCTTCGATGACGACAGAAGAAAAGAGACGTCTCGGTTGGCAACGAAATGCATTGCAAGCTTTATACTTCGGTCCGAATAATCTCTTGGATCCGGAGGAGAGTTGGAAAGACGTCACGAATCGTTTGTTTGTAGCACCTGTTGTCGCGACATTGGTGTACGAAAACGTTCCCGATTATGTAAATGATTGGGCAAAGCGCGTATCAAAATGGAACTTTAACCGAATCGTACCCTGCCACTTCGACGCTCCGATTAAGGCCGGGCCGAAAGAGTTCAGAGAAGCGTTTGGATTTTTACCTTCGAGCAGGCCATCAAACTCGAGCAAAACTTCGTATTTTAATGACGAAGACATGATCTTGCTTCGCGGTGTTGCGGATTTCCTTAAAAGTACGGGGGTCATTTTCAGCGACGAATCGAGACCGAAGAAGATCAAAGTGCTCAGCAGTAAAAAGTAATGTAATAGTAAGGCGCGCTCGCACATTGAACTAGTGACTAGGGATTACAACGAAACAAACCCCTACGCGCGGCTTCGTCTAAAACATCGACCATCCATTTCTGTTTCAAAACATCTTTCGCTCGTTCGATGGACACCCACTCCCGCACGCGAATAGAATCTTCTGCCCATTTCTCACGTTGTTCAGTAACGTGCATCAAGAAAACGTGCGCGGTACATCCCATCGGGTTAGACTTGGTGTCATATTGCGCTTTGCTAGGTATAGGGATTAACGCATTCGTGCTTGATACACCTGCTTCCTCTAAAGTTTCTCTTCGCGCAGCTTCTTCCACGGATTCGTCGAGTTCCCAACCCCCCTTTGGAAACGATCGCTTATTTGGTTTACGTCTACAGCTAATCACGAGTACTTCTATATCGCTATTGTTATTGCTATCTGTCGTTGCCTTCGTTCTCGTCGTCGTCTCCCCCGTCCCCTTGTTTTTAACTGTTTCCTCGTTTTCTATATCATTTCCATCGCGCGTGAATCGAAATGGAATTGTACCAGCAATCAGTCTTCGACCATTGTCGGCGTCGTACCTCTGTCGACATCGTCCCGTTCGCGCTTGATTTGACATAACCACAAGCGCAAAAGCTTACCACGTCGATAAAATTCTGTGAACTAGACGAAGCTTCTGCTGAACAAGAAGCTTCTTTTCTGCAGAAATTGGCGTGGGCATAAGAGAGAAATACATCAAAACACGACATGGACGATCTCGTAGATTTGTTAGATTCTGATGACGACATCACTCCAAAAGTGAACGAGAGTGCAGTAGAGTTGCAACAGAGGAATGAAACGTTGTTCGATGAGCACGAAGAAAAAGAAGGAGAGCAAAATGGCAAACGTGCACTGTCGACTACGAGAAAGAAGGAGACGTCTTCGTCCTCGCTGTCGAAAGTCGTGGAAGAAGATGGAGAAGGAGAAGATACGGAGAGAAATGCGCGAGCAGACGATGATAACGAAGCAACCGTTTCGATGTTGAAAAGAGGCACAGTGGTTACCGATCCTCTTGATCCGAAAAACTGGGAGGCGTATTCTCCCAAATCTTCCAACGAAGAAGAACGCAAAGACGCGTTTACGTCCTTAAACGCCGACGATGACCACTTCAGAAGAACAGGTGGTACTAAACCACCACCTCCACCGAAAGAAGGGAATGCAACGAAAAGTACGATCGCTTCAGGAATCACGCGGCATATTCTAGACACGACGAGTAATGTAGTAAAAGTGACAGAAAAGCAACAGTTCGTGGAAAATAACAGAGTAGGAAAAGCGGCACCGAAGCAAGAAGCTGAAGATAACATCAATATTAGTAATAGTGAGAAACAGTTCACGGCGACGAGTGCGGAGACGATTTCGCAACGCACGATTAGGTATCCGGAACAGGATGTGATTGCACCGCAAAAGAATATTCCCAACCCAGGAGTCTCTTCGCCGCCAATACCATCCAGTTTAGATAAAGGAGGGATGAAGCCCACGGCTTCGTTTATGAAGCTCAGCTTAGAAGAAAACCCAACACCGCAGACTATTCCTCCACCTATTTATGGGGATCAAGGTAATATAGGCGAAAAGCACGTCCTCGTTATGGTTGGCTTGCCGGCGAGAGGTAAAACGCACATGGCAAAACGCTTGTGTCAGTATCTGCGATTTTTCCACGGAGCGAATACGAAAGTCTTCAACGTGGGCGAGTATCGTCGAAAAGTTTACGGCGCTGGGAAAATGACGCACGTACTCTTCGATTCTCAGCATGAGAAAGAGCGCGAGGTCTTAGCGCGAGCGGCCATGAAGGACATGATTGATTTTCTCTTCCAAGAAGATTCTGTTTCGTATTTAGAGCAACGAGGTGTGGATTCAGGAAGAGTTGCAATTTTTGACGCCACGAATTCCACGAAAGCGAGACGCCAGTGGCTCGTCGATCAAATGGGCCCTCTTCCTGTGAAGCTACTTTTCGTAGAGAGCGTCTGTAACGACGAAGACATCATCACAAACAACATCTGGGAGGCAAAAGTGACCAACGCGGATTACGTATCACACGAAGATAAGCAGGCAGCGTTTGATGATTTCCGACAGCGAATTCGTGAATACGAGCGAAGGTACGAAACCATGGACGAAGATCATTTGAGTTTCATAAAGCTGATTGATTGCGGAAAACGCGTGGAAATCAATAGAATACACGGATATTTACTCGGGCGAATCGTGCAGTTTCTTTCAAATCTCCACGCACACACGACTTCAATTTACTTGTCGCGACACGGTCAATCCGAGTACAACGCGAGTGGTAAAATAGGTGGCGATTCGTGCCTCACGGCGATGGGTGAAGCGTACGCCAAACGCCTTGGCGATTATGCAAATGAAGTGATTGGACGGGATCCAGAAACTGGTAAACCGCAACCGGTTCGTTTGTGGACGTCCGCGTTGCAACGCACGCAACTGACCGCTCGCCACATCCCCCACCCGAAAATCCTTACGAGCGATGGTAAGATATGGACGCAAATGGCACCACGCGTTTTGCGAAACTTGGACGAAATATATGCGGGCGTTTGCGACGGTATGACGTACGAGGAAATCAAGGAAGCGTATCCAGAAGAGTATTTGTTGCGGCAAGAAAATAAGCTTGGCTACCGTTACCCAAGAGGTGAGTCGTACCTGGACGTTATATCACGGCTCGATCCACTCATTCAAGAGTTGGAATCGTACCGCGAGCCTGTCGTAATAGTAGGGCATCAGGGCGTCCTACGTTTGATTTATGCATATTTCGTTGGCTTGGATAGAACATCGGCGTCTCAGGGAGTCATCCCATTGAACACGGTAATCAAACTCACACCTCGAACGCACGATTGCATCGAAGAGAGAATATGCCTGTACAATCCGGCGGAGGATAAAGATTTGGTCCCCTCTGATAACGAAACGTCGTCGTCATATGCAAGTATCGATCCACCGTCGTACTAGAAAAAATGTTTTGCCTATGCAAAGATGTAATACAATGCTCAACTTTAAAACCGCGCTATCTTTTTCATCTCAATCCTTTTACAAATGCCAAACCGACTACAACACTAGCTAGTTCTATATTCTACTACCGCTACTGCGCTCACGTGTGCACCATTTTGATTCTATTCTTGTTTTTCTTTACCAGATGCTCGAGGAGAGGCATTTCGCCTTTACCGTCCCGCAACATTTGACTTTCGTTCGGCTCCTCTCGATTGAAGTAATGATATCGCATGTTGCGCTGCTTCCAATTGCGAGCAAATCCATACACGTTGATCTTATCACAAATCATCAAAGCGAGATTCAATCCAAGATAGCCATTTGATGGTCGCGAGTTTGCCACGTCTTTATCGCTCATCACATACTTGTAAAAACTTCCATCGATGGGATAGGTGGGTAAATCTGGATGCAAAGACTTGTAATCCCAAAATTGTTTCATCACGTCTGGAGTTGTCGTGTGTTGTAAGGACGTTTCGTTCGCAAATTCTCTAAAGCCGAAATGTTTGCGATTGATCAAGCGAAACGTCGTCTTTGAACCGACGGATTTTTCAAATCCTTTTGTCGGCGCCAGATTGAAACGAAAAACGGCGTCGTGTTTGTCAATAGCTTCGCCAAGATTATCTGAGGCTACGGATTTATGCACCATAATCCCACCTGAACCTACGACTGCACACGTGTTGTATCTTTGAAACGCTAAAGGATCTGTGTCTGGTAAAACTGCAAGCGCTTTTTTGGTGCAGCTTCCGAGGCTAATTTTTTTCCCATCCTTTCCAATCCACGGCGTTTGAATCTGAGAACCTTCTTTGCACGAGCCTCTGTGCATAGCAACCGCGCCGTTGAAGTTGTTTAAGAACTTTTTGTTGTTGCGTTTGAAAGCCGCATGCGCGTTCATCTCTTTATTGTCGTCGTCGTCGTCGTCGTCGTCGCTTCCGTTGTTTTCTCCTTGCGTTGCAAGTTCTTCTTCGGAGTCGTCATCCCTGGTCGATTTACTTCCGTACCGCGGTTGCGTCGAAGATATGGAATCCATACCGTAATAATTACTACCACCACTACTATAACTGATGCTTTTTGTGTTTTCCCATGTGCTGCGTTCGCCTTCCTTTATCCTCACCACTCTGTTCACTTCGTCCTTGTTGTCCGTGTTGTCGTCGCTAAACGAGAAGAGCACAACCCCTACGAAAAGTAGAGTCAAAAGCGACGTCGTCCAAACGCTTCTTTGCGCTTTAAATTTGATCGACGAAGCGTCCGTTCCTCTCATTTCGAATGAACAAAGCGGCGTATTCCTGCGCACCGCGAAGCGCGATACACGCGTGATAAAAATGGCGTGTGAGTATGTTGATGTTAACTTTGTTTTCTTTTTCAGCTTTTTCGTGAGGTGTGGAGTGAGATTGTATTCTTATGCGTCATAAAAAAAAGCTCGAACGACGCTCGCACGTGTGTGCGTCGCAGAGTCTTTGCGGTAGAGATGGATGGGTTTTATCCTTACGGCGTTTCGACGACGCTTCCGCACCATCTAGAAGAACTCGGTCACGTGTTGGCGCCCCCGGTAACTGTGGCAAAATTCGACTCTTCCGAAGAATTGCTGTGGACGGGAACGGAGACGGGCAGCTTGACTCTGTCGCACGCACCTTCTCTCGAGCGACACTGTGCGATCGAGGATCGGGAATACGCGATAGCGGATGTTGTCCCAATCGGTGGCGGAGCAATATCTGTGAGCGGTAATAGCGTAGGATACCACACGACAGGAGGTGAAACGACGCTCGATGTTGTTACCGGTGAAGGGAGGGATTCTCCGTATACTTCCGCAGCGTACGAGCACGGCAGAGGACACGTCGGTGGAAAATTATACGTAGGTAAAGCGAGCGCAGGAATCGTGCATTTCGATCCAATCAGTGGCATTGTCATTAAGAATGTGAAAACTGGACAAGGAACGATGCGCATGGAGTGGGGCACCCAACGCGGTTTGCTTGCTTCGGGAGGTTTGCATGGAGAGTTATGTTTCCGTGATCCTCGAAATGGATTACGAGAGGAAATGCGCATCGATGCGCATCAAGGAGCGGTTTGTTCTCTGACGTGTCAGAACGATATCGCGGCAACTTGTGGTTTCACATCGCGTGGAGGCTCTCTAGTGCTCGACCAGTTCGTCAAAGTGTACGATACGAGATTTACTGCGAGAGCCATACACCATTTGCACTTCCCTGCTGGACCAGTTGCAATTAAATTCAATCCAGCGAGACCAGGTGTTTTGTTTATGGCGAGTGAGAGTGGTTTTATACAGGCGAACGACATAAATAATTCAGCGGGATTACCGTATCAATTTCAGATTGATTTGCAAGGCGCAACTATGTATTCTATGGATATCTCTTCCAGTGGACAGTGCATGAGTTTTGGTGATACGTCTGGATGGGTGCACACGTGGTGCACGAATGATTCTTCGCTTGTAAATTACAACTCGTACGAAACTGCAGCTCCGGTCGCGGACGCAACCAATTATGATCTTCCGGATCCGAGCGTTACCGTCAACCCGTTTGGTCAAGCCAATAACAGCGGCACTTTTCTAGGTATGATGAACCCAAGTGGTGCAGCGATTAGTAGTATGATTGGCGGTAGTGGTGGTGGTGGTGGTGGTGGTGGTGGTAGCGGCGGTATACCAACTATGACTGGTGGTTTGAATCCTGCAACGTCAGCATATTCTAGTAATAATCCCTACCATAATCGTGGCTTGAAACCGGGCGAGGTTCGCCGAGCCCACTACTACCTGCTCAAATCGCGAATCGCACCTCCTGCAGAGGCTGGAGATCTCGAAAGAGATCGCGCATCGAAGCAAAACCTTCCTAAGCTATATCAACGAGTAGAGTGTAACCGAAGCTTTAAAGCGGAACGAAAGTTTGAATCATTTGATTTCAGATCGTTCAACAAAACGTGCTTACCGGGACTGACGAACGATTTAGCCAACTGTTACGTGAATCCAGTCTTGCAGGTTTTACATTTTGTTCCCGAGTTGCGCTCTCGGGTTATGTCGCACACGTGTGAACGTGAGTTCTGTTTGACGTGTGAGTTGTCATTTCTGAGTCATATGCTGAATACGTGTCCACCGGGCTCGGCGTGTCAACCGCTCAATTTTCTACGTACGCTTCGGCAAGTACGGGAAGCTGCTGCGCTGGGATTGATAGAAGGAAATGGAGGTGAGCTCGAGGCTAGGAGCGAAAAGAGTCCGGCAAAAAGAATACAAGCTTTTCAAAGATTTATATTGGAGCAGCTGCATAAGGAGGAATCGTCAAACGATGGTAAGACGTCAAGTTCAACGAGCGTGGAAGAATCTTTCGGTATTATCACTCAAGAAAAATTGCGCTGCGCACAGTGCGCGCGCGATGAAAAGAAGGAAATGCGTAAATTTCAGATTGATTTACAATATCCTAATGACAGATCTATTCCACGACCATCTTTTGTTGATTTACTCGTGAAGTCGATGTGCATTAAACAAGAGGTTCGCGCTTGGTGTGAGTCACATAAAGCGTATACCAGAATGGCGCAAACAAAATTTGCGGAGAAACTACCGAATGTGCTCTCCATTTCTCTTGGCATGCGCGATATGCTGGATTTACACTGGTGGGGTGTCAAATCCGATGCCGTCCCAGGGTCAGAGGGGTATTCAGAAAAATTGCACGAACATTGGCTCCCGCACTTTATGCAACTCGTCCCAGGAGCCGGTACTTTGAGTGCAAAACATGGGAGTGACGTTAAGGATTTTGAAAACGTCGAAAATGGAATTGTCTATGAACTTACTGGATTGGTTGTTTTCGCACGAAAACCAAACGACAAGCCGCAGCATCAACATCAACATCAACAAAACCATCGCGATATTTCCAAGTTAGAAGGTCATTTGGTGTCATTCATAAAAGTTAAGCCACCATATGTCGATACGCCTGGATGTTTTGACGTGTCATCCCCGGTGGGGATGACTCCGGGAGTCTCACCCTTGGTATTCGCGAGTAAAAAAGCGCCGAGTACTGATAGAGAAGAAAAAAAGGCAGAGGTATCGACCGAAGAGGCGATTAAGAGCGTGACACCGTCATCATCTAAATTGCGGTCAAATGCCATGGAATTCGGCGTGGAAAAAGCGGAACCATTTACGCCTAAGAACGTGTCGTCGAAGACGGTAGGTGGAAGGCTGGATAATGGTGGTAGTAGTTCCGGGTCCGGCACAGAGAAGAGCGAATGGCTTCTATTCAATGATTTTAGTGTATCTGAAGTTTCCAAAGATGAAGTCACGCAGCTATACGGACATTTGAAGCTTCCGTGTCTATGTTTGTATACTCGAGTCGATAAGAAACCGTTGAATTTGCCAGATTCTCCCATTACGGAGGCTTTATATCGAAAAATTACGCTTGGCGTCGCGATTCCAAAGTCCGCACCGTTCAAACCATTTTCGCTGGAAGGAGACGATATTCCCTCGCCTGGTTATTTGGTCGGTATCGATGCAGAATTTGTTCAGCTCGTTCCGGCGATCATGGAAAAATTAGCAGATGGTTCGGAGGTTGAATCGATTCCTGCGCGTTTGGGACTTGCGCGAATTTCAGTCGTTCGTGGACAAGGGTCAGAGAAATTTACGCCAGTAATCGACGATTACATACGCGCAGTAGAGCCTGTGAACGATTATTTGACGCGCTTTTCGGGTTTAGTGCCCGGAGATCTAGATCCTGCTGTCAGTTCACACTTTATCACCCAGCTGAAGCATGCGTACTTGAAACTGCGCTATCTGATTGATTGCGGATGTATTTTCGTCGGACACGGCTTGAAACAAGACTTTAAGATGATCAATATAGTTGTTCCTCCTTCTCAAATCATCGATACCGTGGAACTGTTTCATTTCAAGCGCCAACGCAAGCTCGGTTTGAAGTTTTTGTCAAAATATTTGTTGAAGGAAGACATTCAATCAAAGACGCATGATTCCATCGAAGATGCGAGAACTGCGCTAAAACTATACGAAAAATACGAAGAAATGCAAATGTATGGCGATTTTGACGAACAGCTTTTGGAAATTTATAGATTTGGCAAGATGTTTGGTTTTAAAGAAGTTGACGAGGTACCGGCGGAAGAGAGCACAGCAGGTGCGGGGAACAAGAATACGACGACGACAGCTGTAAAAAGTGGGTTCGACAAAAAAGCCGCCACGAATGAGCTCGTACAGTCTACGTCTATGTTATCGTTTGGCGCGAACGAGTTTCTCCCACCTTCTTCCTCTCCCCCACCTCATTTTTCTTCTCAAAACGTGCATCATTCTTCTGCTGCTGCAGTTGCGGCGGCTGCGGCAGCTGCAGCGTTTGCAAACGCTGCGGCACACGCACAAGTGCAACACCAAGCGCATCAGCAACAGCAGCATCAGCAACAACACCATCATAACCGCGCCGTCGACAACGTCCTCGCGTTTAACCCTCCACCACCCCCTCCACCTGCATTTGCGCCACCTCCACCTCCGCCTCCAGCATTTGCACCACCTCCTATGCCAAACATGGCACCTCCAGCTGGAGCAAATCAAAGATTCGCTGGGATGCAGCACCAGCAGCAGCAACAACAGCAACAGCAACAGCAACAGCAACATCTCAACAACAACATACCGCCACCTCCGGGAGGAGCGCGCTATCTCGCGCCGCAACCTCCAGCAAAGCCGCCACCGCTCCCTCCGAGACGTTTGTAACGGTGCAATAAATAATCTGATTGTAATACTATTCAATACCATGTTACCATTATTACGAATCACGTTTCAGCGTTGTTGCTTGAGTCAAGTCTCTAGGCACATAGGCACTTAGGCATACATCAAGCTCACGAATTTTCAAAAAAATCTCGAGAAACCAAACAAAAGCTCTTTCTCGTCCGCGTGTGATCGACGTAAAAAAACGCGCATCTTTTCGTCTCCGCTACCAATGTCGTTCCCTTGGACGTCGTCACGTGGGAAGAGCAATTCCTTCGATCAAGTCCTCTCGAACAGTTTTCCAGATTTCGAACACTGGAAAAGGCATTTCCGTTTCGAAACGCACGCTTTACCGTTAGCTATGGGCAGCGCTTGTTCAGCTATTTCTATGGCTGTTTCTATGCAAGCGTTTCAGAGAGTTGCAATGATAGCAAGGATATCGTCGGCGTCAAATTTTGGCCCGGTTTTAGGTTTAGGATCGACGATGATGGCTTCCGTATGCGCAGGACAAGCGATGCTGTTCGCCGCAGATTTTTCGTTGTCTCGAAGAGGTGGCAAAGTGCACGGCTTCAAGACACCGTTCTCTGAAGGCTTAGTCAGCGATGGATTGTATCGAATTAGTGGTAACGATAGCAGTTCTTACAGCAGTTATAGCGGTAGCAGTAATAATAGCACGCGGCGCAGAAGGAAAACCAGGAAGAAAGGTAAGATGGAAACAGCGTGGGATGAAGACGAAACAGTATTTGACGCGGCGCTAGGTAGCTTATTATTTTTCTTTGCCTCGCGAGGATCGTTCTCTAAAGCTATGCCGAGCGACGTCGCAAAGATTGGTGCAAATGCGGTCAAAAGTATCAAAGCGAACGGATCTAATTACGCGAATGAAGCGCAAAAAGCAGTTTTACAAAAGTTCATGCGACAATACGGATGTCATCATTGCGGTAAAAAAACGCTCAAAGTGATCGGTGACCATATGCCGCCAAACAAAGTAGCCTTCGGAAGCGCCGCAAATGCCGCAGCCTCCCGAGGCGCAAATGTCTCGTTGTATCAAAAGTTCTTCAACTTTATTCGATTCGTTCCCAAGCAGAGATTTTGGCCCCAGTGTGAAAGTTGCTCTGTGTTACAAAGCGTCGCGGTGAGGGACGGTGTGCAAAAGCTCATCACGCACTCGGGTCACGTTAAAATCGCTCTAGGCATCGGATTGTTGATTGGTTTGAGACACTTCTATCCACTCGAAGATGATATTAGTTTACTAGATAATGCGGGCGGCAGCAGTAGCAGCAGCAGCAGCAGTAGCGGCGGCACTTCGAGCAGGAAAATTAAAGTGTTGTGAGTGCGCGTACGACTTACTTATTTCGTGCTTTAAAACATCAATAGCTTTTTTATAGTTTTTCAATATCGTCTAGTATAGCTTTCAAGCTATCGTCGACGACGCTATCTTCTACCTTTTTCTCTCCTTGTTCTTCTTCGCCGACGTACCAATCGCCGTTTAAGTGTTGAGGTAAAGGTGGATTGAGCCTTTTTGAAAGATTTTTTTAGTTTACAAAAAGTAAGAGAGAAAGGAAACTCACTTACCAGAATGCCCCGGGAGTGGTCAAGTCGTGAAACTTCGCGCGCTCCTCACCTTCTTCACCTAAACAATCGAAAACAGCGTCAGCTCCGGTGAAATCTTCATCCTCGGAGTAGATTGACTTTGTAACACAGCATCTCATGCCAGCTGCTTTCGCCGCTTGTAAACCGATGTGCGTATCTTCGATGACTACGCATCTTGCTGGATCGACACCGAGAGTTTTGGCGGCGAGTAAATACACATCAGGTGCTGGTTTCTTCTTTGGAACGATATCTCCGGCAAAAACTGGCATTCTGTCCGCGTATTGCGGTAACATGGTATCAACGATACCCTGCACGGCGACTTCGTTCGAGGTGGAGCACACCGCGACTTTGGATCCAGCTTCTAAAGCTTCGCCAATCAACCTCGCCACGCCTGGTCGCAACGGCAACTCGCCAGCTTTCACCACTTCAAGGAACATTTCCGTTTTTCTCTTGTGAAACGCCGCGACGAGTTTCTTCCTTTCTTCCGGATCTGTTGTCGATTTCCATGGTTCCGAGTCTTTTGGCGCCACGTTATCAAAGTAGTGCGTCATGCGTTCTTTACCTCCACCAATTTTCAAAAGCTCGCCGTATAATTCAACTCCCCACTCGTGGTCGAGCCCGTTTTCTTTAAATGTTTTGTTGAACGTGACTCTGTGTCCGTCTCTTTCTGTTTCGCAGAGGACGCCATCGCAATCGAACAACAGCGCTTCTGGATAATCAAAGTTGCGCAATGCGTTGATGTTTTTACACACGCTTTTCCTCGTCTTGTTGTTGTTTTTGTTGCTCTTGTACAGAGACGATCGACTTCCTCCTCGTCGAAACGTCGACGAAGATGAGTTACAGATCTTCGCTGACGCGGCGATTGATGCTGTTGCTGATGCCATCGTGATTCGTATTTGTAGTTCTGACGCTGATTTGTTTTTTTTTTCTCGTTTTGATATCTTCTTGTTCTCGCTTGAGCCGTTGAGCGTTGACACGTGGGTGTGGACTTCGACTCGACTGTTCGATCGATCCCACAAAACTGAACATCAGACAACGACAAACGCGAGACAACTGGACAAAGCACACGCGGAAAAAAAACAAAAAAAATTCGGATCTCGACTCTCTTCACTTCTCGAGACTTTTCTTCGTATTCGTACTTAGTTACGTTAAAAAGCGAAGATCAGACTCGCACGAGACCGAGAAACAAAAGAAGAGGCGAAGTATGGGGAACGGCGTTTCTGTGCAATCGCATCTCGTCGGAAACGAGGTGCAATCGCTGTACGCCGCTCTCGCAGGCACCGCACCGATATCCTTGAGCGACGACGAAAATGGTGTGGTCGACGGTGATGATTCAGCCTCCTCTTCTTCCAACGCGTGGGGTGCGCTGAGCGATTTCCCCGAAGCTTTGAGCGCGGCTGGGAATCTAGAAATTGAAAAATCTATCCACGAATACGGAAAGCAAATGAGTCAGAACCATCGAACATCGAATAACTTGGGAAGATTTATGATTTATGTTTCGAGAGTTCTAGAAAATGTCAACTTTGAGACGAGAGAGGTACCGACAAAAGCCATCAATGCCGTCGTTTTGCTTTCCGCGTTCGTGAAATACTTTGTAGAAGAAACGAACGCGGAAGAGTGCGCGTGGGCGTGTAACTACACGGGCGAGAACGCCACACTCGGCGCAATGCATCAGCTTGGCACCGCTTTGTTGAAAGCGGTGTGTAAGAACAACGTCGTTCGAGTTACCGATGCGACGTATCCCTTACACCACGCGTGCGTTTCCTTACTCTTAGTCATGAGCGGTACACAATTGACGCAACCTATGGTTGACGAGAAGACCAATCGACCGACGGCTCATCCTTTCTTGGAAAAGATACACGAAGTCGCATCGTCAGCCAGTGCGGCTCAGGCGCAACGTAAAAATGGAACCACAGAGACTACGACATCGTCAAAAGATGAGGCGTGCACGAACGAAGATGTAGTTTCGGCATTACTGAGAAATTTCATGGAGCAGAAACAGCCAAAGACGTGGTTAAAATCGTACGGCGTGAAGCCTGGATCGAAAACGGCCAACGCGGAAATGAATTCTTCCGGTGCATCATCGTCTTTACAAGCCGGCGTTGGGACCGCCTCTGGTAAAGTGATGCTCACTTTGTCACCCTTAGCTGACGTTTCTTCTCTGCTCCTCCTTGTTCTCATCAACTTCAACAATCCCGCGAGTCGATCAAAATTACCACATTCGTTTCGATATGCCTTGCGAAACATTCGAAATGTAAAAGAAGAAAACAAAGACATTGAATCTGGCGGAGGAGGGATCGAAAAGGAAGAAGAAGAAGAGCGAGAGAGAATAGGTGTAGCTGGTGTTTCGAACGTCGGGGGTAAACACGTAGCGAAAATATCCTTTCCAGAGTTATACGAAACCTTTGGTCGAGCGTTGACGAACGATATTTCGGTGTTGTTGTTCTATTCATGTATTCTCGGCGCGTCCGATTTTTGCGAGTACTGTTTGAACAACAATCAGGTCGAGGTCGTCGTCATGCCTCTTCTGGAAATGTTGTACCAAGCCTCGTCTCGAACACAAAATCAAATTTATATGATATTGATTGTTCTTTTAATCATGTCGCAAGGCGAGACATTCAACGCAAACGTGCACAAGATACATATATCTCACCAAATCTCATGGTACAAGGAAAGAATATTGACGAAAACAACGCTCGGGAGTTTGATCATCATCGTATTGACGCGAACTGTTCGTTTTAACATGGCGAAACTCCGCGACGTGTATTTACATACAAACTGCTTTGCCGCGCTTGCAAACATGGCACCACACTTCCGGGACGTTTCGGCATATGCGGCGCAGAGACTTGTCTCTATTTTTGAACTCATAGCGAAAAAATATTTGAGGTTTGCACAGTCGCACGCGGACGGGATGAATGCGAACGAAGATGGAACAGAAATGCACGTTTACGCGGACTTTTTGCGAATACTACTCGAACTCTTTAACGCCGCAATATCTCAAAACGTTTTAGTACACAACCCAGAGTTGATTTATGCGTTGTTACATCGTGAAGAAACGCTCAAACCGTTTGAGAAACACGCGAGGTTCAAGGAACTTATAGAAAACATAAACGTCGTATTGGCGCACTTCAACGAAGAAATCGATAGGAAACAGGGAGAACGTGGGCTTAACTCATTTAGCATTCCCGATTTGACGGCTATCATTACAACCGCGGCGAAAACGTATTCAAAACCGCCTCTCCACGATTTCCACGAGTTGAAATTCGCGTATGAAGAAGAAGAGCGGCCTGAAGATTTCTTCACGCCGTATGTTCAGTCTCTCTGTTTAGAATTTTCTGGGATTTTGTGGAATCCGAATGCCATCGCGTTATTGTCTACTACTTAGCAGCATTTACTATTCTATTCTACAATATCTACAATACAATACATAATCAATACATACGCGCGCGCGCACCCACACGACCACACTGCGACTTAAAGACCAAGGAGCTTCCGAATATTCTTTGTTTTCTTAGCAGTGCTTTGCACGTCTCGCTTTGAGTTTTCTTTCGCCTTCCGTCGCTCGATAGCTATCATCTTCATTGCCTCGTCCTTGTTGACATCGTTTCCTTCGTCTTCGGTGCTCTTTTTTACAAAACCATCGGATCCAAAAACAAGCTCAGAAGGTAACACAACCAGTGGTAGTTCTTCTTCGTCACGTCGACTTCTGTCTTTCTTTTTCTTTTCAAGTTCTGAAGCTGCGTTTCGAGCGGCGACTAGTTCGCTCTGGCCAGCAGTGCCACCATTCTCGATTCTTTCTTCCGTTTTCCATCTGCTATTCGAATCAAATTTCCGTCTCCGTTGGCCATTTCTATCGGCATTTTCTTCCCCTTTTCTCTTTTCTTGAGTTATGACTTCGCTTAAGTTTATTCGTCGCATAGTATCTCCACTGCCGACGAGAACAAAACCATCCCCTAACGGATTTGAATTTTCGAGTATTTCCGCTTTCCTTTTTTCTTTCTCTTTTTCCCTTTGCACTTTCTTTCTCGTTCTCTCGTCGACGACGACTGAGTCGCGTCCGAGTAATCGAGCGGCGATTTGAATTTCCTTCGATGTGTGGTCGGTACCTTCCCTTTGTGGATTGTGCAAAGAATTGTTGGAAAACTTTTCGACGAAGAAGACGTTTTCGTGCGGCGCCATCTTTCTGTTGTGTGGAAAAACGCTCGCGCTTTTGCAGTTGTTTGAGAACGAACGAAAAAGTCGAAAACGCTTCAATTCTGCGAAAGGGAAAAAAAAAGCGCGCGCGTTTTGAAAATGTCTTCTTCCGACAATGCGAAGAAAAACGAGAGATATCTTGACGTTGATTCCAATCGCGATTTGATGGGCATAGTGAGAGGAAAATGCATTCGGTGCGATGCGTGTTCAGAGTATAAATCAAACGTGAAGTTATATTCGAAAAAACAGATCAGCCCTTCGTCGCCGCATCCGTCAAACGACGTTGCAATCATGAATTGCGCCAAGTGTCACTGCCCGAGTAACTGTCACGAAATAGATACGTTTGGGAACCATTTAGAGCGAGGAACGGACTCTTATCACAGGGGCGACTTCAACACGGCGATCAAGGAGTATTCCTTAGCGTTGAACTCGCCGAAATCTGCACTCCGAGTAAAAGCTCATTCAAACAGAGCAGCAATAAACTTACGCATGGAGAATTTCAGCGCAGCGCTAGCTGACTGCAACCAGGCGTTAAGAATAGAGCCGGCAAATGTAAAAGCGCTTAATAGGAAAGCACACGCACTTTTGCATTTGCAAAAACATGAAGATGCTATTAAAATATACAAGCTCATTGTAAACAAGCTCGACGCCGATAACGAAACCGCGAAACAGGCCTTGAAACAGTTGAACGTGTTCGAACAACCAAAGCAGAATGATAAGTCGAAGGAAACGAAGGCTTCCGTGACGCAGCCGCCTGAATCTTCACCACCAACTCGTGTTGCGATGAAATCTATTTCGAAAGACGCGTGTACTCAAACGACAAAAAAAAATGAATATCTAGCAGTAGCAAAGAGGGAAACAAAAGATGCGTCTACGCAGACGCATCCGCATGTAAAACAGAATGACGAAGAACCAAGCGACGACAACATCAGAGAATCCGTGGATTTTTTCAACGCATTTGAAACGGAGCGACTCGAGCGGCAACGAATGGAGAACGAAGCGCGAAGCAGAACGTGGGCGTTCAACGATAGCGACAGCGATGGCGACGAGAATGAGAGAGATATCGGTGACGACGTTCGTAGCGACAATGATACGCCCAAATACGAAAAATGTGATCCAGAGAGTTACAGTTGGGCTATTAGATGGGAAGAAGAGCAGAACGCGAGGAAAAATGAGCGCGTAAGACCAGATGTTCGGTCGAAGGAGAAAAATACGTCCGATGATGCAAGTACCAATTTCGCAAAGATATCATTCGAAGATTTGGTTCAAGTCTCTGCTGCAACTATTTCTGTTTTGGGCGACGACGACATAAACGGCGACAAACGCGGCAAATGTCTGCAGTGTAAAATATGCCCGCACTTCAATCGCGTTTCCACGAGCTTGAGCCTTCTATCGAAAGTTTCTAAAGCCAGTTACGAGATTTCTTTCGGGAAGCTTCTCTCGAGCAACGACGGCGAGCGTTGCGCAAATTGCTCCTGTTCGTATGAACATCACGAAGATAAGCAAAC
>Ga0181601_10001987_pt1 | contig 17572 bp, 13 predicted proteins | sample 041ome_8_FD_133020 | JGI IMG/M metagenome (GOLD analysis project Ga0181601, IMG submission 133020) | Coastal salt marsh microbial communities from the Groves Creek Marsh, Skidaway Island, Georgia - 041407BS metaG (megahit assembly) | ecosystem: Environmental > Aquatic > Marine > Intertidal zone...
AGTCGGGTCGTAGGAGATACAGTTCGGAATGGTATAGGACAAAAGCAAGCTGTGGCCGTCCTGATGCTGCAGACCTTCACCGTTTAACGTCGTTCTTCCTGCCGTTGCACCGATTAGGAAGCCTCGCGCCTGCAAATCACCCGCCGCCCAGCATAAATCGCCGACGCGCTGAAAACCGAACATGGAGTAATAAATATAGAAAGGAATCAGGGGATAATGATGTACGCTGTATGAGGTGGCTGCTGACAGCCAGGAGCTCATGGATCCGGCTTCATTAATACCCTCTTCCAGCAACTGACCATTCTTTTCTTCCTTGTAGTACATCACCTGCCCGGAATCTATAGGATTATATAGCTGGCCCTTGGCTGAAAAGATACCAATCTGCCGAAACAGGCCTTCCATACCAAAGGTACGCGCTTCGTCAGGAACGATGGGCACAATTCTCTTGCCAATTTCTTTATCTTTCACCAGCATGGAAAGCATCCTGACGAATGCCATGGTGGTGGAAATTTCCCTTTCACCGGTTCCCTTCAGCTGGGCATCAAAAGCACTCAACGCTGGTACCTTTAGCTTTTCACTGCTGGCACGTCTGCTTGGCAATGTACCACCCAATTTACCGCGCATACGGTTCAGGTATTCCATTTCCGGGCTATCAGGGGCTGGTTTGTAATAGGGAACAGATTCCAGTTTGTCATCGGGAATCGGTATCCCGAAACGATCGCGGAATAATTCCAGTTCTTGCAGGCTAAGTTTTTTGGCCGAATGCGTAGCGTTAGCTGCCTGGGCCGAACCAAAAGCATAGCCCTTGATGGTTTTAGCCAGAATAACCGTAGGTCGATCTGTACATTCCACGGCCTGTTTATAAGCCGCGTAAACCTTGAATGGGTCATGGCCGCCGCGATTAAGCTGCATTAGCTCGTCATCAGACATATGCTCAACCATTTTCAACAGCTCTGGCGAGGTGCCAAAGAAATGCTCACGAATGTAGCTTGCATCACCAACAGTGAAAGCCTGAAATTCTCCGTCTACTACTTCGTCCATGCGTGCCTGCAGAATTCCGTCATTATCCTTGGCCAGCAGGCTGTCCCAGTGACGGCCCCAGACTACTTTAATAACGTTCCAGCCTGCACCCCGGAAAATGCCTTCCAGTTCCTGGATGATTTTTCCGTTGCCGCGTACCGGTCCATCCAGTCGTTGCAGGTTACAGTTGATAACAAAATTCAGGTTACCCAGACGCTCACGACCAGCCAGTGAAATCGCTCCCAGTGATTCCGGCTCATCACATTCGCCATCACCAAGAAAAGCCCAGATCTGTCTGTCACCCTGTGCCACCAACTCCCGGTTATCCAGGTATTTCATGACATGGGCATGATAGATAGCCTGCAAGGGTCCCAATCCCATGGAAACAGTAGGGAACTGCCAGTAATCCGGCATCAGTTTGGGATGCGGGTATGAGGATAAACCATTGCCATCGACTTCCTGACGGAAATTGTCCAGTTGCTCCTCACTCAGGCGACCTTCAATAAATGAGCGCGAATAAATACCCGGCGAGGCATGCCCCTGGAACAGAACAATATCGCCCAGGCGATCTTCTGAATCACCGCGGAAAAAATGATTGAAACCGACATCATAGAGAGTCGCTGCAGAAGAAAAGGTCGATATATGCCCACCCAGGTCATAGCCCAGTTTATTAGCCCGCATTACCATTGCCAGGGCATTCCAGCGAATCAAACCACGTATATTTCGCTCCATATACATGTCACCCGGCATGGGGGGTTCTTCTGCAAGGGGTATGGTATTTCGATAAGGCGTGGTAAGAGAATCAACCGGAAGCTGTTGTCCTGATTCCGTTGATTTGGCAATCAGGCTTTTGAGTAGAAACTGGGCACGATCCATGCCCTGGTTTTTGATAACGGAAGAAATAGAATCACGCCATTCCTGTGTTTCTATAGGATCAATATCGGTATATTTGTCGACCATAATACAGCCCTGAAAGTCCTGATGGGGCAAGACTGGTGATGCCAGCTTGCCAGTTTAAAGTTCAAATTCCCAACGCCGCTTTTCGCGCGTCGTGGTTACCCGCCCATGGTGGGCGAAACTCTGCCAGCGCTTATTATTATCTTTCCAGTGGATCACACTGGAACAGCAATGGCAGCAAAAACTCTGTAGTAAATTTACATTGGCGCGCAATATTACTTGAAAAGACTGCTATTTTCCAACTTAAGCTGTTGAATTTGTAGTAAAACTACAAAAATGGCTGATTTTGATTTCGGCCATCGGAAAAACCCCTGTAAATACGCAGGGATAATAATGTAGTGGAAAATTGGAATTCAATAACAGGTATTGAACAACCGCCCGAAAAAACCAAATCCGGCTTAACACTATCAGGTTTAATCACTCACTAGTTCCAGATATCGCCCCCAATCAAAACAGGGGCCAGGATCTGTTTTTCTGGTCGGGGCAATATCAGAGTGTCCGGTAATTCGGTCTGCTTTAATGCCCGGATAATGCTGCATCAACAGGCACGTGATCTCGGCAAGGGCCGCATATTGATTGTCAGTAAACGGCTCCTCATCACACCCTTCCAGCTCAATGCCAATAGAAAAATCATTACACTGCTGGCGCCCCTGAAAGCTGGACTCGCCAGCATGATGAGCTTTCTTGTTAAAGGGAACATACTGCGTTACTTCTCCGTGTCGATTAATCAGCAGGTGTGAAGACACCCGCAAATCCTTCAAATCCCTGAAATAGGGATGCACTGAGTGGTCAAGACAGTTACAAAACAGGTCATCTATGTAATTACCCCCATACTCTCCCGGGGGCAGGCTTATATTGTGAATAACCAGAAGACTGATTTCTTCCCCTGGCGGCCGTTCTGCGAAATTAGGTGAAGGCTTGTGCCGCGCGTCCACCAGCTTATGATGATTAATTTCCATGTTTCCATATTACCTCATGCACCAGCATGTTTATAATCGGAACATGCACATGTCAAATAATTAAATGCCATGAATTCAAACGACCCGGAAAAAAGTACCAAACGAATTGGGCAGCTAATGATTGCTGGTGGCTTTGTCCTTGCGCTGATTCTGCTGACCACCCTGTTTGATGGCTACCTGAATAATGCACGTAACCCGAATTCAAATCCTGAGTCCACTATCAACGCATTTGGCGAAGCCGAGTTGACCCTTGAAAGCAACCGTCTTGGGCAGTACGTGGTCACAGGATATATTAATAATATTCCTGCAGAATTTATTCTGGATACCGGGGCAACGGATGTTGTGATTCCACCCTCTCTGGCCCAGGCCAGCGGCCTGGAGTATGGTTACCAAAGTCAGGCCATGACGGCGAATGGACTGGTTTCGATATACAGTACGATCATCAAAGAGCTGCGTCTGGGCAATATTACACTGGTGAATGTCCGGGCCAGCATCAATCCTGCCATGCATGAAAGCATGGTATTATTGGGCATGAGTGCGCTGGGTCAGATTGAGCTTTATCAACAGGGGTCGCGCCTTACGCTTAGATACGATAACAAGTGATCCAATAAATCAACTCCTTTTCCTTACTGCTCAAGGTCCCTTTAGATTCCATGACCACTCAATTACTTGAAGGCTTGTCAGAAACCGTTCGCGCCGCTCTCGCTGAAGATATTGGGTCCGGGGACATTACGGCAGAACTTATTCCTGCAGAAAAGACTGCCACCGCGCATATTATTTCGCGGGATCAGGGTATTCTTTGTGGAACACTATGGGCCAATGAAGTTTTCCAACAAATAGATCCTGCAGTCACCCTTGAGTGGCATAAGCATGATGGCGATAGCATCAATAATAATGATGTCATCCTGACCGCACATGGCAAGGCCAGGTCATTGCTAACCGCAGAACGCTCCGTGCTGAACTTTCTGCAGACACTCTCCAGTGTGGCCAGCAGTGCACGAAAAATTGCGGATCGGGTAAAACATACCCGCGTTAAAATTCTGGATACCCGCAAAACCATTCCCGGCCTGAGACGTGCGCAAAAGTTTGCGGTGCTCACTGGTGGTTGCTTTAATCATCGCATTGGCCTCTATGACGCCTACCTGATCAAGGAAAATCACATCAATGCCTGCGGCACTATAGTCAATGCTATTAACACTGCACGAAAACACCATGAAGGAAAGCCGGTAGAAGTTGAAGTGGAAACTATTGAACAGTTAAAGGAAGCACTGGCCGCACAGGCTGATATCGTAATGCTGGATAACTTTACCCTGCCTATGCTCAATGAGGCTGTAGCTGTCAACGCTGGCAAAACCAAACTGGAGGCTTCAGGGGGATATGATCTGGATTCCGTTGTTGCCGTTGCCGAAACCGGAGTCGACTATATTTCTATCGGAAGTATCACCAAGCATATTCATGCTACTGACTTTAGCATGCTGTTTGATTGACCATTTTCAATTTTGTAGCTGATTTTCGTAATAATAGATGGAATAAAAAAAGGCCGCAATGACGGCCTTTTTTTCTACTGAATAAATTAAAAGTTATAAACGACGTATTTTCACATTACGAAACTTAATGGTTCCGGCACCATACTGCAAAGAAATTGGGCCACTGGAAAAGTTATCATCGGTGCTATCAATGGTAGTAACGCCATTTAATTTCACCACAATGTGATTGCCTTCCATATTAATATCATAGGTATTCCACTGATCCCAGGTGTCGATCACACGAGTAGGCGCCAGAAAATTGGGTATTCCGCCGGTACGTCCACTCTGATCAGGGCGATCATCATAAATGTTGGCTTCATAGGCACTTCTGTCAGTAATATTCGCAGGATCTGTAATACGCATGAATACGCCGCTATTGGCGCCTTCATGGTTCCAGAATTCAAGCTGTATCTGGAAATCGGAATAACTTTCTTTGGTCACCAGATGACTGACCCCTGAAGCCGAGTCTGCAACAAACTCACCATTTTCGATACGCCAATTGGCATCCCCTACCCTGTCCCAACCATTAAAACTCCCTGACATCTCGGTCCAGTCGCCACTCCCCATGCTGGAACAGCCCGCAAGGAATACTGTCAGACAGACGATACTCATGATTGTCTTTATTGTTTTTAATATGTCCATGATCTTCTCCAAATAGATTTCCCAAAAAGGGTGTGCTTGAAACTGATAATACCTGAAAGTTAACTTTTTACTGAGATAATCTCCTCTTACTTGCAATATTCCCAATCTTGCCAGCCCCCCCCCCTTTCAGGCAATCCCTCAAGGACCAAGCTGTACATTCTCGATGGCACTGAATATCTCCGGGGTAATGCTGATAACGAATGGCCTGGATAAATGCTGGTAATCGCGATAGACAATATTATCTCCAATTTTTGCTCTACATTTATTATCAGGACAAATCAGTGGATTTAAATCCAGTATGCCTACATTACCAAACTCGCTGGCTACCCAGGTCATATCAGCGGCCAGTGCCTGATCCAGAGCGCTACTCGCAGAGGTCTCGCATGTGTTCAAATTTGATAAAAATCCAGGCTGCCATTGTTTTCGTGCGACACAAGATGGCCCATCAAAAGGTAATCTGAAAGAGCTTGAAATAATATATATATTGCCTGTATTTTCAGACAACTGTCTAACTATGCGCTTTGTTCCATTTTGCCACTGTGATGAGCTAAAACCATATTCAGCCGCACTACCCATAAAAAGTACATCCGGGTTTACTCCATTAACAAATTCAATCGCGCTATTTCGCCAATCATTACAAACGGTATATTCCTCTCCTATACGGGGATAAAACCACGGCTCATCCACAAGTGGACAGGAAGACTTGGTTAGAACAATAAATCGCCAACCATGCCCTATCAAATGTGTGGCAAGCGCAGAAAACCATTGCACGCCAACACTATCTCCGAACAGCACAGCAGTCTTTTCTGATTCACCATCACCAAAAACACAAGGCCTGACAATGGAGCTAAAATACCAATCGTCACAGCCCATAGCATAGATGACAGGCAAGTTACTTTTAACTTCACTGTAAATTCTTTGGTCAGGGAGATTAGACCAGTCCAGTGATTTATTGTGCCAGAGAGTGCCTGACCAATAGACCGATGTCATGAAAAACAGGGAAAATGCAACGGTGAGCCCTGGACGCCTGATTAACAGTCCATGCTGCCTTAGTGGAACCTCTATGAGAAACATTGTTGCTATAGCTAGCATTAGTGAAATAAAAACCAGTAATAGTTGATCAATGACACCCGTGGTATCTATCAGAACGTTGCCAAGAACGAGGACGGGCCAATGCCATAAATACCAGGCATAGGATACTTTGCCTATAAATTGCATTGGCCTGAGTGCAAGGATGATTGAGATAGAACGTGTAGATGGAAGCGACCCTGAATAAATAATCAGCGCAGCGCCAAAGGAAGGAAGCAAAGCCCGGAAGCCGGGATAAACCATCCTGTCGCCAGGTAATAAAGTTGCCACCAGGATCAAGGCCAGGCCAAACCAGCCCGACCAAAATAATAAATACCTGCTTGGTGAATGGCTGTTCAGAAAATCCGCACGGGAATATTGATCCCGATTAGTAAAGATATAAGTAAGTGCCCCAAGTGCAAATTGCCAAGCTCTGGAGGGCATTAGATAAAACCCCCAAAGCGGCTTGATATAGGAAAGAAAGATAGAGAGAAAAAGGAATAGAACAAAAATAATGGTGAAATACTTGTATAAGTGTGAAGCAAAGCTTATCCGTGAACCAGATTGACCAGACTTGAATATTCCCAAAATAAAGACCGGCCATATTAGGTAAAACTGCTCTTCAATTGCGAGAGACCAGGTGTGAAGAAATAAATTGCTTTCTGCAACTGAAGAGAAATAGTCCAGCTCTGAAAAACTAAAAATAAAATTGGTAATCCAGTATGGTACCCATTTGAAAGTTGACGCCTGGGTGACTTGCTCCATCGGCGCCAGAATGATACTTGCCAATACAGCTGTACCCAAAGTCATAACAGTTAAGGCAGGGAGCAATCTCTTCAGACGGCGGGCATAGAAATCGATAAAATTTATTTTTCCGGAATTATGGATTTGCTTGATCAGTAAACCAGAAATTAAATACCCGGAAAGCACAAAGAAAACATCAACCCCAACAAAGCCTCCCTGCATCCATGGAATCCCTGCATGACAGGCAATAACAGCAAGAATCGCAAGAGCTCTTAACCCTTCTATATCGGGCCTGAATTTTAGATGTACAGAGTCAGCAAATGAGTCACTAACTGCAGTATTATTATGAGTATTCACTGGATTTTCTGCCAATTCACCAATCTTATAAATATTACATGAGTACTAATTATAAGAAATAATTCATGAAAATTATTCGGCTACGAAAGACACGATTTAACTGATTCACAAATGGTTTGAAGATTTTCGTCAGTTACGTAGGGATGCATAGGCAAGCTTAAAACTTCACTGGATAATTGGACTGACTGATTCAACTCAAGCGGATTAATGATCCTTGAATCCATTTCAGCAAAAGCTTTTTGCTGGTGCAGACACTTTTTGTAATAAATCATACTTGGAATATCTTTGGTAGCTAAATATGATTTAATGGTTTCTCTATGCGCAGATCTAATCGTGTACTGCCCCCAACTGGAAATATATCCTTTTGGCACTACTGGCGTTGTCACGTAATCGCCAAGTAGTTTTTCATATCTGCCGGCAATCTGGTTTCTTAATGCTATTTCTTCCGGGAAAACTTCAAGCTTTTCCAGCAACACGGCTGCCTGTATTGTATCCAATCGGCTATTCATGCCGATCCGGATATTATCGTATTTATCAGTTCCCTTCCCATGTTGGGCTAACGATCTGATAGTTTGGGCATAAGCCTCACTGTTTGTAAAAACTGCTCCTCCATCCCCATAGCAACCTAACGGTTTGGAAGGAAAAAAACTTGTTGTGGAAACATCTCCAAAACTACATGCTTTTACGTTATTGATTGAGCCACCAAAGCCCTGGGCAGCATCTTCCAGAATTTTTAAATTATACTTCTTTGCTATTTTAGTAATTGATTCATAATCTGCTGGCAAGCCAAATAAATCCACCGTCAGTATTACTTTAGGAATAGCAAGCGCCCTGGCCTGAAGTTCAATTATGGTTTTTTCAAGACTAACGGGGCACATATTAAAAGTGTTGGAATCGCAGTCGACGAAAACAGGTATTGCGCCACAAACGGCAACCGCCTCTGCGCTTGCAAAAAATGTGAAGGCAGGACATAGAACCAGATCTCCTTGCTGAACATCAAGGGCAAGCAATCCCAGCACCAATGCATCTGTACCATTAGCACAGGTAATGGCATTTTTAACATTAAGAAATTCCTGCAAGCGAACTTCCAGCTCATGCACCTCAGGACCATTAATATAGGCCCCGTGATTCAAGACTTGCTGAATTCTTGAATCTATTTTTCTCCTTAGTAAAGAGTATTGGGAATTGAGATCAATAAATTGCATTCAGTCACTTTTTGTCAATATTTTTAAGACTCTTCCATTAAGAACATAAGTTTCACCGCTATGGGGACAAATTTCCTGTGCGTTGCCTTCCAATGGTAAAGCCAGTTTTTCTCCATACTTACTTATCCAGCCAATCTGTTTTCCTGGATTTCCAACCACGAGAGCAAAATCCCCTATATCTTCGAGAACTACAGCTCCAGCTCCTACAAATGAATAGCGGCCGATCGTGACACCACAACGGATGGTCGAATTAGCCCCCAAACTGGCTCCCTGTTTAACCAAAGTAGGCATATATTCGTGCTTTCGGTCTATAAACGCTCTTGGATTATGCACATTGGTAAACACTACGGAGGGTCCGCAAAACACATCATCTTCAAGTATCACATTGTCGTAAATGGAAACATTATTTTGAATTTTTACATTATTGCCGATGACTGCTTTTGAGCCGACGTAGATATTTTGCCCGAGGGTACAATAGCTACCGATTTTTGCATGGGAACAAATATGGGAAAAATGCCAGATTCTGCTTCCTTCACCAATTTCTGCGCCATCGTCTATATATACAGACTCATGATTAAAATAAGACATCGGCTGGTCAAATTCCCTTTATGAAAGGATGGTAATCAACACCCGTGACAGGAGAAATATCAATAGTGCGAATATCAGCCACTGTTTCAATAGCAACACGATTGTCCTCAACTCCGAAGCCTCTTCCCGCCAGGATCTCGGAGTAACTGACTGTATGTAAATCTGTAAAACCCTCAGAGAACTCAATTTGCTTGCCATTGACAGTTATGGTTCTAAAAGTTCGCTGGTTGCTATTTTTAATATCAACAGGAAGATCATTGTGATCTACAGAAAGAAACCAGTTGACTCTGGCATGTTCATACTCAAGAAAACCTGCGGATTTGAAATCATTTCGGAAATGCACTTTATTTGTTTCCAGTTTTCCAAATACATAATGAAGCATATCGTAAAAATGCACGCCAATATTTGTTGCCACTCCTCCGGATTTCTTTTCATCACCTTTCCACGACTGGTGATACCACTTCCCTCTCGAAGTTATGTAAGTAAGCTCAACATCAAACTTTTCCTTACCAGCATTCATTTCCACATTTTTTTTTAATTCAATAATCGAAGGGTGGTGTCGTAGCTGAAGAATGGTATGTATTTTTCTTCCGGTATCTTTTTCAATATGAAGCAGGCCGTCAATATTCCATGGGTTAATTACCAGAGGCTTTTCACAGATAGCATCGGCATTGGATCTAAGTGCAAATCTCACATGAGAATCATGAAGATAATTGGGGGAACATATGGAAATGTAGTCTATTTTGGATGAGCCAGCGGCCCTTCTGATCTTGTCAATATGTCTGTCAAATCTTTCAAACTCTGTGAAAAAATATGAATTCGGGAAATAGCTGTCAATTACTCCAACAGAATCATTTGGATCAAGCGCAGCAATCAAATCATTGCCAGTATCCTTGATAGCTTTCATATGCCTTGGTGCTACGTATCCTGATGCGCCCACCAGAGCAAATTTTTTCATGTTAATACCATCGTTTTTTAATAATAATTAGTTACAAGACTTATTCAGTATCTTTATACATTAAAACCGTGATTTGCTCTGATACCAGGCCAATCAGAAAGACTATTACTGCTGACAGAAACAATACCGCACTCATATTTGTAAAAACATGCCGGGTCAGGAACGTATACATGTAATACCCAACTCCAGTGAAGAAAAAAGCCATTGCTGCTGGAATGAATATTTTTAATGGTGAATATAATGTGCCGATTTTAAAAATAATAATAAGAAACCGCATACCATCCTTGACTATATTGACATGACTTTTGCCTTTACGTGCCAATGCAACAATAGGGACATATCTGACACTGAATCCGGCACGAAAAAAAGCCATAGTGATAGTGGTCGGATAAGAAAAACCATTTGGAAGCAGATAAATAAAACTTTTAAACTTCTTTCTGTAAACAGCACGAAATCCTGAGGTAAGATCAGCAACAGGATGACCCGAAATCAAGGTAGCCAATTTGTTATAAAGAGAATTGGCTAGAGATCTGCCAACGCTGGCCTGTGATTTACTATCACGAGCGCCAACACACATATCAGCACCACTTTTCAATTGAGCTAGTAAAAGACTGATATCTTTTGGCTGATGTTGACCATCGCCATCCATAAAAACAATGATGTCACCTTGCGCTGCTCTGGCACCTGTCTTGATGCTTGCCCCGTTACCCTTGCTGTAAACATGGCTGATGACATTAACATTATTTGTTTTACAGACTTCTTCAGTGTTATCTGTTGAACCGTCATTAACAACGATTATTTCAGCCTGCGGATAAAGTGAAATTAATTCTGGCAATAAACTCTGTAGATTTATAGCTTCATTTTTTGCAGGTATAACGATGGTAAAATCTACGTTACTCACTCTCAATCCCCTTGGATTTTGCAATAGCCAGCTTTTCTTGTAAGGGCTCCAACACGGCTGTTTCAACACCATGGGATTGTGTATTCAAAATAGCTATATAGCCAATAATCTGCTCGGCTTCTATTAGTCTGTCGTTTTCCAAAAGGATAGCAGTCATTTTCTCCAGTATTTGAATATAGCCTGACCGCTGAAATGCAGATAATTTTAAGCCCATACCTTTTTGATAATTACCCAATAATAGATAAATACTTCCTTCAATGTCTTCCAGATATGCCAGGAATTCATCAACTAATCTATTGCCTGACTGGTTTTTAGCTGCCTCAATTACCGGCAAAAGCATCCCGGGACTTATCTCCGGGCATTTAGCGTCACTTAAGGAAGTAATTATAGTATTTAACGCATTAAGACCATAAGGTGTTATTGGATACTGACCGGCTATATCAGCCGCTTTATCAATCAAGGGTGTCAGATCGTTTCCTGTAGAACACAGAAAAGTAGCCTGAAGAATTACGGGACCGAAATCTGTAGGTAGCAATTCCTGCACAATATTCAAATGCCGCAATGTCTCAGCATAATTGCCATATCCATATTCAATAATTGCCATCTGGGTTTGTGCGCGAGGGGAATCAGGATGCTCTGCAACAGCCACTCTGTAAATATTCTCTTCGCTACCCCATTCCTGAACCCTCAACACTGTAATAAATCCCATCAAAACCAAAATCAGGATATTAAAATATTTGAATTTTGGCATATCTGGAATTTTTCCCAGATAGTAGACAAGCGCCAGTATCGGACCAACTGCTGCCAGGTAATTTCTGTGTTCAAACATTAGCTCAAGGCTGAATATCGTTGACTCCAACATGTGTGATACTAAAAACCATGCAATTGCCAGCGAAATAATGGGCGCTTTTTTTCTTAACAGAAAAATCAGGAAGACCGCCAGAATTAATGATACCAGCAATATTAACGTAGCGGGATCAAAGCTTCGGGTGATTTCAATATAATCATGAAACAGCGCCATGTCAGACAATCTTGGCAACAAAATCATTTTTAGATATGAGACTACAACATGTAACTGGGTCAGAAGTCTCTCACCCATGTCAAAATTTCTGGTTGCGTAGTTTGTCAGCGTATCAAGATGTGTAAGGGTGTACAGACCGGCAACTATAATTGGAAAGTAGACAAACACACCTTCAAAGGTATAAATCCTTTTTCTTTCAAGCTGTGTTGAAAAACCAAACTGAAACACTATGAATTCTATAGCCAATATATAGAGAGGAATTAATGCGCCATTTTCCTTGGAGAAAATAGCCATAAGTAAGGATATGGGAAATAAAACATAGGCAACGGGATAGAACTTTCGGGCACTACTGGCTTCATTCTCTCTCAGACTTACAAAAATTAATAATGATGTAAGAGTAAACATGGTAGCCAACTGCGCCATTCGTTGGACAGCATATAAAACAGTGCTTACCATCAAAGGATGAAGTAACCATATGGCAGATGTCATTCCGGCAACAAAAAGATACTTTTCTTTGTCTTGTCCCCGGGAAACCTTGCAAAGAAGTTTTTGTAATAACCAAAATATCAATAGGCCATTAATAAGGTGAATTACCAGATTATGAAGCTTGTAGCCCCAGGGTTCCGGACCATGGACAATACCGGAGAAAATCAGACTCAATACAGAGACGGGCCTTCCTAAAGTGCCACTTTCGTTATGAGTTACAGCAAATATAATTTTTTGCACATCAAAATCAGCAACATAGGAATTAACAATATTGGTATAGTCATCGAGTAGAAAAGGGCCGTCCAGGCCCTGCCAATAAATTGCAGTGGTCCCCAGTAAAATGGCTACAAGGGACAGGGCAATAACAATGCAGTATTTTTTAGACATATAAAGACTATTGAAAATCGAGGCCCAAAGTAATTATCCTAGCTTAAAAAAAACCAGCCCGTACTTTACAGTAGGGGCTGGTTTTTCAAACCACTAATATTAGCTCTATTAATAAAGCTAAAATATTACAGCTTTAGTTATTGCATGAAGAAGGCAGGTATTGAGTTCCTACCAAAGCACCACAAATCCAGAGAATGCCCTGGCTTGCGTCACCAGAAGGTCTCATGGTCAGCTGAACAGCAGCACCCAGATTAGTTGTGCTACCTACAACAACAATACCAGTACCTGCACCGGCCCAATAAAGGCTGGATACCATACCCTGGTTGATTGACTGAACAGTAACGTTGGCAGCTGGAATAGTCATGGTCGCGTTTACCAGAGCATATTCCGATACTGAGTTTTTGGCAGCACTGGAAGCCAGAACCAATTCAGAAGCTTTGGCACGGATGGTGTAGTCCTGATACGCAGGAAGTGCTACAGCTGCAAGAATACCGATGATCGCGATTACGATCATTAATTCGATAAGGGTGAAACCTTTTTGATTCATGTTTTTCATTTTACTCTCCAGAGGAAATACAAATTTTGTTGTTCACGTTTGCCTGGGCTACCCATAACCCTATGGCAACCGCGAGAAAACAGTTAAATATCAGCAATTACTATGCCAATAATCAGGAAATATTTAATCCTGATTAAAGTGTGCAGTAAATCACACTTTTGGGTGTGATTCTGACTTTTTGTCTAATAATCATCCAGACAGAAGACAATCTAATATCAAATTAATAACAGGGTAAAAGAACTGCCGAAGTGAAGGCATTGACAAAAATTGTCACAATGTGAAAAAAAAGTCAATTAGCCTCCTGCAATGCTCTTCCCAAGCCCGGTTTGTGGCATTTCGGCATTTCAGTATTAGACTGAAGGTTAGTCTAAACTCACCCGATCAAGGACAATGAATACAAACGGGACAATTCAGGGAAGCGCTCACTGGTTAGTGTCTGGTGATCTATTGGATACAGTTCTCGCAGAACAAGCCTGCGCCAGTGCATCAAAAAAAAATCAGTCTGTCGTGAAGTATCTGGTAGATCAGGAGATACTTGAAAGCAAGTCGATAGCTTCAATACTGAGTCAGGAGTTTGGCTATCCCTTACTTGATCTTGATGCGATGGATCCACTAGCCATGCCACTGGCGTTGATTGATAGCAAACTGATTCAAAAGCATCGCGTACTGCCGCTCCTCAAGAGAAATACCACACTGTTCCTGGGTACTTCAGATCCGGCAAATCGTCCGGCACTTGAAGAAATCAAGTTTCATACTGGCTGTAAAATCGAGCTGATCATCCTTGAAGAAGATAAGTTACATGCGGTCCTGCAGGAGCAACTGGAGCAAAGCCCGTCTTTGCTTCCTCGTCACAAGGCCATGGATTACCTTGACTCGCAATCCCAGGTTTTTGGAAATCACGGCGAAGAAAACAGTCAAGAAGAAGAAAGCCGGATTGATGAAACCCCTGTTATGCGTTTCGTCAATAAAATACTGATCGATGCCATTCGCAGTGATGTGTCTGACATTCATATTGAACCCTATGATAACAGCTCCCGAATAAGATTCAGGGAAGACGGTCTGCTTAGGGAAATTACCAGACCTCCCGCCCATATATGCCGCCGGATTTGCTCACGTCTGAAAGTGATGGCCAAACTGGATATTTCTGAAAAACGTGTTCCCCAGGATGGACGCTTCAAGCTCAAACTAACGCCACGTAAATCCATTGATTTCAGGGTAAGTACCTTACCAACGCTATGGGGGGAAAAAGTAGTGTTACGGGTACTTGACCCTGGTAATACCAAACTGGATCTGACTACCCTTGGCTTTACCGATGAACAAAAACAGCATTACCTTGATGCCCTGAACAGACAACAGGGACTAATCCTGGTCACCGGCCCTACCGGCAGCGGTAAATCGCTTTCTCTTTATGCGGGGCTATCCTTGCTCAATACTCAGGAGCGTAATATTGTAACCGCCGAAGACCCGGTAGAAATTCATCTTGAGGGCATAAATCAGGTAGCCATAAACCCGGCGGCAGGATTGGGTTTTGCCGACTCACTTCGCGCATTTATGCGCCAGGATCCGGACGTTCTGATGGTAGGGGAAATCAGGGATCTGGAAACTGCTGAAATCGCCCTCAGGGCATCGCAGACCGGTCATCTTGTGCTCTCCACTTTACATACCAATAATGCTTCTGAAACCATCTCGCGCCTCATTGAAATGGGCATAGCACCCTACCAGCTGGCATCAACACTAAGTCTCGTCATTGCCCAGCGACTTCTCAGAACCCTGTGTAATCGCTGTAAAAAACCAGTAAAATTACCTTCTCAGGTTTTGATTCAGGAGGGGTTTTCCAAAAGCCAGCTGGATAATTTGCTGCTTTTTGCTCCAGTTGGCTGCGATCATTGTCTGGCCGGCTATAAAGGCAGGCTGGGTGTATATGAAACAATACCGATTACTGAAGCAATTTCCCGTGTTATTCTCAATGGTGGAAATTCAATCCAGGTCGCAGAATTAGCCAACAAAGCAGGATTTAATACCCTGAGAGAGTCGGCACTGGAACAGGCAGCACGCGGACTGACCAGTCTGGCAGAAGTGAACCGCATAATTTAAAAACCGATATAGTAGATACCAAGGAAAGGATAAAGAGGAAAACGAGATGGCAGCCCCGGCACAATCCACCCTGAAACAGTCTACATTTACCTGGCAAGGCCAAGATGCCAGAGGCAAGATATCCAAGGGAGAAATCTCAAGCACCAGCGCGGCGATGGTGAAAGCCCAGTTAAGAAAACAGGGTATCAAGCCGACCAAGGTGAGAAAGAAAGCCAAACCTCTATTCTCCCCGTCCAAGCAAACCATCAAGCCGATAGATATCGCTATTTTTACGCGTCAGTTGGCGACCATGATGAAAGCAGGTATCCCGCTGGTACAGTCCTTTGAAATTGTAGGGGAAGGTCTGGACAATCCGAGTATGAAAGAAATCGTTTTCAGTATCCGTGATGATGTGTCTGCAGGTAGTCACTTTGCCGATGCCATCAGGAAATTCCCGCGCCAGTTTGATGAGTTATTCTGTAATCTGGTTGAATCAGGCGAACAATCCGGTGCCCTTGAAACCATGCTGGATCGGCTTGCTACCTACAAGGAAAAATCTGAAGCGCTTAAATCCAAAATCAAGAAGGCCATGAACTACCCAATCACGGTATTAGCGGTTGCTGGTATTGTGACCGCGATCCTGCTGATCAAAGTAGTTCCACAGTTTGCCGAAACCTTTTCCAGTTTCGGTGCTGAATTACCAATATTCACCCAGTATGTTATGCGTATTTCTGATTTCATGATCGCCTGGTGGTTATATGTACTGGTTGGCATCGGCATTGCGGGGTTTATTTTTAAAGAAGCAAAAATCCGCTCGAAGAAATTCCAGCATGCTTTGGAAAAATTCTCGCTGAAACTTCCTGTATTCGGGCATATTATCGAACATTCCTGTCTTGCCAGATTTACCCGTACACTCTCGACCACTTTTGCCGCAGGCGTTCCTCTGGTAGACGCCTTGTATTCGGTATCAGGGGCTACCGGCAACATCGTATATAAAACAGCCTCACTACAAATTCGTGAGGATGTTACCGCCGGTCAACAGTTGACCCAATCCATAAAATCTACCCAATTATTTCCCATCATGATTCTGCAAATGGTATCCATTGGCGAAGAATCCGGTGCTCTGGATGCCATGCTTGATAAGTGTGCGACTTTTTATGAAGCTGAAGTAGACAATGCAGTGGATGGCCTGACTGCTATGATGGAGCCATTGATCATGGCGGTTCTGGGTATCCTCGTAGGCGGACTTATGATCGCCATGTATATGCCTATCTTCCAGATCGGCTCTGTTGTTTAAGAGTCGGCATAGCCTGACTAACAAAAGCATTCACGCCTGATGACATTGACTGATTTTTTTGCTGCCTACCCCATGCTACTGGTAGCTATATCTATAGTCTTTGGCTTGCTGGTAGGAAGCTTTCTGAACGTAGTGATTTATCGCCTGCCTTTGATGATGCAAGCTGAGTGGACACAGCAGTGCTCCGAATTACTCGAAATTGAAAATCCTTCCAAACCTTCAGAAAGTGACTCCGCTTTTAATCTGGCCGTCCCCAACTCACATTGTCCCAAGTGCAAACATGAAATTTCTGCGCTGGAAAATGTTCCGGTGTTTTCATGGCTTTTTCTGGGAGGCAAATGTCGTCATTGCAAGGAAAGCATTTCCGCCCGATACCCCATCATGGAGGCATTAACCGCCATAATAACTGCGCTTGTAGTTTTTCAATTCGGTTTTAGCTGGCTAACCCTCGCTGTTCTTTTTCTTTCATGGAGCCTGATTGTGCTTACCATGATAGATTTCGATCATCAATTACTACCGGATGACATTACCCTGCCTCTGTTATGGCTGGGTCTCGCTGTTAACAGCATGGGCATGATTACCTCTTTGAGAGATGCGGTCTGGGGTGCCATAGCAGGTTACGCAATACTGTGGGGGGTTTACTGGCTGTTTAAACTGATGACAGGCAAGGAAGGTATGGGTTATGGAGATTTTAAATTACTTGCGGCTTTAGGAGCCTGGATGGGTTGGCAAGCACTCCCGGTAATCATTCTGCTTTCGTCATTTGTTGGCGCCGTGGTCGGTCTCAGTCTGATTGTAATCAAAGGCAGAGACAAGAATATACCGAT
>Ga0181601_10001989_pt1 | contig 17568 bp, 9 predicted proteins | sample 041ome_8_FD_133020 | JGI IMG/M metagenome (GOLD analysis project Ga0181601, IMG submission 133020) | Coastal salt marsh microbial communities from the Groves Creek Marsh, Skidaway Island, Georgia - 041407BS metaG (megahit assembly) | ecosystem: Environmental > Aquatic > Marine > Intertidal zone...
GAGAAACCGATTCGGTGGAGGAAATCAAAAGGTGAATTTTTTTCCCCGTAGTTCCTCTTACGGGAAAACACGTTTTTCTTTTTTTGCGAGGAGTATTTGGATGATCGCTCTTTTAAGTTTAAAGAAAGAGAGAGAGAGAGTTTATGCTCTCTCTCGATTTTGAATACGCGCGTACGTACGTACGCGTGCGCACTTTGAAACGAGAGAGAATGAGAGAGAGTTTTATACACATACTGACCACAGTCACACGCGCGCACGCGCAAACACATACTCTTTGTTTTTTTTTTTGTAACACACATATAGTGATACCAGGAGCGGACATATGCCAAGCGTGTTATCGCGTGGAGACGTTGGCGCTGGCGGATAAGCAGTGCGCGAAGTGCGAAAGCCGGAAAACGAACGGGTGCTGGTACCGGTCGAAAGTGATTCAAGGAGGGAGTCTGTGCCGGAAGTGCTACAATAAAGAGCTGACGAAGCTTCAGAATAAGACGTGCGGGGCGTGCGGGGCGACGGAGACGACCGCGAGTTGGTACAATTCGCACGTGAAAATCGGGGTGAGTTTGTGCCATCGATGTTATTATCGCGAGAGAGCGACGATTTCGACGAAGAGTTGCGTCGCGTGCGGGAGCGATAAAACGAGCGGGAGTTGGTTGAAGAGCAAGACCGTGGACGGCGCTTATTTGTGCGTGAATTGTTACTACAAAGAACTGGTCGCGTTGAGTGGGAAGGAGTGCTCCAGCTGCGATTCGAAGACGACCAGTTCGATTTGGTACAACTCCAAAGAAGAGAAAGGGAAGTACTTGTGCGCCAAGTGTTACTCGAGAGACCGCAAGAGACTGCTCAGGGAACAGAAGGAGCAAGAGCAAGGAAAGGCAGGAAGAAAGACGACGACGACGGCGAAGAAGAAGTAAGTGAGAAGAAGAAGTAAGTGAGAAGAAGAAGAAGAAGAAGACGCTCGAAGTGACGACGACGAGACGGCGTTCAAAAATTGGAGGAGAGAGAGAGAGACGAAAAGAGAAGAACGAAAGAAATTCGAGAGACGATTAAACGCATCAGAGCGGACTGAAAACGAAGCTCTGAGAAGATAGCTTTACCTATTTTTTAATAAAACTTGGCTTGTAAATACATGCACCAGCATTCTGTCGAGTGCGAGTGAGCGCAAAATATGATTTGTCCCGTTGAGCGCGCACGCTTCGCGCGCGCACCGGCGAGAGGGGAAAGAAACGCGGAAAAATTCAAACGCGCGTGAACGCGCGGTCGCTACGGGTGATCGAAGGCATCTGAGCGTGATCGGAGACTTGTGCTGGAGTCTACACAGAGTCTAGTTACAGATCTGAGAAGATCAGTCGTTTAAAGCATCACATGACAACACTATCTGTGTGGAAAGAAGGGCTATCCTTCGTGTGGCGAAGGCTATTCGAACGTCGCCGAGCGCAAATTTTCGCGCCGGCGTCGTCGGAGCGTAAGCACGCGCTCTGCTACTCATGAAGCATGCAATAGAAGCGCACGACTGGTACGCGCCTTTCGTCGTGGTCCAGATGAACACATACCAAGAGCGCGTTGTGTGCAGTGGTTGGCATTTGGAGCTATATGGAAGCATGCGACGGCGATTCCGGTCGCCGTTTCTCTGGGAGGGGACCTAAGGAAAAGCGATCACTCTTCGCCGGTCGTTTTCGGACGAATGAGCGTCGTTGAGAACGATATAAAGATGCGTCAGAGAAGTTCCAGCCGTCCAACGGGCGCTCGCGTGCGATGTATCATGCAGAGTTGTCAAGACCTCCAAATTCTGGTGACACCATATACAGAGCTTGGAGCTATCGGGCGAAGGCGGCGCCGACGGCTTTTGGACGCTTCGCAAAAACGCGGAGACGTTCGCCGCGCCGTCTGCGCCACTCCGAGGACCTCTGAGGAGTGATAAAGAACTGTCCGACCCCGTTTGACGTTCGTTGTTGCCTCAAACCTACCGAAGATGCTCGCGTTGTGATGTAACAGTAGACTTGGAGGGGAGGTTGTGATGAACTTTATTCATCGCTCGCCGACGCCATCCGTATCCAAGCGAGATACAAAATTTTCGCGAAGAGCGTCGGCGCCTTCGCCGCCTCTTTGCCGCCTCTCAGAGGAGATATGTCCCACGAGGTGGCCGAGAATCTCAGAATTGCACTCGAAGCTTCCAAGCGCGCAAAAAATCAATCACCTAGTGCAAATTTAATGTAAAAGTGTACCTGCTCCAAGGCGCCGGCGACTTTGGATTCGCCGGACGCCTTTGGCGCACTTCGAGCGAGAACGTCGCGCCTCAACGAGGCGCTACGACAGCCTTCCTAGGCACCACAGAGACTCTCACAGAATCAATAAAGCGCGCGGGTTCGACCCAAACGAATGTGGCCTCCTCTCTGCGCGCGCATCCCCCTCGTAAGTGCACAACACCCTTACCTGAAAGATGGCACTTTTTTAGAAGATATCGATATCCGTATTTTCTTCGCTCTTCTCCGCAAAAAATCGCGGAGAAGAGCGGACGCTCTCGCCGGGCCTTGCGCCTCATCTCTCGGTGATTCAAGGCGTCCACGCCGCCGATAGACACCCGGCGCGCGCTCACGGCGAGTGCGAGCGTCAAAAACGTCCCAAAAAATACTCCAGAACACTAAAGTCTTATCCGGTTCTTTCGCCTCGAAGCGTCGGCGAATCAGCACGTCGTCCGTTACGGAAGAAGTTCCAATTTCCGAACCATTTTCGCTTTTGAATGCGTCCATTTCAAAGTCGTCGGAGCACCTCAGAGATGTCTCGAGACACTCACCAAACAGAAAGCGAGCGCTTACGGCTTCCTCGCGCGTTCCAATCGCCCAAAACCGTCGCTTAAAAAGCTGACTCTTTCGCTTTCTCTCTTCTTCTCTTCTTCTCTTCTTCTTCTTCTTCTTTTTTCTTCTTCTTCCGAGAGAAAAAAGGACAAAAAAATATCAAAAAACCCTTCACCAACGGCTACTTTTCTTCGCTCTTGTTCTTCTCTCTCTCTCTCTCTCTTCGCTTCGACTACTACTACCACCAACCACCACTCGACGCAACCACAACCATCTCTCGACCATCTCTGAGACGGCAGGCGCGCGCGGTAGTGGTGGTGATGAGAAGAGCACACGCACGTGGCCAAACACACGCGCGTGGTACTTTTTTCCCGTATATTATACTCCTTTTTTCTTCAGATTCCCCCCCAAAAAACGACGAGAGACAACTCTGAGAGAGACAACACGAGAGAGAGAGACAAAGTGGACGACGATTCTTTTTTTAAAAAAGGATCATCCGATCCCCGCTTCCTCTCTCACTCACTGTTTGTCTCTCTCTCTCTCTCTTTATGCGCGCGCGCGCGCGTTGGGATCGGCTGGTCTGCGCGGAGAGAGAGAGGGAGAAGACGGGGGTTTTAATTCTCTTCAATTCTTGTTTTGCAAATTTTTTTCTATGAAACCCTAAATTACCAAGATGATTCTTTTTTTTTCTCGAGAACAAAAAGAAAAAAATATTCACGCGACACCAAACACACGCATTTCGCATTCGAAAAAGTTTTACACGCATATATATGCTGATGAATACTATCACGACGACGACGACACCGACGACGACCAACGGCAATGGCGATGGCAAAGAAGAAGAAGAAAAGGATTCATCAAAGTTCGTCACGATTTTCGTGAAACTTCTCCCGGAACCGAACGCGGAGGAGCACAAGAATCTGACCCGGTTTCAAGTTCGAGATCCGAGGGCGAGATTTCGATTTGGAAAAACGTGCGTTTTTCGAGACGTGGAGAAGAAGACGGAGACGGTTTTGGGGGTGAAGAAAAGAGTGGAGAGAGAGACCGGGGAGAAAGTGGAGATGTTGAGAAGAGGTTCGTTTCGTTTCGTTTTGGTTTCTTCTTTCTCGGAGAGAGTGGTGCTCTCGAGTTCTTCTTTTTTTTTAAAAAAAATCTTTTCGAGGCGCGAGCGTTTTTTATTTGTTTCATTTGATTGATGGCGACGCGTCGACCTTTTCGTCTCTCTTCTCTCTCTCTCTCTCTCTCTCTCTCTCCGAAATAAAGGTGGCACGCCGGAAGGAGTCGTTCTGGAGGACGAGAAGACTTTAGAAGAGTGCGGCATCACGCGCTCGATGGGTTTGAACGAGTACCTCTGGGTGGATTCCAAGGAGAATCAAGAGAAGTACAAAGAAGAAAAGGCGCGAATGTTTAAAATCTTACCGAACCACGAAAAGTTCATGGAGGAGTACGCGGCGGAAAATCCAGGTAAAGGCGACTTTGACGCGCTGAGCGACGAGATTTTGGAAAAAGGAGCGCCGAATAAAGGCTCTAAATTGTTTAAAGAGACAATCAGCGACGAAGAGTATTTTAAAGACGCGGAGAAAATTCAAGCGAAAGTGGAGCGAGAGTTGGAGGAGTACAACGCGAAGGAAGACGAGGAGAGAGAGAAAAAATCCGGGAAAGAAGAACAAGAGTAAAAGAAACAAACGCACGCGAGCGTAACGACGACTGAGGAGGAGCGTGCGTCGTTCCGATGATGATAATGGAAAACTATTACTATTCGTACATGAATACATTTGAAACATTTTTTTTACAAAGTACATATAATATGAAAGTTTACGCTCCTTCGCGCCGGTGGAGTTGACTCGCCACTCGTTCTTCTTCTTCTTCCTTTTCTTCTTCTTCTCTGGCAGAGCTTGTCCCGACGTTATTGTTCAACCGTAACTTTACGATGGAATATTTAGGGACCGATAATCGCGATGGCCTGAGCGCGTAAAACACGAGCGAGGAGACTATAAAACCGAACGGAATAAACACGGTGATGGCGCCGACGCTCGCGGCGAACGCGAGCGCGGCGACGCAGTTTTGATAGTTTCCGTCTTCCCATCGGAGCGTTTCTTTTCGAAGCGTTTCCATAAAATCCGCGAAATAGGAAAGTTGACACTGCACCCAAAAGATCACTTGCATGGTTTTATCGAACATGGCGTCGTTGAGCTGCTTCGGTCCTCTCAATAAGCCTTCGTTTTCGAATTCCGTGCCGCGCACGACGGTTGAAAACCAACCGATGGGCGCGTCAAACTTTGAGCCGGGAGGGAAATTCGTAAACTCCGAAGCCGAATCGGAACGCAAAAGCTCGTTATTTCTCGACTTCTCTGCTCCAAAGAGGCACGCGGTCGTTCCGTCGTTGTTCGACGAACAATGCACGACAAAACCGAGACACATGCAAGAGACGATGTAGTTTGGAAAGAAGCAAAAGAAGAGCACCGCGAGGTGTAAAGAGGCGCTCGAGGAGTAATCTCGCCAGCGCACCGCTCGTTCGAGTCTCTTCAAAGCGTACGCAAAAGGTTGCAACGCCATACTGATGCGAATTACCGCAGCTTTCGCGCGAATAGAATCGATGCCTAAGGCTTCTTCTTCTTCGTTTATGTCATCCACATCGCTGCTAGAGGAAGCCAGCGGATCCCGAGGGGGAACCGTCGCAAACTCTCCAATCTTGGCTCCTCTCCTCCCATGTTCTCCCGCCGCCGCAGCGAAGCTCGAATTTGCGCTCGCTAAAGCAGACGAGGACAACGACGACGATGGTGGTATCTTCTCAAACATCAGCGTATCCACAATATTGCTGGGAAGCTTGTTAACTCCGGCGATTAAAGCCAGGCGTTGCGCTTCTCGCTTCTCGCGCTCTTCGCGATGATGGCGAGTATTCATACCACCTCCGAATTTGCTGCTGAGATGCGCGAACGCAACGGAAGGATCCCGGACTAAGATATCATCGTCCATATCGCTTATGCCGAATAACAATTCTCGCGCGAGTTGCTTGCCCCTGGCGTAATATCCAACACTCATGGCCGCGTCCTCGAATCCTCCGAAAGAGGACGACGCGGGAATCGCATCCGCGTCGTTCGCATCACTACTTTTGCTTTGAGCAGCAATAAAAGTGCGATTAAAGAGACCGTTGCTTTTAGCTTTTCGGAACGACGCTTTAACGGTGATTTCTCCAGTTACTTCGCTATCGTCTTCGGAGCGCAACGGAACAGTTGCGACGATATCTCTCCCAAACGATGGGAGCGAGGATGGATATATCGTACACACGCCGATGCGTTCGTCTGCTCTGGCTCGATCGAATACTCCGATATGAACCGGTTTCGTGATGTCACGAATAGCGACGTCCAATTCTCGTTTCCATCCGGCAGGAGATCTCGCTGATGCGTTCGGTAACCACGCCCACGAAACGTCGTGTCGAATCGCAATCCCAGGAGCTGACCCCGACGGAATGTGTCGCATTTTCAAAATGCGAACGCGCGTGGAACCAACAATTGGAGCCGCGAGCGGGTCAATCGAACGAACAATGCGCGTCGCGACTTTCACCTCACCTAAATATTCCGCATCACTCGTCTCGGTACTTCCTCCATACGTGAAAGATGTATTGTTTGATGCCTCACCGCTCGATCGCGCGGCGACGGTACCGGTTGCGCTCGTCGCCGTTGTGCCAGACTGATCGGCGCGCTCAGTAGCCGTGAAACCAGACAAGGTCGAAAGCGGTTTTAATTTTGATTTACCCGCGAAAGTAAACTCACCATTCGCGTCCACGTTCACGTTTGACTTCACTTTTGCTTTTTTCGGGGTTCTCAACAACTTGAACTTGCCATTACCTAGTGCCAACGGAACGCCCGTTCTTTGGTTGATCTTGAAAAAGCTCGATCTAGAATCTTTGCACACCGTCTTTGGCATTCCCGAGCAATCGATGCAAAAGCGTCCAATCTTGACGTTTTTCGCGCCTTCTTTATTCGAGTAAACGTCAATTTTCACGATCGCATTTACAATCGGTTCTTCCACCTCAAAGCAGACGACGTCGCTGTCTTCTTCCAATTCTCTCTTGTTGCTTTTGCCTTGAAAGAAACGAGTCGCCGGTTGCCCTGCTTTTTTCGCTTTGAAGATGCCTAAATCTCGCGAGTCGTTCAGCAATGAGCATCTCAAAACGACGCCGTTAGAATTTCTCCCGGCTTCAGCTTCAGGGATACCTCTCACACTAGTGATGCGCACGAATACCTTACACGTTCTAGGGGCGACTCGAACGACGGGTCGATTCGATACGTCTTTGCGCAACGGACCTTCGCCAAACAAAACCGCCGCGTTGTCATCGTCCGAGGAATCCGCGTCATCGTCGTCAATATTGTGCAGTGCCATGTGTAACTCTTTCGCAGCCTTTGAGGACGCAAAATCTTTCGACTTGCCACGCTTGAGAGTTTCTGGACGAATGTTTGGTGCACCGACCTCGATAGCTTCGGAGCGCGTGCCTAACCAGGCGCGACACCGGATACTTCCGACACCTTTAGCTCCATTCTTCGTGGCCGGTTTCGGATTCACGTCTTGCAGAGTCGCCTCGATGTTCTTTACCGCGGATAAATTCGCGGTGAACGGAACAGCCGCGCGCGAGCTCGTTTCCAAAATGGCCAATGGGATCGAAGCTTCGCCCAGTGCTAAAGTCGCGTAGGTTGTCCTCGACGTTTCGCCCATTGCTCCGTCGTCGTCGTCGTTCTCATCCTTGTTTTTTAGAATTGGCACCGTAATAACGACCGCAATGCGTCCGGCGTTACAGTCAACATCCGCGGCGGGGAACGCGAAGAATTTCTCCACTTCAAATCTTTGAGCGCCTGAGTCGCTCGCGTTACTATCGCCTCCTTTCAGAATGCTGTCCACATCGTATCCTAATCGCGTCGCTTTCGCCGAAGACGCGTGCTGACCGACCGATATGTTTATGACCGGTTTAGATCGTTTATCTACCCTATCTCGCAAGCGCTCATCTAATAATAAAGAATATATTTCAACGAACACGAATCGCTCTGGATGATAGCCAACGCGTAACGCTGCTATAGCACCTCTCTCGTATTCCGGACGCACGCCGTGTAAAGACTCGTTATCTTCCGTATCCACGTGTTGGTCCTCGTTCGCTTCTAATCCTGGCGCACTTTCAAGCATTGATACTATGCAATCGAACGCCTGGTCTCGAAACTCGCCGAAATTTTGGAATCGAACAGCCGTTGCTCGAGTTCCCGAGTTTTTTTTCTTTCCATTCTTTTTCCTCTTCTTCGCCGAATTCTGTTGCACTAAACTTTGCGCCGTGACCCACTTAACGAGAATCTCGTGTTCGCCGTTAATCTGTAAGGCCTGGAAATCGCCCGCGTGTGCAAACCATCGCTTTCCCTCGCCGCCATCAAAACACGCGCAAAATGGGTCGCGGAAGATGCGCAAAACACCTTGCGCACTCGAAAGCGCGCAATCGAACGATCCAAGACATTCCGCCGTGTACGGAAGATTAAACGCTCTCGCCGTCTCGATGTAATCACTATTCTTAGCCGAGTTGAATGAAGTGTCGAACGAATTATCCCCCGCATGCATTCCGGCATTATTCGGTTTACTTTTATTTCCAAACAGTTCGTCAAACGTCGGCAGAGATAAACCAAAGCTCGAAAAATCCGGCATTTGGAAAAATCCGAAAATGTATTGACTATACGACGTGCTTCCCGACTTCTCCGTTCCCGTGTGCGTTTGCTGTTGCGAACTGGCGTGATCGAATTCCTCGGTCGCATCAAACGTGTCTTGATCTGACATCGTGCTGTCGTCAGAGTAAAAATTATTACCGCCTCTACCGTTTTTGTTCCTATACCCGATTCTCGAATCCAACGACGAATCATCGACGTCCTCCTCCTCTCTCGTTTGATCGCTGCTCAAGCTCGTCACCGATTCTCCGTCCTCTGATGTCGATGGCAAAATCCTGTTACCACCTCGCGGATCTTCGTTTTCGTATTCGTCGTCGTCTTCGTTGTTAAACATGCTCGCTAAATCTCCTCTCGAACTCGCCCTCGCCAACCCAATCATTGAATCTAACCTTCTCTTCATGCCGCTCCTTCTCTTACTCCTCCTCTTCGCGTTGCTCCACGGCTCCAAATACGACGTCGACGTCACTTGTTCTCCACTTTCCGTGCTTATCGTTCTAGCTATGATAAGAAAACCTTTCTCCAACCACCGTCTCGTCTCCAACAAGTTCAACTCGTCCGTCTCCACCCACACGTCGCCGTCCCATCGACTCTCCACCGTACTCGTCGCCCCGTCTGGGTACACAATAACTCTCCGTTTCCCGATTTCTGTTATATTCGTCAACGAAACTCCGTTCTCGCTCACCAAAACGTCTGCTAACGTGTTCTCTTTGTGCGAAATCGACCGTATCTCGCACACGTCCACCGTTTTCGAAGCTTCGCTCGTGTTTCTCACGGATGCATCTAATTTCGACCGCGCGAACGCCACCCCGCAGTGGCGCACGAAATCCCGGTAGTTGTGCACCACGGACGTTTCCCACGTTCCACTGTTTGTCGTTTGTCGTCGCGCGCGCATTCAAGAGAGAGAGAGAAACGGGGTGAGCATATAAAAGAGACGCAAAAAATGACGAAATGCGCGGCAAAGATCGAAGGGAGAGAGACAAGAAGGAAACAAAGAGGAACGCGTCCGAGATAAAATCGATATATATATATATATATACACACAAAGCGCGTGTCGAACAAAGACCGCACCTGAAGTTTGGTTTCTGCCCAATCTCCGCCCCATCGGGCGGGTCTGGCTTCGGAACGATCCGTGCGGTGGACATAATAGTGTTTTGGAGCTTTTTTCTTTTCCTGTTGGAAAAAGTGTTACTTACTAAGATTTAGGGTTTCATGCCGTGCTCAAAAAATACGCGCTTTGGTGTAAAAACACGGCAAAAGACGGCAAAAAGAAACGATGTCTTCTTCGTCTTCTTCGTCGTTCGCGACGTTCTTCGCGTCGCCGCTGCTTCTGCTATCGTTGCTCTTTTCGTCTGCGTTCTTTCTTCGAGAAGCGAGCGGTGGATCGTGCGCGCTTTCGCGACAACACACCGTTTTCTTGAGCGCCCCCGAAGGCTCGATCTCCGATGGTAGCCCAGAGACGGAGTTGTATCTGACGCAAGAGCACGAGTGCCGGTGGAAGATTACCGCCGCTGGCGAGGAAGAGAACGAAGAAGACGACGACAACGCGTCGTCGGAGCAAAAAGAGGAGAAAAAGACGACGAGAATCACGCTCGCGCTGGAGTATTTCAACTCGGTTCTAGGAGAAGACTTTTTGAGAGTGTACGATGAAAACGAAGAAGAAATCTTAGCCACGTATTCCGGAGACGTCTTCCCGCACTCGATCGCGTTTAAAAATCAGTCGTCTTTGACCGTGGAGTGGAAAAGTTTGAATCTGAATCGCGATAAGGGGTTCAGAGTGCACTATTTTACGGATAGGATGGATGGAGTGAAGTGTTTGAACGATTGCGATCGGGTAGGGGTGTGCACGGAAGCGAACGTTTGCCGGTGCCCGAAGGGTAGAGCCGGAGCGGACTGTTCTATCGTCGTGCATCAGCTCGTGATGGAGAAGAAAGAGAACGATACGGATGGATCGACGAAGCGGTTTCAAGGGTATTCGTTGTTGAGGAGCGAACCTGGGGAGTGCGCGTATTTGAACGTCGATGTGCCAAAAGAGAGTTTGAGCGGCGACGGCGCGTCTTTCATGCGGGTGGAGGCGACTTTTCCGGACGGTCTCGACGGCGACGCAAGACCTTCTCTGTTCATTTCGAACGCGTTGGATATGAACGGAACAAACTTTTACGTTCCATCGAGTGGATATTGCGAAACAGAACCGCGCGGGTGCGAGTGGATCGACGAGGACGAAACGACAAAGAAGGAGGAGAAGAAGAGCGGTTCGTCGTCGCTTTCAGCTGGTGATGAACATATTGCTTTCAGAGACTATTCTTTGCTTCTTTCGACGCCAGAGAAAGAAAAGGAGGATACTAACGCGACTCAGTTTACAGTCACTGCACCACAGATTCCAACGTTTCACTATTACAATAAGTTTGACATGAAATCTTACAGCGTTTTAAGTCCGATTCATTCGCTGCGCGTCGACAACGTTTCGAGCGATAGCCGGTTCATAATCGCCGTTTGCAATGTTCGAACACCACCACTTCCCTCGGCGTTTAAAACGCACGAGTTACAAAATTTCATCCCGGAAGAAGTGGGGAAAATGGATGGCGGAAGCGGCGGTGGCATTCAGTTCTGGTCCAGCGTCGCATCTAAAGAACCGAAAACAGACGTCGTTTCGCTTGTTAAAGTTGTTCTTTCAAACGAAACTAAAGATTCGTGTGTAACGGATTGCAACAACAATCGCAGCAGATGTTCTGCAATAGGAACGTGCCTCTGTGAACGTCCGTACGCTGGCACATACTGCGAGAGCAAAATGAAAATAATTGAGCCAGATGGGGTTGTGCACACCTTTTCGGAAACACTCGATAAAGGAGGCTCTGCGAAAATGTACATTTCTATTCCGGAACGTCCGAGCGACTCCGACGGCATAAACGCGATAAAAATTGAAATTTCGCACGAAAACAATCCTTCTGCATTAGGTACAGTGCTGGTTCGTCGCGATACGAACGTATCGAATGAGTTTTCCGATAACGTATCGGATCGGATGGTTGTTTGCGGGGCTTGGCCGCACGAAGAATTATATCACGGCGAAACGCGTTGTCTCTCGTTTGGGTATTTCGCAGACTACGCCGCGAATACGGAAGGCGCGACGAGCCAGCAAGAATCGCAGTTTGTGAACGCGCTTTCGATCGTGGCGAGCGATTACGCGCGATTGGAGATTCCAATTGAGAGCGTGTTTGAGGGTAGCAGCAACGCCACGAGGCAAAACTTTTCAGCCGGATACTACGTGACTGTAATTAATCATCACGCGATATCCGGCGAGCGAATGTCATTCGACGCGCGCGTATCTTTCGAGTACGAAGATTATTCCGCCACGAATGAAAAAATGCCAACTTGCTCGTTCAATTGTAGCAACCATGGCATTTGCGTGAATGCGGGTTTCTTTAGAGGAATGTGCGTGTGCTTCAAAGGATACGCCGGTCTTTATTGTCAAAACAACGCTACGAAGTTAGCGGCGAATGAGGAGAGCGTCGTTGAACGAAACATTAGGCCTGGCGATTGGGAATACTTTTACGTCGAGGGCGGAAATTCCAACCCGAGCGCATCCGCAATTCTCTCCGTGCAAGTCATAAACTACGAGGATGTTAACGGCATACCCGAACTCTTTGGCAAAAGAGTCGCTAGCCCTGCTTCCGTACACGGCGCCTCTACCGATGATGGGAACACGAAAATTATGTTCGAAACACCAGTTCCGGTGAAGTACATCCACAGCGATTTCACGAACACGTCGGTATTTACGCTTAATTCGTCGCTCGTATCGTCCGGACCTATCGGAGATGAAGCAAACTCATTTTTGAGTTTTCAGGATGATTTTAAAATCCCTCGAAATGCTTCAATAAGTGACATCTCATGGAAAACTTTGCGAATTGACGCAACACCACCGTCGTATCTTTCCGAGGCGTGCTTGGCGGCGTATTCCGCCGAAGAAAGGAACTATTTCGCTTATTCAAAGTGTCCGTCGCTGACACTAGCAAGTGGCAGAGAACTCGTCATAGACGGAAGTTTAAAGACTCCCGGGTTGATTCAAGACGGTAAAAACGCTGGCATCGAGTTGTTTGAAAGCGTCGACGACGACGATTTGGGTGTCTTTGACGGTAGTTCTAAAGACGATAAAACATCGTTCGAAGACGCAAATTGGGTATCTGGTGAGATTGTAATCACTTGGAGAGCGTTCGTGAGAACTGGATACGATGTTGAATCCGTAGCGCAAACGCAATGTACGAGGATTGATTGCATCGTACCGGAATACCTATTCGCGAATTTCACGGTTTATCCAAACGAAACGTGGAGTTTTGGCGTAAGGAGTGCCAAAGTACGCCAATCAGACACGGCGATTGAGCCGAGCGGCGGAACTCGATTTGAAGGAAGCGAGAAAGATTTGCACATCAAAGTATCTTTACTCCTCACCGAAAGCGGCGGTATTGATTCTTCCAAGCTATGCGTCGCCAACTGCAGCGGTATCGGTCGATGCGTCAACGGCGTGTGCGCATGCCCTCTCAATCTCACCGGCGTTGCATGCTCGATACCGATTGAACTCTTGACGTTGGAAGATACGCTCATTGAAAAAAATGGAACGTCTCTTGTAATTTCTGAGAATGTTACCGACGTTCGAGTGTTACCTGAAGGCGCGTTCGATGTTTACAGATTTCGCGTAGCAAACGATACCTCCATAGTCAGAGCGACGCTCGACCACGCTTTACACCATGGATCTTCACCTCGATTGTTCCTGAGAAGAAACGCTGTTCCGATTTATTGTCCTCCGGGCTTGCGCGGTGGATTTCTGAACGATGGTGACGGTGAGGTCAACCAGAACTTGTACGCTGGCGATGGCGACATTTGTAGAGACGCGTACGACGCGTTTGATGCGCTCGAAACTAGAGATGAATCGTCGGGCAAGTTACCTGAAGCAAAAATAATACCAAACAAAACTCACAATTCCACCGACGACGCCGACATCGACGATGGTGATGATTATCATCCGTTTGGCGAGGAAGAAAAGTATCTCGTGCAGCACGAAGCCAGCGTGAAGGTAGCAGACGTTCCAAGAAGATATAACATGAGCGGATGGAGTATCGGTTCAGAAGAAGATGAAGGAGAAAGTGCCGATTGGTGGTTTCTGACTGTATTCAACGACGCTATCGGCGCTTCTGAAAGCTTGATATATCGCGTATCCATACAAACGCTCCCTTCCTACGGCTGGTGCCAGAAGGAGTGTAAAAACAACGGCGTTTGCGACAAACTCAAAGGCATTTGCGAGTGTTCGAAAGACTTCATCGGCGACGCGTGCGAAATCCCTCTCATCTCGATTGAAAACGGTGAAACGAAAACGTATGAAGATAGGTTAGATTCGGGCGAGGCTGTCGCGTTTTCTTTTGAAATCAGGTGCCAAAATCAAAAATTTGCGCTGGATGTTGAAAAATTGAATGATTATTCGGCGTTTGCAAACTCTGGTCCTGAACTCTACTTTGGTCTATCTCGCGGTGACGTGCCGAAGTTTGATTCCAAACGCGGCGTGTGGAAATCGGATTTGTTCGAAACTATTCCAAACGTCGACGTCGGCGGAACGTTGGGGTATTACCTTCGAGGAGAAACCTCGGCACCTGTTGGAAAATATTTCGCCATAGTCGCTGCAGGTTTCGGGCAAAGCGCTTTATTAAATGGTGTTGCGGCGAAGCTTTCTGTCTTTGGAAGCGACATTCCGAACGAGAGCGAAACGAACCAAAGTAGTAATTGCTTATACCCGAGCGGAACGCTTGGTGTAAACGTCAAAGACGAAGTAGAAGAAAACAAAGATTCTGTCATATTGGACGTTTACGAGCTCGATTACGGACCCGATTGCAACTGTTACATGGCGAGCGTGAAAAAAATTACTACAGCCGGAGGTTTCGAATCAATAACTGCTAATATAGTATTTCCCAAAGCGCGGCCTTCCTCATTCACGTTACCTTTTTATTACTTGCGTAACGACGTGCGAAAGTACGCCGGAACAGCACCAAATGAAGAGGTAAACGTTGAATATCAATCTCCAGATCCACGCACAGCGCTTGCATCGAACGATATTGTCCCCGATGCGTGGGATCGCGAAGGTTGCAACGCCTACATCTCCGACGACGTAGAAGGCAAAATCTGTATAGTCGCAAGAGGCGGATGCCCTTTCGACGAGAAAACATTGAATTGTCAAAACGCCGGCGGCGTGGGTTTGTTGATTGTCAATGTCGACACGTACGAAAGTCGGATTCCTGCACCGGCCGCTGATAATTGGCGAAGTTTCCCACAAAATAAAATCACCATTCCGACGTTTTCAATAGGACAGGTCGATGGTGATACTTTGTTAGAAAAATACACGAGAGAGTCAGCTTTGCAGCCAGATGACGCGACAGAGTCGCGCACGCTTCTTGAAATGTTTTCTTACATTTGCAAACTTCCATATTGCAAGACGTGCGCATTTGGATTAGGCAACCCGTCCGATAACTGTACTCAGAATAAATGTCCTGGACTAGATCCGACTTTTTCTGTCGCGTGCAACGGCAGAGGTGTCTGTACCGAAGAAACCTCCTTTCGGTGCGACTGCGAGGAAGGCTACGAAGGCGAGAGTTGCGAAAAGTTTGCAACCCCGCCCGTGTTTACTCGCGTGCCAGCAGTTGATATCGCTTTAGAGTTGGCGTCCAACGAAATCGCTTCGTTTACTTTCGGAGCGTCGTTATCAAACGCGACGACAGAAAAAATGGACAACGGTATCAAATTCAGAGTTGTGAACGCTCGGTCTGTTCGAGCGGCTTCTATCGATACAAACACGGGAGCGTTTCTCTTTGACGCGACAAAAATAATAACTACCACGGATGCACAACAACAACAAAAGATGGAGATCGACGTGACGATCGAAGCGATTGATCCGCGTGGCGAAAGTGCTCAAATTTCCTTCCCTGTTTTCGTCTCGAACGTACCAAACGTGGCGGGAAACACGGAGATTCAAAGAATAGCCGCCGGCGGATGGACGATACGCACGCTCGGAGAAAAGAGCACAACGGCGAGCAGTAAAGAAGAGCAAGGAGATGGCGAAAACATGGAAAAATCAGCATCCGCAGACGACGACAACAACGATGAGAGTGAAAAAGAAGACGTGAAGTTAGAGAAATCCTTCGGCTTTTTGTTCTTTGTCTCTATGTTCGGCCTTGTCCTTTTCGGCTTGCTCGGATTTAAACTCTTGAAACTTCGCAACCGAAACTTACACCGAAGAGGTTTAAGACACGTCGAGCTCCCGGAATGGAACGCCACGGATGACGTCGAAACGCTTCGATCGAGATACTTTGAATCCAACACGGATGAAGTCCGTACCATCGCGTAAAAAATTGAAAGAGAACTTTCATGCGCTTACGCGTCTTCAAAACAAATCCCTTTAGACTTTTAATCAACTTTTACTAAATCTTTGTTTCAATCACAACCAATAATACTACACAACTACTGCTACTCAAAGCATGCCTCCTCCAATCACCCCGGCTTCTTGTAACTCTTTCTGCAAAGCCTCGTTCCCTTGCAACAACTCTCTGAAATTCCTCTCGATTTCCTCGATTTTTCCCTCTAAAAATGTTCTCTGGTTTTGACAATCGTCCATCATCTTCTCCGCTTTTTTCACCGTTTCCGCGAGCTCTTTCTCGATCTGCGGTTTTGATCTCAACACAAATCCTCGTCCTAACGGTTTGTACAAGTTCACTTCGCTCTTGCCGTCGTCGCTCGTCGTCGCAGATAACTCCTTCGCGGTCAATAACGCCCTCTGTTTATCGACGGACTTTTGCTGAAATTGCGCGTGCAATTGCTTCAACTTTTGCGTGGTTTCGATGTACTTTTGTTGCAGTTCCATGAATTGCTTTCGCTCGGCGGACGGCTGTTGCTGTTGACTGCCGCTCATCGCGCGTTCCTGTCTTTGAATCGCTCACTCGTTTGTTTCCGCGTGTTTTGCGCACGAAAGAGAGAGAGAGAGGGAGAAAGAAAGCCGCAAAAAAAGAGTGCGGAGACTTGAAGTCAACGCAAAGTGGAAAAAGCACGCCAAAAATCACCTAAAGAAAGCTAAAATCTCAAAGCGCGCACGTGGTCAAAAGATTCGCGTGTACGTACGTATGCAATACAAAAGATTTTTTAATCGCGCGAAGGTACGGCAGGCGCGTTTGTATGTGGTATTTCTTACACTGCTGTCTGTGTGCACAAACGAGCGGGGACGAGAGAAGAGCTAATGGTATCTTCGCGTGTGCGTTTTCAAATTACCAGTTGTCGTAAATCTCTTCTCGCAAACATCACATTCATACGGCTTCTCTCCAGTGTGAGTGCGCATGTGGATTTGCAAATTACTAGCTTTACTGAAACTCTTCTCGCAAACATCGCATTCGTACGGCTTCTCTCCAGTGTGGATGCGCATGTGGTATTGCAAATGACTAGCTCGACGAAAGCTCTTCTGGCAAACGTCGCATTCGTACGGTTTCTCTCCCGTGTGAGTGCGCACGTGGATTTGCAAAAGATCCGTTCTCGTAAATCTCTTCTCACACACATCACATTCGTACGGTTTCTCTCCAGTGTGAGTGCGCATGTGAGTTTGCAAATGACTAGAATTACGAAAACGCTTCTCGCAAACATCACATTCGTACGGCTTCTCTCCAGTGTGAGTACGCATGTGGCTTTTCAAATTACCAGTTGTAGTAAATCTCTTCGCGCAAACATCACATTCGTACGGCTTCTCTCCAGTGTGAATACGCATGTGGCTTTGCAAACTACTAGATTGAATAAAACGCTTCTCGCAAACGTCGCATTCATACGGTTTCTCTCCAGTGTGAGTGCGCATGTGAGTTTGCAAATTACGAGTTGTCGTAAATCTCTTCTCGCAAACATCACATTCGTACGGCTTCTCTCCCGTGTGAGTGCGCATGTGAGTTTTCAAATCACTAGATTGAATAAAACGCTTCTCGCAAACATCGCACTCGTACGGCTTCTCTCCCGTGTGAGTGCGCATGTGAGTTTGCAAACTACCAGTTCTCGTAAATCTCTTCTGGCAAACACCA
>Ga0181601_10002001_pt1 | contig 17529 bp, 20 predicted proteins | sample 041ome_8_FD_133020 | JGI IMG/M metagenome (GOLD analysis project Ga0181601, IMG submission 133020) | Coastal salt marsh microbial communities from the Groves Creek Marsh, Skidaway Island, Georgia - 041407BS metaG (megahit assembly) | ecosystem: Environmental > Aquatic > Marine > Intertidal zone...
AATGTAAACACTGCAATTGACAACACACCTGAAATAAAAGCTAGGGAGCTCTCTTTCTTCATGTCTACTACTTCTTCCACCACTTCCTGAACTACCTCTTCTACTGGTGCTTCCGCAACTGGTTCTGCTTCAACAGGAGATTCTTCTACTGGTGCTTCCGCAACTGGTTCTGCTTCAACAGGAGATTCTTCTACTGGTGCTTCCGCAACCGGTTCTGCTTCAACAGGAGCTGATGCTTCTACACTTTCTCCACCAGCCCAAGAACTGAGTACTTCATCCACAGACTTACCTGATGCAGCAGCTCTTGCTTCAGCAGATCTCTGCACGAGATCTATTGGAGCTTTAAGTATTTCTGCTACTTTATTAACTAACTCACTCATTACTAAATACCATCTCTTCAACAGTCGTAATCTCTCCAGAGCTAACTGTTCTAATTATTGATATGAAAAATAAGGTCGTTACACCTAGAAACAACAAAGAAATAAATGTGTTTGCTGAGTAATTTATTCCTACCAAACTCCAAACTATGTTGAAACCCTCACCGTAAATAGATGGACTGCCGGCATTTGCTGCTGCATTCCATGAATATCCAGAGTTGACACCTATTAAAAAGTTATTTACTAAAAGAAACAAGTATGTCAATTTCAGTCCACTAAATACAAGATCTTCCAACAATGAATATTTAACAGAGCGTCCAAATAGTTTTGGAATTAAATAATAGGTTAAAGATACAGCAACAAGAATAAGGGATCCAAAGTAGCCATAGGAAATAACATTTTGAAAATTAGTCAGCCCAACTAATGGAAGTAAGTTTTCAAAACTAGAAACTATATGAAGCACATTTGTTATTAAAAATAAAATAACTGAAAAATTCATAAGATTAGCGGATTTATTCATTTCGGTTTCTCTTGTCTGTGTCGTTTTTATGTAGTTAACAGTAAATGCGAGTAAAGGAATAATTAAACTTAAGGAAAGATAAATAGATACATTTTCTAACCAGTTTGGTAGAATCGATCCAAAATAATACTTATAACTGGTCCAAGGAAGTAAAAACAAGAATCCCCAGAAAGTAATTGAAGATAGGGTTTTACTGAAAAGCGTAGCATCAATTGGTTTCGTCATAAGAAAGTGAATAATTGCCAGATATATAAACGAGATTCCAACATATATATGGGTTGAGGTGTATAAAGAAGTAATTAAAAGAGAATCAGTAAAAACAATTAATTCACTTCTAGCAATTAGTAATGATAGAAAATAGAAGACAATAGCTCCATAAATAAACTGAGCACTCGCAAAAATTGTAGTTTCCTTCTTTGCTAGCAAGTTAAGAGAAGCAAGGCCAAATAATCCGAATGCTACAAGAATTTTTAATAAGAGCACAACAGAGATAGTGCCAGTTATGTTTAAATTATCCTGATAAAAAAAGGTAAGAACAATATCTAAAAACTCAGTACCTATAAATCCAAGCAAAGTTAGAAACAATAATGGGAACAAAACTGCAACACGACCTAGAGATTTTGAAAATAGATATGCAAATGTTAAACAAATTATGGTGGCATAAACAAAACCAAAACTTGCTTTAGTGCTTAAGCGATCTAAAAATCCATAATTAAAAATTTGATTATTCGGAAGCAAGTTTGCAAATGTGAAGTATGAATCTCTAAGAAATGAAAGAAGGGAAGACAATAGAAGAGTCAGGGGAAAAATCAAAACAAAAAGTTTTGAAAGCTCTTGTTCATTTTTTGGAATTAACTTAAGTTTCATATGTTTAGTAAATATTCACTATGACTTTACTATTATATTGGAAAAAAGTGACTTGGTAATGTTGAAAAATTTTAAAAAAAGATATCTAATCAATTTATAATTTGTCTCCAACATACGATATTATATATAAGTAAGGTTTGAGGAAATTTGATATACACAATTTATAAATTTAGATACAGAATAGGTTTTATCTCAATCGTTTCAGGTATTGGTGGTATGACTATCGGTGTACTCATAGCGCACTTCGCTGGCTTTCCTAAAGGAGAGGTTATAGATTATTTTAATTGGATGCCTCGCGGTTGGTTACCTCAAACTATCGGGCAACTTTTGGCATTCGGTGCAAGTCAGCTATTACTTCTTGGAATGGTACTCGTTGTATGGAATCAAAAAGAATTAACTTGGGCAAAGGCTACTTATTTCTCATTCATAGTTTGGATTGAGATGGCCATACTATTAGGCATAGTTCCTTCAGAGTGGTTAAACCTTGCACAAGGTCCTCTTGAGTGGACAGGTCAAAGAGAATTTATTAACTTTCCTCCGATACTATTTTTAAATAACGAAATTGGATTAAGTCTTGGTGCATTAAAAGATATCATTCAAGCGGGAATTTCAACAAACTTTCTTATAGCCGGCTGTGTCATTGCATATTTGATTCAAGATATTAATGATAAAATCGAATCTTCAAAATCAAGAATTTCAGACTATGGAAAAGAAGTTGTGAGGGTGGAACAAGATGGCTAAATCCGAAGTACTTATTGAGATGCCAGATTTTGAAAAGAAATATAACCTTGCAATGGTTGATGCTGAAAAAGTTTCATCAAGAGTTAGACCAAAACAATTTTTACACATTGATGAATCTGAATGTATTTTATGTGAGGGATGTGTAGACATATGTCCATGGAAATGCATCCACTATCTATCAGTTGATGCAATTGAAGATTCAATTAATGTAGAGTCACCTGATGCAAGTGAATCAACAGGATTCTTTGTTGTAGATGAAGAAGCCTGTACAAGATGCGCACTCTGTGTTGACAGGTGTCCAACAGGAGTTATTTCACTTGGAAAATTTGCAGGATCATTAGCAGATCAAGCCGTTGAAAATGGTTTATATACTGCTCCATGGGATGAGGATTCCGGTCAAAGAAGCGATAGGCATGGCTATATATATGGAAGGCTATAAAATAATATAATGCAGAAAATGTCATTCAGAGATAGGTTAAAAGAAACTAGGGCTAAAGCTAGTGACGGCTTCAGAGGTGGAAAACTTATGTCCAGTATTTTTCGTCCAGGTTCACCTTTTAGAAAAGGTTATGTAGACAGTCCAAGAAACAGATCATATGTTGTTATGAACAACGTTTTGTATCACTTACATCCAGTGAAAGTTAAAAGACATGGTGTGAGGTTATCTTATACTCTCTGCTTAGGGGGGCTCAGCTTTTTCTTATTTATCGTTTTAACTATTACAGGTATTTGGTTAATGTTTTATTTTCGACCTACTGAGTTAGCTTATGTTGATATACAAAACCTTCAGACAACTATTGCTTTCGGTTCGCTAGTAAGAAACATGCATCGATGGGGAGCTCACTTAATGGTTCTAGTTGTATTCCTTCACATGTCTCGTGTCTTCTATCACGGCGCTTACAAAGCTCCAAGAGAATTCAACTGGGTTATTGGAGTAATCTTGCTACTCCTTACCTTACTCCTTTCATTTACAGGTTATTTATTACCTTGGGACCAGTTAGCTATTTGGGCTGTAACAGTGGGAGGTAATATGGCTGGCTATGTCCCCGTTGTGGGTGCGCAGGTTAAGTTTGGTTTGTTCGCAGGACTTGAGGCTACAACTGCGACCTTATTAAGATTTTACGTTTTACATGTCCTCTTTTTCCCATTCATAATCGTTATATTCATGGCTGTTCATTTCTGGAGAGTAAGAAAAGACGGCGGAATATCAGGACCTTTATAAAGGCGTTATGGTAGATATCCCAGAACATTTGTTGCAGAGATCAGCAGAAGCTAGAGCTAAAGCTCTCGGCATTAGTGTTGAACAAGCTATGGCTGAAATGAAAGGTCAATCAGATCCAACAATCATATCAAAAGAACCAGAAGTAAAAGTAATTGACGAAACTCCAGCTCCAGCAGCAGAGACTCCAGCTCCAGCAGCAGAGACTCCAGCTCCAGAGACTGTTGCTCCTATAAAAGAAGAACATGCTGCAGAAACAACTGAAAAGGTAGCAGCAGTAAAAATTGAAGAAAAAGCTCCTGCAGCAAAAACCCCTCCTCCTGCCAAAGCAGATGCACCTGATGAAGTAGATTTTGCGCCAGACGTTAAAGTAACACAACGATTACTAACTGTTGTTAAAGCAAAGCCTATTCAGAAACCTGTTAAAGAACCAATTGATAAAGTAAACACATGGCCGCACTTAATGCTTCCAGAATTTGTCGCACTTATGGCAATGACAGCTTTTTTAATATTTTTATCAGCAATTTTACAAGCACCTTTACTGGAGGAGGCTAACCCTAACGTAACGCCTAACCCAGCAAAAGCTCCATGGTATTTCTTAGGTCTTCAAGAGATGTTATCATATTGGGATCCTCAAATAGCTGGAGTCATGATTCCGACAGTTGTAGGTCTGATACTTTGGATGGCATTTCCTTATATAGATAGAAATCCTGAAACACATCCATCAAAGAGAAAATTTGCAATTATGTTTTACACCTTCTTTTTAGCAGGTGCTGGAACATTGACAATCATAGGCGTTCTTTTTAGAGGTCCTGGTTGGAACTGGGTATATCCATGGATTGATGGTATTTGGTTTGATGACCTGCTTGATTGGATTCATTTCGAATGAGCATAGTTCAATTATCTTTTGCAGCCTTTACTGCAGTCGGACTCCTAAGCATCATTGGTATTGTCGTTATAGTTACAGGACGTGGACCAAAAAATCTTAATTGGAAAAAGAATGTCGACAAAAAAGCTTTAAAAGAAGACAAATCACAAACTAATTTCCTTGAACCAGACTTACCTAAAGGAGAAACTGAGACGGTAGTTGACGAGATTGAAGAACCAGTTGGGGAGTCTGACGGTTCTGTAAAGCTTGAAGAAAAGGTTATCTATGAAGAAATATCTGAAGAAGAAGCAGGAGTAACAAGAAGACAGTTCTTAACAAAAGCTCTTAGAATTTCTTTCGGTGCTTTTGCAGGTATTCAAGCAATTTCATGGCTAGGGTTTTTATGGCCAAAAGTTTCGGGAGGCTTTGGTTCAAAAATCGATGCAGGTTCTATTGAAGAAATCAAAGATCAATTATTTCAGGCTGATGGATCAGTCATCCCAGCTTTTATTCCATCTGCAAGAGCGTATGTACTTCCATTAGATCAAAGTGCTGCTGCTAATTCACAGTTTTCATCAGGCTCAACAGTTGCCGATGGTTTAGTAGCTGTTTATCAAAGGTGTGTGCATCTTGGATGCAGGGTTCCTTGGTGTAACTCATCTCAAGGATTTGAGTGCCCATGCCATGGTTCAAAATACAACATGATAGGAGAATATTTTGCTGGACCTGCTCCTAGAAATTTGGATAGGTTTAACGTCTCAAATGTAAATGGAAGATTCATAATTGACACAGGAACAATTATTGAATCACCTAGAGCTCCTGGTATGTCTGTTAAATATCCTCAAGGATTATCTTGCATAGCTTTAACTACAGAGGAATAACAAGTGAGTAGCTCTATTCTCATTACACTTATTGCGTTAGGATTAACTGGCGGTCTTGCTTTTTTTGTTTCTGCCGGCTTTAGAGGCTCTGGAAAAGTTTCTGATTATGCACCAAACTTAACCAAATACAGAACTGATGATGACTTAGAAACTAAAACCCTTGATAGAACTTTAACTGTGGCTGTTTTAGTTGCATCACTTCTTACAATTATGATTCCTCTTTATTACCTTGGGGAAGAGACAAGACAAGAGGGATTTGTTGAAGAGTTTGATGAAGTCTCTATAGAGCGTGGAGAGCATCTATATGAAGAGTTTGGTTGTGGAAATTGTCATGGCGTTGATGGCTCTGGAGGTGCTGCATCTTATGTTGAAAAAAGAAGTGGAATAAATGTAACTTGGGAAGCACCCGCAATTAACAATGTATTCTATAGATACGACGATGAAGAAGTAAGATACTGGCTTATTTGGGGAAGAGCAAACTCTCCAATGCCTGCTTGGGGCCTAGAAGGTGGTGGCCCAATGAACGATGGACAATTAGATGATTTGATTGAATATCTTCATCACTTCCAAATTTCTCAAAATGATGAACTTTCTACTATCGAAATGAATATAAACAGCTCCTTACTAAGACTCGAAACTTCTGAACTTTTAGTTGAAAATGAAATTGCGAGACAAAAAGAATTAATTCAAAGTGTCAAGGACGCCCCTTCTAAATTGCCAGTTTTAGAAAAAGCAGTTACTGATGTTTCAGCCTTACTTTCTAAAGAAGGTGGTATTGATACTGACGAAGATGGCTTAACAGACTCAGTTGAAGTAGATATATCTACGTATAGTGCAAACATCAATGAGATTCTTGGTACTTCAATTCTTAATTTAGATCCAGATAATGAAGAGTCAATCCCTGGAAGAAAAGATAAATCTGTTGCAAATGGATTTCTATCTCAACTTGAATCAGAGCTTATCAATATAAGAATCGTTTCAGATGGATATGATAAATTTTTAGGTGAGGCTGAGACAGGCCTAGCATTTTTAGAGAAAGCTCTTGAAGAAAAACTCTGGGAAGTATCTTTTGAAGAAATTGCTGACTCTACATTTGATGGTGATATGGACAAGGCTAAAAGAGCTATAGGATTGTTCAATGCTTATTGTGCTAGGTGTCACACCGCAGGTTATTCTGCAGGCGTTGCTTATACAAAAGAAATTGGTTCTGGAGGTTTAGGGCCTGCTTTAAGAGCTGGAAGAGCCAATATTCAGTTTAAGCAGAGAGAAGACATGATAGACTTTATTGTTAAGGGCTCTGTTAATGGTAAAGCATACGGAGTTAACGGTGTCGGTGGAGGTAAAATGCCTGGATTTGGTGCAGTACTGCCAGAATCTGACATCGCTTTGATTATTGATTATTTGAGAGGATTGAAACAAGATGCGTGAAATAATGAGGTCACTGCTTTCATCTAACTTAACAGTTACTGGAATTATTATGTTCGCCGGATCTCTAGTTGTATTCTTAGGCTCCACATTTTTACTTAATGCTACAAATGTAGGTAAGAGATTAGCATTTTTGATAACAGGTGCTGGAACATTTGGCTGGTTAGTAATTAATTCGATTTTATTTTTACTTTATGCTCCAAGAGGTCCAGCTCCAGCAAGTATTGATGGCCTGAATGCTTTTGAAATAAGAATCCTCCCATTAACATTTCTGATAGGTTCCACAATATTATTTATCATGTTTCTACTGGCTTTAAATAGATTTGAACAAGAGCAGATTGAAAAGGAAGAACAAGAAAACTAAATGGTCCCAATGACACAGATATGGTTTATTGCGGCCGCTGTTCTTTTACTTGCTGAACTTTTAGTCACAACTTTTTTTATGCTCCCTTTCGCAATAGGCTCATTTTTTGCTGGCCTTGTCTCCCTTGTTTCTGATAGCCAAAATATTCAATTAGGTACTTTTGTTATTTTTAGTATTGTAGGTGTTTATATATCTATAAAAATATTTGGCCCTAAGAAAAATAAATCTAGTGATTCTCAAAATTTCAATGAGGGTACAAACAAATATATTGGGAAGTCGTTTATTTCAACTTCCGAATTAGACCCTTACACATCTATATCCCAGCATGTTTTCGGCGATGATTGGCAAGTTGTTTCATTAGACAAACGTATTCCTGCTGAAACAGTTGTAGAGGTCAAAAATGTAAATGGTACAAAATTAGAAGTACAAACGAAGGAAGGTTAGGATATAACTATGGATATTATTTTTGGATTAGTTAGATGGGTAGTAGTAATCGTACTACTCGGAGTGATACTTTTTAGAATTTTTAGAATTATTAGACCATTCGAAACAGGTCTTGTTGAAAGATTAGGTAAATACAACAGACAGGCAACACCTGGTCTAAATATTGTTATTCCTGGTCTTGAGAGAATAATTATTGTTGATATGAGGGAGCAAGTCATTGACGTTCCTCCACAAGAAGTAATTACTAAAGATAACGTTACAATTACTGTTGATGCTGTAATTTACTATGAGCCAACAGACCCTAAGAAGCTTGTTTACAACGTTGGAGACTTCATTCAAGCTGCTACCAAATTAGCTCAAACAAACCTAAGAAACGTAGTTGGTGATTTAGAGTTAGACTCTGCGTTAACTTCTAGAGAAACAATTAACACACAATTAAAACTTATTCTTGATGAAGCAACTGATAAATGGGGAACAAGAGTTGTAAGAGTTGAAATTCAAAGAATTGATCCACCACAAGATGTTCAAGATGCAATGAATAAAGTTATGAAAGCTGAGAGAGACAGAAGAGCGGTAGTTACTGAGGCCGAGGGTGAAAAGAGAGCTGCTATTCTTACTGCTGAAGGTAACAAAGAATCCCAAGTCTTAGATGCAACAGGTGAAGCAGAGGCTTTGAAACAAGTTGCGGATGCTCAGAAATATGAAAAAATTGCAATTGCTGAAGGTGAAGCTGAAGCAATAGAAAAAGTTTTTGCTGCTATTCATAAAGGCGACCCTACAAATGATTTAATTGCTATTAAATATTTAGAGTCACTAGAAAAAGTTGCGGAAGGTAATGCAACAAAGATATTCTTACCAGCAGACCTTTCTGCAACACTTGGTAGTATTGGTGCAATTTCAGAGTTATTTAAAGATGATAAATCTGAAGAAAAAAAAGAATCAGAAGAATCTACTGAAGAATAAATAAGCTCCAATAAGAATAAGACAAAACCCGCTTACATTATTAATTAATTTTTTCGATTTTAATGATGAACTACCAAAAAAATAGCTGCTTAAAAAAGCATATGTAATATCAGCAACAAGATTAACTCCAATAGTTAAAGTTCCTAAATAAATGAGTGATTGAAATATGCTTGATTCACTTTCGACAAATATTGGCAAAACTGATAAATAGAAAACCCACATTTTTGGATTAAGTAGATTTAACTTCATGCCAGCTTTGAATGATTCTGAAGTTACTTCAGGCGCATCTATTTCAATTTCAGCTCGAATTGTTTTGACTCCTTTGTATATGATGTAAATTATTCCGACTACGTAAATGGAAGTCAATATTCCTGGAATCAAGTTGAATACAAATGCAACGACAGTTGCTGTAATTAAAGTTATAAAAATTGCTCCAGTTGCTGCACCAGCTGCTACTTGTAACCCATTTTTTCTACTTTTTTGTACCGACTCATTTACTATTAAGGCAATTATGAGACCTGGGCTGAAAGCTACACTTATTTGCAGAATAAGAAATTCAATTGTTGAACTACTTGAAATCACTAAGTAAGACTTTGTTTTAAAAGGCTGTAAAACTTATCTCCATGACAACGTTGCACAACCCGTACTTTTGGTGCTTCCGGTTCAAGATTAAGAAAATCAAGAACACAACCTCCCCTTGTCATTCCATCTCTTGTATCAACACGAACATTAACTTCTACAGATTCACTGATAATATCATTGTCTAAATAAACAGCCATAGCCAAAGGATCAGGTAGGTCATAACTATCAGTTCCAAATATATCTTTCATCATTTCTCTAAGGACAACTTGAATATCATTAGTGAATGTTGAATACTTTGTTCCAATTGCGTCTATTTCTTTAATCTTATCTGAATCAATCATTGCATCATATAAAGATGGGTCCCAACCAATGACTGTTATAGGAATTCCAGAATTGAGCACAATGTCTGCTGCTTCAGGATCAACCCAGAAATTATATTCAGCAAATTTTGTCACATTACCAAGAGCATTTGAGCTGCCACCCATAATGTAGCAGTGTTTTATCTTGGAAAGCCTATCTTGATTATTTTTTACAAGTTCTGCAATATTAGTCAAAGGGCCAAGTGTAACGATTTCAAGTTCATCTTCACTATCTAGCACCATTGAATAAAATTCTTGTGCTGTTTCTTTTTCAATATTATTTCCTTCAGGTTTAATTCCAATATCACCAAGCCCATCAACTCCATGAACATGTTGAGCTGAAGTAGAATAGTTTTCATAACTCAGAGCGATTTTGTTCGCTTCATCTGTTTTATATACTTCTACGTAATCTCTTTCTAAAGGTTTGCTAGCTCCTCTATAAATAGGAACGCTTACATCACAAAGTTCGTTTACAAAAATAGTATTTAAAAGACCTTGTTCAAGGGGCACATTTCCTGAAACAACAGTTACACCAAGGATATCTTTTTCTGATAGGTTTCGATACGCCATTAAAATTGCAACTGCATCATCAGAGCCTGTATCTGCATCAATAATTAACTTTGTCATGATGTTCTAACTTTTTTAATTTCCGGGATACCCTGTGTCATAACTACATCACAGTCCTTATACTCATTTGCTATTTGGTTACCCGTAATAATAAGAAGTTCCAGTAGGGATTCTTTTTTACCAGAGGATGAGCCAAATGTTGGAGGACTATTTTTATACTCTTTTTTAATAACTTCAAATAACTCTATTGATTCAGATTTATTAAATTTTTCACTCAACTTTTTTCTTGTAGTTACTTCAAAACTTTTTCTATGTCTTCTTGGAAGTTCAAATTGCATAAATGTATTCTAACTAATTTATTTCTTTCTTTTGTAGTGATACTTCATAATCTTCAGAGTATTTAACAGTATCAATTTGGTAAAAATTAAATTTTTTGTGAAATTCAAAAGATGAAATATTTCTTGATGGCAATAAGTTAATTTCTGCAGTCAAACTTGTGATAGAGTTATTTTTAGAAAAATCAACTATATTTGAGTAAAGCTGACTCCCTAATTTCCTATTTCTATATTCTGTATCTACTGCAATTCTGTCAATGTATAAAAAGTTACTAACCCTGTTACTAATTTCTCTAAAGTTTTTGTGGTCTATTTGCTTCATATATGATTTAGTTATTTCATTATCTAAAAAACAGATTACAAATCCAACTACTTGATCCCTAAAAAGAATACATTCACTGTAGTCAGAATTTTCTAATGAATTAGTTAATCCTTTTAATGATCTAGAACCCACATTTGGAACATTTTTCTCATTTAACTCATGACATTTTTGAATAGTATTTGTATTTATAGGTTCAAATATAAAATCTTTCATACCTAGGAATATACATTTAATGTATAAAAATGTAAACTAGTCCTATGTCTCAAACGCAGATTTTAATGAGTTCACCTGAATATTTTAAGGTAGAGTATTCAATTAATCCATGGATGGTAAGCGGAACTCAGATAGATTTAGAACTGGCTAAGCACCAGTGGGAAAATCTAAAATCAACAATTGAAAATGCTGGTGCAGAAGTAAAAGTTGTTCCACCAAATGAAAATTATCCAGATTTAGTATTTACAGCAAACTCAGGAATAATTAATAAAAATGACGTACTCATTGCAAATTTTAGATTTGAAGAAAGAAGAGGAGAGGAAGAGCTTTACAGTAACTGGTTTAAAGATAACGGTTACAACGTAAGTCGTATACCTTCTGAATTTAAATTTGAGGGAAGGGGAGATGCATTTGTTTATGGAGATTACTTGGTTGGCTCATATGGAATAAGAAGTGACAAAGACGCATTATTGTACATAGCTGATGCGTTTGAATTAGAACCTGTCATTGTTGAGCTAGCTCAGGAGAAATTTTATCATTTAGATACTTGTTTTCAAAACCTTCCTTCAGGAGACGCTATTTTTTATCCTGATGCTTTTGTAGATAAATCATTAAGCAGTTTTCAAAGCCTGTTCAATTTAATTCCAGTAACAGAACATGATGCTAATAAGTTAGCTTGCAATGCAGTCGTGGTAAACAATACAGTAATTTTCCCCAGTGAAGATATTGAAGCAATCAGTACAATAGAAAAACTTGGTTTACAAGCAGAAGTTGCAGATGTATCTGAATTTCTTAAATCTGGTGGAGCATGCCAGTGTCTCGTCATAGCATTAAACTAAAAAATATATGTTTAAAAGATTATTTAAAATTATTTTTTGGCCTGTAAAAAAAATTATTTTACTTCCATTTAAATTCTTGTTTTATACCCTATTGATATTCACAGTCTTAATTTTATTTTTTCAATACAGAGCTGATTACGATGTTGACACAAGTCCACTTACCAAAATAGAATACGAGAATTGTATCGATGTGATTGATAGCTATGAAGTCTCTATAAATCTACTTTCCGAATATGTTCAAGAATTAGACAGCTATCAAAGAGAATTTCTTGAGGAGAGACTTCCAGATAACTTACAAATTCTTCTTGAGCCACAAACTATTGAACCCGATCAATTTGAAGGTATTAAAGGAACTTTAAGTACTTATTTGCAAGGCGGTAGAATCCCAGGGTTTAATGGTAAAGCATTGCTACCTCAAGCTGCAAGCTTATGTAGATCTGGATTAAGTTAAATCTAGAACAGTTGCGTTTGTAAGCTTTATTAATGTCTCTGGTGATAGAAAAAATTTTGAAACCCTATTACCAGCACCAATAAAAACTTTTTCTCTATTTAACACTTTTTCATCAACAAATATTTTTATTTCTTCAGATAAGCCCAGAGGACTTATGCCTCCATAGGTTTGTAAGGTTATATCTTCCGCCTCCTCTTTAGATGCAAAACTCACTTTTTTTGATTCAATCGCAGCTTTAGCTTTATGATTTACATCTAATCTACTTGATCCTAGGACACAGAACATTGCAAAGAATTCCTGAGGTTTTTTGGATTTAATTAAAATTGCGTTACAAGCATCTTCAATGTCAAAGCCGTAGTGTTCAGAGAAATTTTGAGTATCTGAAAACTCATCAAGACATTCAAAAATCTCTAATTCATCTTTATGAGTTTCTAAAACTTTTGCAACAGTTTTATGAATTTCAACCATAAAGATTATGATATCTGAAAAATCATTAGTTACAATTCTTCTATGGAATTCAAAACGATAATAGAGCCATTTAAAATAAAGTCTGTTGAATCTCTACCAATTACCACCCCGGAACAGAGAAAAGAATTTTTAGAACGCGAGCATTGGAATGTATTTGGTCTTAAGTCTCAAGAAGTGACAATTGATCTTCTTACTGATTCAGGAACTGGATCAATGTCTTCTGAGCAATGGGCAGCAATAATGCGAGGTGACGAAGCTTATGCTGGTTCCCATTCTTGGCAAAGGTTTCATGAAGTAGTCTCTGACCTAACTGGTTACAAGCACATAATTCCAACTCATCAAGGAAGAGCAAGTGAGAAAATATTAGCAACTATAACCTTAAAAGAGGGTGACATTATTCCTAGCAACAGTCACTTTGATACAACAAGAGCAAATTTTGAATTTGCTCAGGCAAATCCAATTGATTTGCTTTGTGAAGAAGGATTAGACCTTTTATCCCCCTCTCCGTTCAAAGGAAATATTGACTTAGAAAAATTGGAAGCTTTATTGTCAGGAAAAGATAGTGATAAAGTTCCTTTTGTATTGATGACAATAACAAATAACACAGGTGGTGGACAGCCAGTATCTATGGATAATCTAAAAAAGGTTAAAGCCCTTTGCGAAAAATATAACAAAATGTTTTTGCTTGATGCTTGTCGTTTTGCAGAGAATGCTTGGTTTGTATCTCAAAGAGAAGATGATTATAAAGATGTTGAAATAAGAGACATTGCAAAAGAGGCGTTCAGACTTGCCGATGGATGCACAATTAGCCTTAAAAAAGATGGCTTTGGAAATATTGGTGGCTTGCTCGCATTAAATGACGATAGTCTTGCAGAAGCAGCAAGAAATTTATTAATCCTTACAGAGGGATTCCCAACATACGGAGGTCTTGCGGGTAGAGATTTAGATGCATTAGCACAAGGTTTGAAGGAAATAACTGATAGGCACTACCTTGAGTATCGAGCTAGGTCAATATCTTATCTTGGTGAAAAAGCTTTAAGTTTTGGAATTCCAGTTGTTCAGCCTGCTGGTGGGCATGCTTTATATATTGATGCAAAGACTTATTTACCAGATATACCACCGCATGAATATCCAGGTCATGCAATTGCATGTGAAATATATTTGTTAGGTGGAGTAAGGGCAGTTGAGTTGGGCACTTTAGCTTTTGGGGTAGCTGGAGAAAATGGACAGCCAGATACACCTGCAACACATGAATTAGTTAGACTTGCTGCTCCACGAAGAACTTATACACAGAGCCATTTTGATTATGTTGCGGAAGTTTTAGAAAAGTTAGCTGAGAAAAAAGATAAGTTAAAAGGATATAAGATTACTGAACAACCACAATTCCTCCGACACTTTACAGCCAAGCTTGAACCTTTAAAATAAACTAGATGAAAAAATTCGTTATTTTATTTTTAATATTTTTCGCATTCTGTGGGGAAACTTCTACTGATAATGAAATTAACGACTCAGCCACCACCTCTGTAGAAACATTAGAGGTTACTACAGAAAGTGAGCCAGAGTTATATGTAATGTTAATGTGGCATCAACATCAACCGTTTTACACAAAGAATGATGATGGTTACTACACAAGGCCGTGGGTAAGAGTTCACGCTACAAAAGATTATCTTGATATGGTTGAGTTAGTTGCTGATTATCCAGATATGAAAGCAACCTTCAACCTCACACCAGTACTACTTAGGCAACTTGAAGATTTTTCAAATGGTGCAAAAGATCTATATTGGTTTTACACAGAAATAAACGCAGATGATCTTGCAGAAGAAGATAAAGCTTTTATTGTTTCACGTTTTTTTGATACAAATCCTAAAGTTATCGCTCGATTTCCAAGATATGTTGAACTCAGAAATTCTAACCAGAATTGGTCTACATGGACAAATCAAGATTTTAGAGACTTACAAATTTTGTTTAATCTTGCTTGGACAGATCCTAAATATCTCTCACAAGAACCATTACAAGATTTAGTTTCAAGAGGTAGAGATTTTACTGAAGAAGATAAGACCACTCTTTTAAATAAACATTCAGAGTTGATTGATAGGGTAATTCCAACACATGCAGAATTATGGAAAACCGGTCAGATAGAAATAACCACTACACCCTATGCCCACCCAATTCTTCCTTTAATATTTGATACAAATTTGGCAGCAGTTGGAGATATAGGAGCAGAATTACCAACTAATAGATTTAGTAAGCCAACTGATGCAGCTATTCAGGTTGAAAAAGGATTGGATTTAGCAGAAAAGCTTTTAGGTCAAAGACCTTCAGGAATGTGGCCAGCTGAAGGAGCAGTATCACAGGAAGTTTTAGGCATGTTTGCAAAAGAGGGAATCAAGTGGATTGCTACCGGAGAACATGTTCTATCAAAATCGTTAGACATTCCAACTTTTAAAAGAAACACAAAAGGCATTGTGACAAATCCTGAAGTGCTTTATACACCATGGTATGGACAATTGAACAGACAAGATGATGTTGCTATTTTTTTTAGGGATCTATCTATTTCTGACCAAGTTGGGTTTACCTATAGCGGCATGTCACCTGAATTAGCAGTTTCGGATATGATGAAGGCCTTAGAAGCTGCAAGGGAAGTTAGCGTCACAATGGATAAACCATTAGTTGTATCAATTGTATTGGATGGTGAAAATGCTTGGGAACATTATCAAAATGATGGAATAGATTTTCTAAGTTTAATGTACGAAACACTTACAACTACAGACTGGTTAAAGACAACAACTCCAACAGAATATATTGAAAAGTACGGACCTCAAATTGAGAAATTAGATAGAGTATTTCCTGCATCTTGGTTTCAGCCAAATTTTGCTACTTGGATAGGTGAGACTGAAGAGACCTATGCATGGGATTATCTACAAAAAACTCGAGCCTTTTATGATCGATCAAATGCATCAGGTGACTATACAGATGAACAACTCGAAGAAGCATTTGACTTTATGTTATTAGCAGAAGGTTCTGATTGGTTCTGGTGGTATGGAAGCGATCAATCAAGTGGTAATGATGATTATTTTGGTTCAGCATATAGAAATCTCTTAAAAAATGTTTACACATCACTTGGTGAAAAACCACCAGCATATTTAGATATCCCAATTATTTCTCCTGCAGCTCAGCTGTTTGATAAGCCGTCAGAGTCAATTTTGGACTCAAACCAAGCATTACTTGTTAACGGGTTAACAAACTCCAATATTTGGACTAATGCTGGAGTAATTGAAACTTCTGATATTATTTCAAAAATACAATATAGATTTTCAGATGAACATTTGTATGTGTCTATACAGAAGTCATCTTCCTCAATGCAGGAATCTAATCCTTGGATGAATACGGATTTAGATATATATATAGAAAGCCCATCAAGAACAAAGATAAGGAGATCTTCAGTCCCATCTAAAGATGGTGAGAGTTCAATCCAACAATTCTTAGGAATTGAAACTACTCAAGCTATATTTCATAGTGGTGAAAAACTTAAAGACGGCTCCTATTTTACATGCACCAAGAGAGACTTACCAAATGAGGGCAGTGTAAAAGAGGAAACTTTCTCTACAGCGTGCTTAACTAAAGAAACCACTGAGATTTCTTCATCTGGAAATGAGTTATATCTTAAAATTCCATTAGGTGAGCTTGGTTCACTTAGCTTTGGAGATAAAATAAAGTTTCGATTCTACTCAGATATTTTTAAAGATTTTATTGAGCCTTCGAGGCCTTTGGCATTATTTGTTCCTGAAGTTTCAAATGTTGAATTATTTTTAGACATTACTGATCCAATTAAAGATGACCATGGCGAAGGAACATATACCTACCCAGTTGATGGTGTATTTATACCGGGAAGTTATGATTTTGAAGGCTTTTCGGCAGGTATTGCTGATGGCAGCCTTATTATGAATTTTGATATTTTAAGTGCTGTAAAAAATCCATGGGGATCTCCAAGAAGTCTCTCTGTCCAAACTATTGATGTATATATTGATAAAGACTTTGGGTCTAATACTGGAGTAAAACAGTTAGGAAACTATAGATTTGCAAAAATGCCAGATGGATCTGGTTGGGAATATCATATTGTAATAGAGGGATGGGAACCACAGATTTGGAAGTCACTACCAAGTGGAGAGTCAGAATTAGTTACTAATCAATTTGATATTGTCGTTGTACCAGATAAAGGTGTAATAGTTGTAAAGCTTGATATTGAAAATCAGCTTGGTGGTGGAAATCCTGAGGAATGGCACTACGGAATAGTTATGATGTCTCAAGACGGCTATGGGCCTAATGGTTCAAGAATTAGAGAAATTAATCCATCAGCAGAACAATACAGGGGTGGAGGAGCTCCAAATGTAGTTAACCATCCAAATCTTTTTGATGTAATTTTTCCCGATGAAGGAGTTCAAGAAGATTATTTAAGTTCATATGGAGATTACGAAGGATCAGTAGATGACATTCCAACAGACAAACTTGCAAGCATTCCATTGGTGAGTAAAAATTCATGATAGGCTACGTTTATGAAAATTAATTGGCCACTACTTGCAGTTGTAACTTGGTTTTTAGCATTTGGAACAGGTGTTTGGGCTGATATGCCAGACCCTTTTAATTTAACAAATATATTAGCTTTCTTAGCTTTTGTAGCATTTCTTGTTTACTACAGTGTTATACAAAAAAAAGAAAAATGAACT
>Ga0181601_10002013_pt1 | contig 17461 bp, 12 predicted proteins | sample 041ome_8_FD_133020 | JGI IMG/M metagenome (GOLD analysis project Ga0181601, IMG submission 133020) | Coastal salt marsh microbial communities from the Groves Creek Marsh, Skidaway Island, Georgia - 041407BS metaG (megahit assembly) | ecosystem: Environmental > Aquatic > Marine > Intertidal zone...
AGCACAGCGAAACTGACCGTGCCCACCCTTATAAATTTTGCCAAATACCATTCGCATTTACCCCTCCTTACATCACAGCTGCACACAGCCAAGACCAGAAGAAAGGATAGGCAAGCGGTCCCTAATTTTTCGTAAATGCCACTCATTAAATTCGATTTTTACGGAATTTTAGGGCAGTTTTTTTCTATATTAATTAATAATTTAATAATTTCTAATTGAATTAATGGAAATCTAACGAATGCAGTGACCACAATGCGTGACACCTATTATACCGGATGATATCGGCATTCGCCTAAACGGCCAAAATCGCAATGCAAAGGCGGAACGACACCATGCGCCATAACGATTCGGCTCAGCTTTTTGGAGGCGTGTAAGTGTTGGGGCGCGCCGCGTGTTCATCATGCATCGGAATGGTATAGTGAAACGCTTGCCGAACGCCGTAACACTGCGTAGGCTTTGGGGGCATCCAAGCCCGCCACCGGCATGCCCCTATTGCTATGCCCGCTATTGCTATAATTGTTAGTCTGTCATGTTTCATATTATTCTTTTCGAACCCCAAATTCCGCCAAACACCGGCAATATCATCCGGCTTTCGGCGAACACCGGCTCCCAGCTTCACCTAATAGAGCCGTTAGGGTTCACGCTTGATGAAAAATCTTGCCGGCGCGCCGGGCTTGATTATCACGCCATGGCAGATGTCCATATTCATCAAAACCTAGACAGCTGTATTGCAGCGTTGGGCACGGCCCGCATTTTTGCGATTACCAGCCATGGCAAACATTCGCTGTTCGATAGCCATTTCGTATCTGGTGATGCATTTTTATTTGGCTCAGAGACCGCCGGGCTGCCGGCTGATGTGCATGCGCGCTTTGCCGAACCGCAAAAATTGCGGTTACCGATGATTGCCGGAAACCGCTCGCTGAATCTGGCTAACGCGGCCTCTATTATTGTTTATGAAGCCTGGCGCCAAACCGGCTTTGGTGGCACATAGACTAGCCGCTGCTGAAAGGACAAGCATTTGCATAATCAACACACCATGACATCCCTAGACGTGGCGCCGCCAGCCCCCGGCACAATGCAGAAACTTGCCGATGATCTCTATTGGATGCGGTTTACCCTGCCCTTTCGGCTGAATCATATCAATTTATTTGCACTGGATACTGCTGCTGGATGGCTGTTGCTTGATTGCGGCATCAAGGGGGACGCCACCGCCGCGCAATGGCAAGTGATGCTTGACGGGCCGCTGGCAGGCAAGCCGGTCGCTGGCATAATCGTGTCACATTATCATGCCGACCATGTTGGCTATGCCGGCGCGCTGGCCGCCCTAACTGGGGCGCCAATTTACATGGGTGCGGTTGAGTATGAACAGGCGTGCTGGGGGTTGGCACAAAACGCAGCTGATTATGCCGCGACCATATGTGACGCCTATAAAAAATTTGGCTTGGCCAAAACCCACATTGCCGACGCCCAACAGGCCGGAAATTATTATCGGTTTCTGACTGGCGATTTGCCCGAAGTGACTATTATTGACGACACCCATAAATTTGAGACCATTGCTGGCAGCTGGACTGTAAGATTTGACGCTGGCCATTCTCCTGGTCATATGAGCCTGACCGATAGGTCGCGCCGGCTGCATATTTGTGTGGATTTTTTACTGCCACGCATTTCACCCAATATTTCGGCCAAACTGCGCGATCTTGATAGTGATATGCTGGCCAATTACATGGATTACCTGCATAGCATGACATCCTGCCCTCAAGACTGGTTGATCATTCCCGGGCATGATTGGCCCTATTATGGCGGCGCGGTGCGGGCTCGCCAGTTGCTGGCACATCATGACGCCCGGCTTGACCAACTTCTTGCGGCGATTGGTGATAGGGCCATCAGCACAAATGACGCCATGTTAGCCTTGTTCCCGTTTGAGATGACCGGCCATGAAGTGTTTTTTGCCAGCTGTGAGGCACGCGCGCATCTTACCCATCTGGTCAGCCGCGGCCAGCTCGTCAAAACCCAAAATGCCGCTGGTGTCGATATGTTCCAAAAACCCCCAAAGCGCCGCGTATCATAAGACCGATTAGCCGGTCATAGCAGCGCCGCTGCAATTGACTTGGCAAGCAGATCGGGGCAGAAAGAAGCTTGCACGATATTAGCCAAAAGGTAACCATGATGAGCGGTGATTATAAATTCGACACGTTGAGCTTGCATGCCGGACATGTGCCGGACGAACGGCACGGATCACGCGCTGTGCCCATTCATCAAACCACATCTTATGTATTCAAAGACACCGAACATGCCGCCGCTCTTTATAATATGGAACAGGGTGGGCATCTTTATACGCGCATTTCCAACCCCACAGTTGCGGTTCTTGAACAACGTGTTGCCGCCCTTGAAGGCGGTGTTGCCGCGACTGCCACTGCCTCTGGCATGGCGGCCTTAACCGTGGCGGTGATGACCATCTGTTCAAGCGGCGATCATATCGTGGCGTCATCGCGCATGTATGGCGCCAATATCAATCTCTTGCAAAACACCTTGCCACGCTTTGGCATCACCACCAGTTTTGTTGATCCTACCGATGCAAAGGCCATCGAAGCGGCGATCCAACCCAACACAAAAATTGTTTTTGGTGAGGTCATTGGTAATCCCGGGCTTGATATTATGGATGTTGCCGCGGTGGCAAAGGTTACCGCAAATGCCGGCATTCCGTTGATGCTTGATTGCACCTTTAACACCCCATGGCTATTGAAGCCATTCACGCTTGGCGCCAATATTATCATCCATTCATTGACCAAATGGATCGGCGGTCACGGCATTGCGATTGCTGGCGCGGTTGTTGATGGCGGTAATTTTGACTGGGGACAGAATGACAAATTCCCAACAATTGCCGGTCCGCATTACGCTATGGACAGCATAAATTTTCATGAGGAATTTGGCCCTGCCGCCTTTACCGCAAAATTCCGGGCCGAAGGCATGTATAATTTTGGCCCGAGCCTGTCGCCAACCAACGCCTTCCATATTCTGCAAGGTATTGAAACCCTGCCATTGCGGATGCAGCGCCATATGGAAAATACTGAAAAAATGCTGGCATTCTTGTCGGCACATGATGCGGTGGCCTGGGTGCGCCATCCATTACGCAAAGATCATCCCGGCCATGATATTGCCAAACAGATGATGCCGCGGGGCGCTGGCTCAATTATTGTATTTGGGCTCAAAGGTGGGCGTGACGCGGGACGTGCCTTTATCGAGTCGGTCGAGCTGGCGTCGCATCTTGCCAATGTCGGTGATGCAAAAACCTTGGTGATCCACCCGGCAAGCACAACACATTCGCATATTTCTGCCGAGGCTATGGTTGAAGGCGGGCTGTCGGATGACATGATCAGACTGTCTGTCGGATTAGAGGATTTTGACGATTTGAAAGCTGATTTTGAAATTGGTTTTAAAGCCGCTGCCAAAATTGCCAAAGGCTAAGCCAGAACATTTTTTTCCGGGATATTAGGGTTAAAGGGATATTACATGAAACATCAGCTTGATGGCACTGACATCCATATAGCTACTGGGGGGCGGAGCTTTGATGCCACGGGCAACGTTGTTGTGATGCTGCATGGTAGTGGGCAAAACCATCTGACTTGGGTTTTGCAAAGCCGGTATTTTGCCTATCGCGGCTTTGCGGTATTGGCCCCTGATTTTCCGGGGCATGGGCTGTCCGGCGGTACCCCGTGGACCTCAATTGAAGACATGGCACGCTGGGTGATAGCACTTTTGGACAGTCTTGATGTGCCACAAGCCACCTTGGTCGGTCATTCGCAAGGCTGTCTGGTGGCGCTGGAAGCCGCTGCCACCTATCCCGACCGTGTCAAGCGGGTGGCGCTGATTGCTGGCGCTTTGGCGATCCCGGTCAATCAACAGCTGTTAGATATGTCAGACCAAGCGCTTGCCAAAGCGATCGGGATAATGACCAGCTGGGGACACGGGGCGATGGCCCATATGCATGACAACACCCAGCCCGGCCATTCCTTTATCGGCTATGGCAATAGATTGATGGCGCTGAATGATAATGACGCCTTGCGGGCTGATTTGACTGCCTGCAACAATTACCAAGGCGGCGCCGCGGCCGCGGCCGCCATTAAACAACCGGCATTATGCATTCTTGCCGAAAAAGACCGTATGACGCCGTTAAAATTTGGCCGTGAAATGGCCGCTGCCTTGGCCACTGTTGAAACCAATGTGATTGCTGCTGCCGGCCATATGCTGCCAGCCGAATATCCAGCCGAGGTGAATGCGGCCTTGCGCGCATTTTGTGAACAATCCTGACCAGAGTTTTTACCATGTCTGATCCACTTTTCAAAAATATTGCCGTTATCGGTGCTGGCACCATGGGCAGCGGTATCGCCGCCCAGATTGCGAATGCCGGCCACAATGTGTTGCTTCTCGACCTTGCAGCGCGCGACGATGCCAGCCCGGCCCCGGCGGCGGCGGCGCTGAACCGGCTTTTGGCATCTGACCCACCCCAGCTGATGCACAAAAGCTATGTAGAGCGTATCACCCCCGGCGTGATCGACACAGATTTTGCCAAGCTTGCTGACTGCGACTGGATTATTGAGGCGGTTGTCGAACGTCTTGATATCAAAAAAGCCTTGTATCAACGCCTAGATGACACAATTAAAGAGGGCTGCATCGTCAGCTCCAATACCTCAACCATTCCGATCCGGCTGCTTGTCGAAGATATGCCAATGTCGTTCCGGCAACGATTTGCCATTACCCATTATTTCAATCCCGTGCGGTATATGCGTTTGCTGGAACTGGTGCGCGGCACCGACACTGCTGACCATGTGATCGAAAAGCTGGCCGATTTTAACGACCGCATTCTTGGCAAAGGTGTGGTACACTGCGCTGATACGCCAGGGTTTTTAGGCAACCGGGTTGGCGTATTTGCGCTGCAGGTTGGCATTGACGAGGCGCTTCGCTGCGGCCTTAGTATTGAAGATGCCGACGCCTTGATGGGGCGGCCTATGGGCATCCCCAAAACCGGAGTTTTTGGGCTATATGACCTTATTGGCATCGATTTGATGGCGGATGTCGTGACCTCACTTGGCACCATTTTGCCGCCCGGCGATGCGTTCCACGCTGTTGGCGGCGAAAATAAAATGATCGCTGCGATGATTGCCAGCGGCTTTACCGGCGACAAAGGTAAAGGCGGCTTTTATATGACCGGCGCAGATGGGGTACGCATGGTGCGCCAGATTGCCGAGCATAAGGGTGATGGTTTGCCAGCTTATGCTGTGGCCAGCAAAACACTGCCTGCATCTGCGGTGGCTGCGGCCGCGGCATCAGCCCGCCAGCACGAACCGTTGCTGCCTATCATTGATGGCCGTGACGCACAGGCCCAATTTTGTCGGCGCGTGCTGGGCCGGGTACTGGTTTATGCCGCCAGCCTAATCCCTGATGTTACCGAAAACCCGCAAGACATTGATGATGCCATGAAGCTGGGGTTCAACTGGCAACGCGGCCCGTTTGAGATGATTGACGCGATTGGCGCCGAGCGCTTCGCCGCCCTTTGTGACGAATGCGGGCTAACGATACCGCCGATCATTGCCGATGGCAGCCCAACCTATAGTGTGAGCCAAGGCAATTTATTGGTCCGGCATTTTGGTGGGTCACGCCACCCGATCAATCTGCCTGCTGGCGTGATCAGGTTTTCGCTTAGCCGTCAGACAATTACACCTATTCTTAGCAATGATGCGGCCAGCCTGTTCGCTCTTGATGGTGATTTACGCCTTATCGAATTTCATTCAAAAGCGAACGCGCTGACCGATGCCTCTATGCAAATTGTCGCCGCCGCCGCCGAAGATCATGGGGCCGGCATAATCGTTCATAATGATGCTCAGCATTTTTCCGCCGGGGTTGATCTAAACGCCTTTCGGGCAATGATTGAGGCCGAAGATTGGGCCGGTATTGACGGTTTTTTATGGCGCTTTCAAATGGCTGTCAAAGCGTTGAAATATGCACCAGTTCCGGTTGTTGGGGCCCCATCTGGGCTGGCAGTGGGCGGCGGCTTTGAGGTTTTGGCGCATTGCGATAAGTTGGTGGTGCATAGCAATTCTGTTTTGGGGCTTGTGGAATCCGGCGTTGGCGTTGTGCCAAGTGGTGGCGGCGTCAAGGAAAGCTATCTTCGCTGGCATGAAACCGCAGGCAACTGGGATGATGCCGCATGGAAATGCTGGATGAATATTGGCTATGGCGCCACCGGCTCATCACCTGAATTATCCGCCCGGTTGCAGTATTTTCGGCCAGACCATGACGAAACCGTGATGAACCGCGACCGGCTTTTGCCACGCGCCATAGCCATAGTGAACGAAATGGCGCCGCGCTACAAACCGCAACCAGCACCACAAGCCAAACTTGCCAGCGCCGAACTTGCCGACAAAATGGCAGCGTTTATGCAGGCCGGTGTTGATAAGGGCGACTTCATGCCGCATGACAAAACCACCGCCATGGCCATAGCCAGCATTATGGTGCAAGGGGCTGGCGATGGCGTTGATGTGGATGAGGATGATTTATATGCCCGCGAACGCGCCGCCTTTATCAATCTTGCGAAAACCAAGCCAACCCATCAACGCATCAGCAGCATGCTTGATAACGGTGCCCCAGTGCGCAACTAAGGTCCACGCGCTTTATTGACCAAGCGCTTTATCCATGCGGCTTGGTCCTATAGCAAAATCTTAAAGCGGCGGCGCAACTCGGCATCAAGCTCTGCCGACAGATGATTTGGATGAAAATTATCCAAAATATCTTGCTTGCGCTTGCTGGCGACCTCAATGAGATTTGGCTTGCCAAGTTCTTCCCATTCCTTGGGACTCGAACGGTCGCCGATCACTGGATAAATATATTCAGTTTGCATTAGTGAAATTGTTTGGGCATGGCCAAGATAATGCCCGGCGCCGCCCATACAAACATCTCTCATAACCTGCACACCAAGCGTCGTCTCATTGACCTCAATACCACGTACACACCGCATGCATTGGCCAAGCATGTCATTATCAATGATCAGGCTTTCGAGGCAAAACCCGAGCAGCGAAGCGTGCATACCGGCAGCCTCATACACCATATTCAGCCCAGACAGCCCGGCCATAACAAGCGTGCTGCCTTTTTCATAACCAGATTGTGCGTCTGGCATTTTGGAATCAGCCATACCGGCGGCGGCACCGCCCGGCAAATCATAATATTGCAGCATTTGCGAACAGGCGGAGGTTAGCAAACCCTGTTCGCCAGACCCGCCTGACATGGCGCCGGTGCGCAGGTCAGACACAAACGGCCATGTCCCACAAATACAGGGATGGCCAGGCTTCATGGCATTAACATATACCAGCCCAGCTATGACCTCGGCCAGCGCCTGTGCCACCGCCCCGGCAATACGGGCAGGCGCGGTGGCACCGGCCTGCCCAGCCGACAGCAGCAACACTGGCATACCGGCATGCACCGCCGCTTCCATCACCAAACAGGACTCGGTGGCAAAGCGCAAAGGCGGCACAACAAAACAATTGCTGTTTGACACAAACGGGCGCGCCCGCCATTTATCTTCCCCACCGGCAATGCAGTGCAACATGTCTATCGCCGGGGCCAAAAACGGGGCTTCGGTAAAGCTAACCCCAACATGTTTCGTGGTGCCTTTAACTGCGGCATAAACGGTATTAAGATCAAGATCGGCCGGATCTGGAATATCGCGCGCCACCATTGGCCGTTGGAAAAAATGGATATTATCCATATTTTCGACAATTCGTGCGGCATCATAAATATCTGCCAGATAGGATTCGCGGTAATTGTTATTGGCCACATCAACAACATGCACCGCTGCCCCGGCAGTGCCATAATGCACGCGCGACCCCGACAACAGCATGTCATGTTTCGGGTCTTGCCCGTAAAGCGTGATATGGCGGGCACAATTGGCTAAGGTATCTTCGACCAGCGCGCGGGGAAACCGCACCCGGCCGTCTTCCCCAAGGATTGCCCCGGCGTTGGTCATATAATCTATGCCTGATTGCGGAGCTTGGCTCAGGCCAATTTCCTCAAGAATTTGAAATACCGTATCATTGATGGCCTGAACTGCGGCATCATCCAACGGTCGGAATTGCCCGCCGCGCATACCCGGCCGTACCGGACGCAAATCATCTGCAAGCGGGGCCGCCCGCAAGGTCCGGCGGGCTTCACGGCCACCGCTGCGGCGGCCGGACCGGTGAATCATTCGCTCAATGGACATCATAACATTATCCCTTTTTACAATTTTACCTGTAAGGCTTTAGGGTCATACATCGGCTTGAAACTTACCTCTGCATCAACCAGTTTTCCCGCAACATCAATTTTATAGGACGATTGCAACTGCTGTTCTGCGCTTTCACCTTTGGTGGCGCACTTCACATAGCCAAGCCCAATAGCCCCGCCTAAATAATGGCCATAATTGCCACTGGTCAGATAGCCTATCAATTCGCCATCACGCAAAATTGCTTCATTATGATACAGCAGTGGATTTGGGTCTTTCAGGCGAAACTGCATCAAGCGTTGCGACACCCCTTCATGGCGCTTGGCGCGCACCGCATCGGCCCCAATCATACCGCCAAAACGGCCAGCGGGCTTATCTTCTTTGACGGCAAATCCGAGTCCGGCCTCAAGCACATGATCCTCGTTTGAAATATCATGGCCAAAATGCCGAAAGGCTTTTTCGATACGGCAGCTATCAAGCGCATGCAGGCCACATAACGCTATTTGGTGCTGTTGTCGCCGCGCCATCAAGGTTTCAAAAACATGCGCAGACATGTCGGCAGGCACATATAATTCCCAGCCCAATTCACCAACATAGGTAACACGATGCGCACGCGCCAACGCATGGCCTATCTCAATCTGCTGCATTGTGCCAAAGGCAAAATCATCATTTTCAAGGCTCTGCGGAATCAGCGGTTGTAAAAACGTGCGGGCCTCTGGTCCCATCACCACAAGCACCGATTCAGCTACCGTCATATCAATGGCATAGGCCTGTGCATCATCCGGGATATGCGCGTTAATCCAATGCAAATCGCGGCGGATGGTGGCGGCTGGTGTGACCACCAAAAACGCGTCATCAGCAAGACGTGTGACGGTGACATCAGCCTCGATACGACCGTCCTCATTCAAAAATTGGGTGTAAACGATTTTGCCGACAGGCACCGCAACATCATTGGCGGCAATGCGCTGCAGCACCGCTTCAGCATCACGCCCCACCAGCTTGATCTTGCCAAAACTCGACATATCAAAAAGCCCAACTGATTGCCGCACGGCGCGGTGTTCAGCAGCACTATAGTCAAACCAGTTTTGCCGTTTCCAGCTATAGTTATAGGCCGCCACCTCACCCTTGGCCGCGGCGTCTTTTGGCAAGAACCAATTGGCGCGTTCCCAGCCGGCAACCTCGCCAAAACACGCCCCTTCTTCGGCAAGGTAGCCATGCACGGGCGAGCGCCGCACACCGCGTGCCGAGGCAAATTGCCGGTACGGAAAATGGTCGGCATAAAGCAGACCAAGCGTTTCTGAGACACGGCTTTGCAAATAGCTTCGATTAGCCTGAAATGGCTGCATCCGGCGAATATCGACATCCCACAAATCCATCGGTGCATTGCCGGTTTCCATCCATTCGGCAAGCACCATACCAGCCCCGCCTGCCGATTGAATGCCAACCGAATTAAACCCGGCCGCAACAAAGAAATTCTTTAATTCAGGGGCTTCGCCAAGAATATAGCGGTCATCTGGGGTAAAGCTTTCAGGCCCGTTGAAAAAGGTCTGGATACCCGCTGTTGCCAACATTGGAAAGCGCTCTACGGCGCGTTCCAAAATAGGTTCGAAATGGTCAAAATCTTCAGGCAACGAGTCAAATTCAAAATCTTCAGGAATGCCGTTCATACCCCATGGTTTAGAATTTGGCTCAAACGCACCAAGCAAGATTTTACCAGCATCTTCCTTGTAATAGGCGCATTCGTCCGGCACCCGCAATACCGGCAAATTGGCAGCAAGGCCCGGCATCGCTTCGGTAACAATATAAAAATGTTCACAAGCATGAAGTGGTACCGCCACCCCGGCCATATGGCCAATATCACGGGCCCACATACCGCCTGCATTGACCACATAATCAGCACTGATATCCCCGGCATCCGTGGTCACGCCGGTTACCCTGCCATTGGCTTGTTGGATGCCGGTGACCTTTACCCCCTGATGGATGGCCACCCCATAATTACGGGCGCCTTTGGCAAGGGCTTGGGTGATGTTGACCGGATCAGCCTGTCCATCCTTTGGCAACCAAACGCCTCCAACCGCATCATCAACAGAAAGCCCCGGGTAGCGCGCGGCAATCTCGGCGGGGCTAATCTCGTCAATTTCGACACCAAATGCGCGCGCCATCGCTGCCAAGCGGCGGAGTTCTTCCATACGCTCATCGGTCAGAGCAACGGTGATCGACCCGTTGCGTTTAAAGCCGGTGGCAACGCCGGTTTCCGCCTCAAGGCCGAAATATAGCTCTTGCGAATATTTGGCGAGCCGCGTCATATTTTGGGTGGCCCGCAATTGCGCAATCAAGCCAGCCGCATGCCATGTCGTGCCGCAGGTAAGCTGTTTGCGTTCTAGCAACACAACATCACGCCACCCCAATTTTCCAAGGTGATAGGCAATCGAGCAGCCAACAACGCCGCCGCCAATAATAACCGCACGTGCGTGCGACGGGATCGTCATCTTAATCACCCTCTCAATTTTTCATTTTGCGGATCATATAGGCTAGGCGCTGACACCAGATGCGCCGCCCGCGGCCGGCCTAAAACAGTGACGGTGATGCTGTCCGCAGCGGCCATTTTATCGCGATCAACAACCGCCATAACAATCGACACCCCCACCCGGTGTCCATACCCTGCTGACACCACAAGACCTGCATCAACACCGTCGCATTGCACAACGCTAAGATAAACCGCCTCGCCAAACGGCGTTTTGTCATCATCAGACGGGTCATCGAGTGTTAGCGTCACAAATTCACGCGCTGATCCGGCCTGTTGTTCAGCTTGTAACGCCGCCCGGCCGACAAAATCATCCTTGTCAAATTTGACCCAGCGGCCAAGGCCACTTTCAAGCATCGTATAATCTGACGTAAGGTCAGATTTCCAGGACCTATACCCTTTTTCAAGCCGCATGGAATCCAACGCCAGCATCCCAAAATGGCCAAGATTATGCGGCGCACCAGCGGCAATGATGGCGTCATAAACCGCAACGACATCCGCCATATCACAATGGATTTCCCAGCCAGCCTCACCAGCGAATGACACCCGAATTGCGGTGGCCTTGCAGTCGCCAATCTGGCAAGACTGGAACGATAACCACGGAAAATCTTGTTGCGTGGTGCCAGCGCCGGTCGCCGCTGCGATAATGGCCGGCGCCTTGGGGCCAGTGACTAATAAAGTGGCCAGATCACGCGTAACATCACGCAGCATAAGACTGCCTGATGCTGGCAAATATCCCGTCAAAAGGTCGCGGTCATGCCAGTAGGCGCCAGCCCCAGTCATCAGCAAAAATTCATCATCGGCCAGCCTTGTGGCGGTCATTTCAGTTAGCACCTTGCCTTTGGGCGACGCAAAATAGATCAGCCCAATACGCCCAACCCGCGGCAAGCCGCCAGTAACCAACCCAGACAACCAATCAGCGGCGCCATCTCCCACAAGATGAAACCGCGAAAAGCCGGTCAATTCTAAAATACCTGCATGGGCGGCAACATGGCGACATTCGTCGCCAACCGCATCAAACCAATGCTGGCGGTCATAGCTATCTGCCGGGCGGCGGTCGCTATCCTGATTTGGGAGCCAGTCAGCGCGCTCCCACCCCCCATAGCTTCCAAATTCTGCACCAGCCGCAACCAGACGGTCATATAATGGCGAGGTTTTTGCCTTGCGCCCGGCCGGCCATTGAATCTGTGGAAAATGCATCGCATATTCATGGCTGTAGGTTTCGATGGCTTTGGCTTTTGTGTAAGCAACATCAACATGGTCGGTAAAGCGGCGCGGGTCCACTGCCCAGCTATCGCTGTCAGTTTCACCTTCAACAATCATTTCGGCCAGTAATTGACCGGCCCCACCAGCCTGCACAATGCCAAATGTAAAGACACACGCCTCAAAGGCGTTTGGTACGCCGGGCATTGGGCCAAGTAACGGCAAGCCATCCGGCGTATAGGGAATGGGGCCGTTCACCACCCGGGTGATACCGGCTGTGCCAAGCAGCGGCACCCGCGCGCACGCATCCTCAATATACCATTCAAGCCGTTCAAGATCGTCATTATAGAGCTGGAACGAAAAGTCATCAGGCATAGGGTCACTTGCGTCTACCCAATGTGCCCGGCAGTGTTTTTCATAAGGGCCAAGCAGTAAGCCGTCTTTTTCCTGCCGCAGATAGTAAGAGCTATCTGGGTCACGAAGCAGAGGCAGCTTGGTGTCACGCGCGGTTAATTCGGCGATGGGTTCGGTGATCAAATATTGATGTGCCAGCGACACACACGGCACGTCACGGCCAAACATGCGGCCAAGTTCAGCCGCCCGATAGCCTGCAGCATTCACAACATATTCAGCGCGGATCGTGCCATTTGGCGTTGTTATAACCCATTCATCCTGCACCCGTTCAACCGCGGTGACAGGACAAAACCGGACAATCTTTGCGCCTTTATCGCGGGCCCCTTTGGCTAGCGCCTGGGTCAATTGCGCTGGGTCAATATCACCATCCAGCGGGTCCCACTGGCCGCCATAAAGATCATGCGTTTCTAAAAACGGATAAATATCCTGCATATCACTATTGGACAATTCCTGAAGCTCGACACCCATTTGCCGCCCCATTGCCTCAACGTGGCGGAATTCCTCCATGCGCTGCCGGCTGTGTGCCAGCCGGATAGCCCCGGTGACATGGTAATTCATCGGATAGTCTACCAATGCACCAAGGTCGCGATAGAGCTTGGTCGAATAAGACTGGATTTTCATCATCGTCCAGGAGCCAACAAAATTTGGGCAGTTACCGGCAGCATGCCAAGTTGACCCTGACGTCAGTTCATTCTTTTCCAGCAACACGCAGTCAGTCCAGCCCATCTGGGCAAGATGATACAAAACCGAACACCCAACCGCGCCGCCGCCGATAACCACTACACGCGCAGTTGATGGCAAAGCTGCGGTTGGCTGGCGCAGGGTTTCGGCGGTTTGGGTGGCGGCTTGTGTCATGGTTTCACTCTCATTCATTTTATCTTAATTTCGCAAAAAAAATTCTTTACCGGCGCGCTGGCAGTTCAAAAATTGGCTAATAAACCGGCGGGGCAATCACCCACACCAGAACGGCATCATCATCACCCTCATTCACCCAGCTGATGGTTTCACCGGAAAATCTAAAACTGTCGCCAGGGTATAAATCAAAACGCTGGCCATCAATGAACAACGTAAACTGTCCAGAAATCACATAGCCAGCTTCTTCGGTGGGACGCACAAATGGTTTGGGGCATTTGGCACCGGGCGCAAACACCGAATGCACAATCTCAAAAGATCCGCCAAGATCTGGCGACAGCAAGCTTTCCCGCAAACCCTTTGACATATCATTCATCACCCGGCCAGATCCGGCCCGAACGATAAAGCGCTGTTCGTCCTGGTCACCAGCAGCGGTAAAAAAGAACCCGACCGGCAGACCAAATAGCGCCGCAATATTGCGAATGTCATCAAGAGCTGGTTCGGTAACATTGCGTTCAACCTGCGACAGCCACCCAACAGACCGGCCAAGATGTTCGGCAAGATCAGTCAGCGTCCAGTTCCGCGAGCGCCGTAACGCGCGAATATCACTGCCAATATGACCACTGGATTGAAATGGTGATGCGTTACGCTGGGGATGGTCGACTTTCACCAACATCGTTTGGTCTCATACGACAGGCTATTAACAGGACTTATCTTACAAAGACCCTGACAAAGAAAAATGAAAAAAACAACTTTTTTTTCATATTACAATAATTTTTATAAGAAATTTCATATGCACCGATAGACCGTGTCAGCGCTATACCCGGGATCACTGGTGAGGGGCGACAATCTTACCCGGTGTCTCGCCCACAATTACCTAGTCTGGATGGCTGGTTGGGTCAGCAACATCGGCATTGCCGGTGGCCCCGGTCAGCCAGATTAGCGCGATGAAAATGCCTTTAGCGCGCGGCAGCAAAACATAAACCCCAAGCGATGTCACCACAGCCAGAACCATTATCGCAACCCATAACGGCACAGCGTCATCACGCCCTAGAACCAGCATCAATGGCACCACCGCATGCCCAATGACCAGCAAAGTCAACCATGCCGGACCATCGTCCGCACTGATATAGCTGAAATCCTCTTTACAAGATGCGCATGCCGTATGCGGCTTTAGATAGCCGTACAACAGTTTACCAACACCGCATTGTGGACAGGTTTTACGAAACCCGCGCCACAGCAGGGCAAGGCTAAAATGGCGTTCAGAGGGGGCGGTTATCTGTGTCATGTAGAACGTATAATCAAAACCAGCGCAAAAATCCATGCGACAGAAGCACACGGGGCGACATCGTCTTGACGCCACCCCAATAACGCCGCACTGTGGCAGCATCAGCGTTAGTGGTGGCAAAAATCATGTTTGAAAGACTCCTGCCTTGGACTGGGCTAGCCTATATGGGGGTTGCATGGGGGTTGTCGTTTTCGCTTGCCAAACTGGCATCGATAGATGGCACAACGCCGATTGGCATTGCGTTTTGGCAGTCATTATTGGCGGGATGTCTTTTGCTGGGCTATGTGCATTTAAGGGGCCGCCGGCTGTCGATGACATGGCCGGCGATACGGCTCTATCTCATTGTCGCCTTGCTTGGCACAGCGGTACCAAGTGCCTGTTTCTATTACGCCGCCGTGCGGGTGCCAGCAGGCATATTGGCCATCACGGTGACGCTTGTGCCCATTCTTACCTATGGGTTAGCGTTGCTTTTGCGTAGTGAATTATTTTCTGCCAGCAGATTGACTGGCATCATGCTTGGGGCCTTGGCTATTGTCTTGCTGGTGGGCCCTGAAAACAGCTTGCCAGAGCAAGCCGCGCTGCCTTGGGTGCTGCTGGCCTGCTTTAGTTCGCTGTGCTATGCGATCGAGAATATTTATCTGGCGCAACGGGGCACCGAGGATGTTGGCGCGATTAGATTGGCCTGTGGAATGAATTTGTTTGCCGCGGTGATCCTGGCCTTTGCCGGTCAGGCAACAGACCAGCTGTTTATGCTCGAAAATCCATTGGGAATAGTTGAACTATCAATAATCGCGCTGGCGATCATTAATGCCACAGCCTATTCCGCCTTTGTTGCGTGCATCGCCTATTCTGGGCCTTTATTTGCCAGTCAGGTTGGTTATGTGGTGACACTGGCCGGGGTGTTTTGGGGGATCGCTATTTTTGATGAAAGCCATTCGATTTGGGTATGGACATCACTTGTGACTATGCTTGTTGGGCTGATGCTTGTTTCACCGCGCAAACACCATACATAAACTATATGCCAGCTTGCAGTGCATATCGGCATAGCTAATGTGCAAGACCGCTTGCAAAAAGACAAAAGGATAGACATCCGCATGATAACACGCCTGACTATCGCTATGTTTGCTATGCTTGTCGGTGCAATCTCACCAGCCAGCGCCGCCCCATCATTGCAAATGATCGGGGCACCATTAGCACACCCATGGGGCATGGATTTTTTGGATGACAGCAGCCTTCTTGTGACCGAGCGTGACGGCAATATGTATAAAATCAGCCTAAATGATGGGCACCGTCAGCCCATCACCAATCTGCCTGACGTTGAAGCCAAGCGCCAAGGCGGCTTGTTGGACGTCGCTGTTTCCAAAAATAACCCAGCCCCCCACACAATCTTTTTATGCTATAGCCGGCCAATCGCTGGTGGCAGCGTAACCGCCATTGATCGCGCCCAGCTTGACGGCACCAGATTAACAAATCGCAAGTCGATTTTCATCGCAAACAACACCACCAGCAGCGCCATGCACTATGGTTGCCGCCTGGCGCTGCACAATGGCTATATCTATGCCAGCCTTGGCGAGCGCGGCCAGCGACATGACGCGCAAGACCCGGCGTTACATGCCGGCGCCATCATCAGACTGCACGAAGATGGCACCATACCAGAAGATAACCCGAAACCTGCCGGCTGGGCTCCGGAAATCATCTCAAAAGGCCACCGAAACCCGCAAGGCCTGGCGATCCACCCGCAAACTGGCCAGCTATGGGCGCATGAGCATGGACCGCGCGGCGGCGATGAAATCAATATCATCACGCCCGGACAAAATTACGGTTGGCCCACTGTCAGCCATGGCAAGGAATATATTGGCGGCACCATTGGCATTGGCACAAGCGCTCCCAACCTTGTTGATCCGGTATGGGTCTGGACCCCTTCGATTGCGCCGTCTGGCATGGCCTTTTATGACGGCCCGATGTTTCCACAGCTGAACGGACAGCTTTTGGTTGGGTCATTAAAATTTGAACGTCTCTACCTTGTCCAACTCGAAAATGGCCTGCCGAAAGATGAGTATATTATCTTTGAAGATGCCATCGGCCGGGTGCGTGATGTTGCGGTGGCCGCCGATGGCAGCATTTTGTTATTAAGTGACGAGGAAGACGGCGGGCTGTACCGGTTAACCGAAGCCGGCAGCTAACACTAAAGATTACAAAAACCAGCCGATAACCCCAGCCCCAACTCCAGTGAAAGCCCATAGATGAAACATAGTCATGATTTGACGGTTGGTCCGCTAGCCAGGCATTTCTTGAAACTTGCCGTACCTGCGGCAATAGGGCTTGTATTTAGCACCCTCTATAACGTTGTTGACGTGTTTTTTGCCGGGCTTATCAGCACCGAGGCGCAAGCCGGGCTAGCCATCTCCTTTCAAGCCTTTTTCATTTTTGTCACCGTCGGATTTGGTCTTGGCGCGGCCATGACCGCTCTGGTTGGTAACGCCATCGGCAGTAAAGATCATAACGGAGCCAGCGTCATCGCCGTTCAAGGTATTGGCTTTGCTGTGTTTAGCTCTGTGGTATTGGTCGCGGCCGCAGCACTATTTGCCCCAAATCTTTTGGCGCTCATTTCAACCGAAGGCGCCTATCGTGATGCTGGACTGCGCTATATGATGGTGTTGCTTGCCAGTTTGCCAAGCTTTGTGGGGGCCTATGGTCTGAACGGCATTTTACAGGCGACCGGCGACACCATTTCGATGCAGCGGGCATTAATTGGCGCATTTTTTGCCAATTTGGTGCTTAACCCGCTGTTGGTTTTTGGGGTACCGGGCCTATGGACGGGAATGGGCTTTGACGGTATCGCAGCCGCCACAGTCGTTAGCCAAACCGGCGTCATGATCTATATTGCGCGGCAAGTCTTGCAATCTGGTCTATGTGACACAAAACGGCT
>Ga0181601_10002014_pt1 | contig 17460 bp, 16 predicted proteins | sample 041ome_8_FD_133020 | JGI IMG/M metagenome (GOLD analysis project Ga0181601, IMG submission 133020) | Coastal salt marsh microbial communities from the Groves Creek Marsh, Skidaway Island, Georgia - 041407BS metaG (megahit assembly) | ecosystem: Environmental > Aquatic > Marine > Intertidal zone...
ACCCACCTTTAAGTTTTGTAGCAATTGTAGCATTTGCTGTTAACACAAGCCGTCAAAACTTGTTAAGTAACACTGTTGGGGTGTGTATATGCCATGGTACTTCGCGGTTGATAGACCTTTGGAATCAGTAAGGCTGGTTAAAAAATAACCAATATTGGTCTAGGTATTAGGAGCAGAAACAGCTGAAAACATAAGTTTTTTTTGTATAAGGACCAAGAAAAAATAGCAGTGAACGTTATGCCGTAGATAAGCATTTATTGTTTGAGCAGCGTTATAAGTGGCGTTGGATCAACGACTTATTCGCCGCCACCGCCACCGCCATCACTACCCCCACCATCAGAAAATGTGCCAGAGTCACCAGTATACGAACCGTCCTCATGGAATTGACCTGAACCACCGCTCATCCAAATTACAGAGCCATCAGACGACACATCGCCCTTGTGCTGGCGATCACCGCACCGTTTGCACACGACGTAAGCCCTACCCTCTGGTAGATCAGCCGCATAATCTTGGCTAAACGCATGGTTCATACTGCCGCAGGCTTTACATCTTCCGAAAAAAGCAATTACCCCTGCTACAACCGCACCTAACGCCAGACAGATTAGGACTACTTCCATAAAAACGCACCTCAGCGATTGAGCTATTGAACTATTAAGCAGAATCAAAGCTAGTTAACCTGATGCTAGACAAAGGTCATAGATTTGGCACGTCCAGCTGTCACAATTGGCGCGAAAGTGCGTTACATAAAGTATTTAAACGTCTTGCTGACGGTTCTCTAACATCTTCACAGCGTGACTAAGTTGCTCAACACTGGAGCCACCTGAGTACACGTTATAAGTGATGTTGGGTTTTTCATGGCCTACTAGGTCAGCAGCAACACCCTCCGCTATACCGGCTCTTTCCAGTTCAGTTACAACAAATTTTCGTAGCGAATGAAAACACTTCTGACGTGTTGAGCCATCTTTGAGTACCCGACGTTTAAGGCGTCCAAATCGCTTGCCAACCGCGTTACTGGTTCCACGCAGATCAAGACTTTTTACATCAACACATGTGGTAAGCGAAGAGGCAATAGGGATTAGCCTGTTACTTGATGCTTCCGTTTTTGCATCGGGTCTAACTCGAAAGCACTTAACTCCACTCTCGACAACAATAGACTCTGTAGAAAGCTCTCCAATTTCAGACAATCTCATTCCAGTAAAACGACCGATGTCGATATAGGTAACCATCAATAAGTCATTGGCGTCTTGAGCAGCTTGTCGCAATAACCATACTTCCTCGAATGACATTGGTAGGTATTGTCTTGGTCTTGCCAGCTGCTTGGAAAAGTGCAGATCCTTAAACGGGTTTTGAATATTTTGAGATACAAAGCCTCTGTATCGGAGCCACTCAAAGTATTCGGAAAGAAAACCAACCGCTTTCTGCATAGTCTTTACCGCCCTTCTCTCGTTAACAGGTTTCAGTTCCTCGGCTGTTAGCCACCTTTGGGTGTTTACACGAGAAAGGTCGTCAAGCGTGTGGATGAATAGTGTTGCTTCGAGGATGTATCGTTTCGCTTCCAGCTTAGTTCTATGTCGCCTGTAGTGCGCTTCAGTGAACTGTGACATATGAGTTGGCAAAGATACGCCTCCACCCCATTCAATAGCAGCATACAGCTTCGCTTGTGACGGCTTTAAATCGTCGAGCCATGTGTGTCCATGGTAGCTACCAAGTAGCACCTGAGACGCACCTGAGACGCCCTTAGTTCGCTCAGGTTTTGACCTTATTAAATCGGGGTTTTGCCTAGCAACTGAGATTAATTGTTGCCACTCAGCTAGGATCGGCAATGCCCTACTAGCAGCCTGACGCTTATCTCTGGTGAATGTTGATTTAGCAAACCTAGTTCTACCTAGGACAACACGAACATCGGAAGGGATACGTAATTCAACTTGCCATATGCCTGACTTAAGACACGTTAGATTCATCTGAAAAGTCTCCGTGAACCGTTGAAGTACACAGACCTTTTACACAGAGTCAGAGACAAACTACGTAGGTACGCTGTCTAGAAGTAATGGCGGAGCGGACGGGACTCGAACCCGCGACCCCCGGCGTGACAGGCCGGTATTCTAACCAACTGAACTACCGCTCCAGGTAGCCGACACCGTTAGTGTCGATAATCCAAATTCCAGAGAAATTTGGTGGGTGGTGACGGGATCGAACCGCCGACCCTCTGCTTGTAAGGCAGATGCTCTCCCAGCTGAGCTAACCACCCCGGCAAGGAAGACGCGATTATAGAGACGCCTGATGGTCTGTCAATTACCTTTCCCCAATTTATCGTGATTTTTACTCTTTCCACCACTTGCAGCATCCAACTTGTGTACACTCGCCCGTCCTTTGAAACCGGGCGACGCAGGTAACAACGTGGAATTGTATGCAGACTTTCGATTTGAAGCAGCACATCGGCTTCCGATGGTCCCCGAGGGACACAAATGCGCGCGCCTGCACGGGCACTCTTATTTTGTCCGTCTCGGCATCGTTGGCGAAGTGAACGCAGATACGGGATGGGTTTTGGATTTTGAAGACATACAAAAAGCCTTCGCTCCGCTCTACGACCAGCTAGATCACTACTACTTAAACGAGATTGAAGGCTTAGAGAACCCAACTAGTGAGAACTTGGCGCGCTGGATCTGGTGTCGACTTAAACCTCAAATGCCCGAATTGGACTTCGTAGAAATTCGCGAAACCTGTGACTTTGGCTGCATCTACCGAGGCAAGTGAGAGACCTCGGCTAACAGTAATTTTTCCGCTAATCTAGCCCTCCCTCTCTTTTTTTTTTATTTTTCTCTGCTCTTTTTTTGAAAAAGCCTATTGACTCACAAAAAATTTTATTCACATCGGCGTCACACCCGCTGACTTTATCCAACTTACTCTGCAATACAAAAATTTCACTTAAATAAGTTGCTGTAACTTATTGTTTTTATTAATTTTTTAATCATTGGTTAAAATTTAACCAATTTGTTTATGACGACTAAGCTACAACGTTTCGGGACCGAACGAACAAATTACCCACCAAATTATCCACAGGATATGTGGACAGAAATGATGTGAAATGCACTCACCCTGTTGTGGCAAAAAACTGCCGGACTGCTTTGTGAACAAACTCTGCCTCTTCCTGGTGCAACCAATGTCCAGCGCCCATTACAGTGACCACGTCAACTTGTGAAAAAAACGATAAAAACGCGTCTTGACTGGCATTAGGCACGTAATCCGACAGCTCCCCACGCAACACCAACATTGATCCCGGGAACGTTCCGCCGGTGTCACGCTTGGGTGCAATTGCCGCTAAGATATTTTCATAACCGGCTTGCAAGCCTTCTAGATTGAATCTCCACTCGATGGTTCCGTAATGACTTAACTGAGCGCTCGCTAGCAGAAAATCCGCGACTCGGGGCTCGTCAAGTAGTGGCTCCATAAGCGACTTCGCCTCCCCACGCGATGTGACCCCCGCTGCAAGTACAGCTCTGAGCGCATTGAAAACATTGTCATGACGACTAGGGTAAGAGAGAGGTGATATATCCAGAATGACTAGACGTTCCACTAACGAGGGATAATCCAGTGCCAACTGCATAGCAACCTTTCCACCCAGGGAGTGTCCGATCACCTTACTCTGCTCAATACCGTTTTTAATGAGCCACGTTGCCACTGCTTCCGCATAAGCCTCAACAGATGGCGCAGCAAGCCATGGTGACCTCCCATGATCCGGTAAATCCACACTGAGGACTCGATATTCGCCTTTGAATGTGCGTGCTAACTGACCCAAATTATTCGCTGAACCGAATAGTCCATGAAGTAGCACGAGATGCGAGCGACCTTCTCCCGAAACCTTTACATTTAAATTCTCTGCCACTTCGAAGCCTCCTTTGTTAGCATCGCGCAGGGTTAATCAATCGACAGTGACAGGGAGAATCATGACAAAAAGAAGATCAGTGACGAAGGCCCTGCGAGGGGCAACACTAGCGATTTGTGTTGCACTACTCAACGCCTGTGCCTCCGGCGGCAGTATTAGTGGCAGCGGCTACAACCCCACGACGCCCCAGAATGCTATCGATACTGATGCCATTCAGGCCGCGAATGTTAAACGAGTTGTAATCGCCCACGTGAACTTGAGTTCACCCTCCCGTAAATACCTACGAAAGCGAGAAGGTGATGTTGACGCCATCATTGCCGAAGTCCTCGAACGTAACGGCTGGGAAGTTGTCTCCTCTCGTGAGTTTATCCAGCGATGGAGAAACGCCGTGTCGATGCACGGGGACCCAGTGGACCCATCGACGGGTCGTGTAAACAATCGAACTTTTTCGCGCATCGTTAATACGATTAAAGATCAAATGATGGAGTCATCTCGTATTGACGCTCTCATTTTCACAGACCTGCTCGAGAAGGATGTTTACTTCGCCCAGGGTGTAAATCGAGTGGCGCGCTGGGACGGCGTAACGCGAAAACCACCAACGCAAGGTGGCGGAACTGGTGTTTCGGTCAATTTCAACTGGAGCGTCCCAGTGGCGGCAACTACGATTCGAATCTCTATCTTCAATAGCGATCTAGAGCGCATGTTTGTTGGCGAGGGTGGTATTGCATTGAACGAGGCGGTCGACACACGAAGCGGTTCAGGCTTTGTTCGACGACGTGAAATTTTAGGTAATGAGACTCACATCCGAGAAGGTGTTGCCTTAGCCCTACATCCGCTCATTCCCATGACAAACTGGCCCGGCGAACCTGACTGATCGACTTCCTTGCAGGCGTCAGACTAGCAACGCGCCAGTCCTCTCGAGCACCCAGAAGGTAGAAACGGCCCCTAGCACATAGACAGGGGCCACTTTTAACCACGTCGCAGAAGTTATTTGTGACACTAATGCGCCAAGCAACATAAGAAGCGCCACGAAAACAAGCTGTCCGACTTCGATACCCACATTAAAAAACAACAAAGCTGTCGGCAAGTGGACCTGAGGTAAACCCGTCTCCGCAAGTGCACCCGCGAACCCCATACCGTGCAGTAACCCAAATGCGCCGGCCATATACCAGGGTCGTCTCCATAAACGACTTTGTTGATCGGGTTTAGAAAGCTCGTAGGCCAGAGCCCAAATTGAGACTGCAATCAACCACTCGATCAACGCCTCAGGGTTAGTAATGATCCCCAGTGAAACGAGCGCGAGCGTAATACTGTGGCCCACGGTAAAAGCAGTGATTGTATAAACTAAACGCCTTCCCCAGTTCACTAGCAACAACAACCCCGCCACAAAGAACAAGTGATCAATGCCAATCGCTATATGTTCAGCTCCCAACCAAAGGTAATGCGAGGCCGTCTCCAACAGCGAGCGTTGTGCTGGGACGACAAATACAGGCTCTGAGACAGTCAAAACCTCCTGAAAAAACACCTCAGGTTGAGGCCTAACTGATACCACCGCTGACGACTGATTTTCGGCAAGTCCAGACACACTGAGCGCCAAGCCCTCCAGCGAATCGCTTTCACATTGCCATTGCTGACGCAACACTTTACCCGTGCCCTCGGGAAACCAGGGGGTCTCTGTGACAACAGAGCATCCAGCGGGCAATACAGGCAACATTGGGACATTTGACGTGGCTTGAGCTGGCGTTTTCCACACGACAGAGATTTCGCCGTTGGATAGTGCCCTGACGTCAAGAGCTGAGGGTGCAAACCTATGCGCTTGCGCGGCTAGCGGCATCAAAACCATGAGAAACAATGTGAGTAGACGGATCATAAACTCACCTCATACTTATCAAGCCGAGCATCAACCCAATCGTCAACAGCCGCATCCTCCGCGACTTTTCTCAAATCACGCACAAGATCAGCAGAGACCTCTTCAAATCCTTTCACTCTGGCGGGCGACCGATCCTCTACCCAAACCCAATGCTGCCCAAAAACAGAGCTAATCGGTCCCAACCACTTTTCCAGAAGTTCACTCTCACCACGGATACTAGACGCAAGCTCAATCGCAAACTGATCGCCAAACTGCCTTGATATATCGAGTAGGCTTACATTCCTGAAACGATAGCCCGCCAGGAAAACATCACTGTTCTGGCGGGCCTCATCAGGCTTGAGTCCTACTTTTACAGCGTTAATCAGCCTTTCTTGGCGTTTATTCCCTGTCTTGGGACGTAAATACACATGTGCGAAACTGAAACGCTCAGGCTCCTCAAATTCCGAGAGCCGATTATTGTACTCAGCAAGAAGCTCCGCCTCTGATGGATTAAACGAAGATTGTGTCGCGACGATCAACGACTCCATAACCTGAACGGTTCGTCGGCGCACCACCTCATCTGCAAGATGCAGCCGCAGCTCCCAAGCTTCCGCAAGCAGCGTCTCGTCAGTTGCATCGCGCTCGGGACTCATAAACCGCATGTTTCTAATTAGGCGTCGCTGAACTACGAGGTCCTGATCAATCACACCTCGCTCAACCGCTTCCACAAACAAAAGCTCATCACGAAGTTCGCGTTTCTTAATGCGTTCTATTTGTTGGTCAGAGAGCTCCGCCTGCTGGAGCTGTTGTAACGCTTCAGCCTGCAGCTCTACGCGTGCTGGATTTACCGGCCCCAACTGAGGCTTGGGGGCAGGAAACAACCAAAGATCAAGAATGAATAAAATAACACCCGCAAACACGAACTGGTTTGTCATGGATTGATAAAACCGCATCGAACACTCCCCCGAGGAGCGCTAAAAGTGCGTCAGGAAATCGCTCGGGTCAAGCTCGGGAAGGTTTTTCAATGGTCCTTTTCGAGTACCTAGATAGAGAAACCCGACAACCTCGTCTTGCCCGCTCCCCCCAAGCGCCTCGACGACATGAGGATCCGTTGCGTACTGTCCTGTTCGCCACATGGCACCATAGCCAAGTGCATTAGCCGCGAGGGACATTGCGTAGGTGGCTGCAGCAGCAGAGCCTACTTGCTCAGTGCGATCGACTTTGGGATGAATTTTATAGTCCAACATCACCGCTACTATCAGAGGAGCTCGCAATGGTGCCTTGAGGGACTTTGCCAACTGCGCCTCGTCGGTCACACCACGCAAGCGCAGACTCTCGCGAAGGACGACTCCGAGATCTCCGCGCCGCTCACCTTCAATGACCACGAAACGCCAAGGCCTTAGCAGCGCATGGTCCGGGGCCCTAAGTGCGGCGCGGGTGATCAACTCAACCTCTTCAGAACTGGGACCAGGAGCCTCAAGACTTCCGTGCGAGACACGCTGTGTCAGTGTTTTTAAAACATCGTGATTAATCATCTCGATAGTGTAGCAATCGCAGCAGGCGCTGGTTAGTAGAAAGTTGCCGATGCAATATCTTTCAAAAAAAGGGCCACAGTACGAAAAGCTATAATGTTAGGACACAACCAAGTTCGGGATCGTAAGACTCTGTGCGCTTTTGCTCCAGTTACATAGGGAGCGCTCGCACGGGCATTACTGATACAGACAATTCAACTAGATCTCGACAGGAAACGCCTACCGCCACCGATGCCGCGTTTTACCGAATCAATCTTCAAGGTTCCAATCGTTCGGTACGACCCGCTCTCTTGTGTCGATTACAAGATCGCCAATCATCAAATGTCCCGATTCTATGCGGACATCACCATCCGAGATCACACCGTCGTTAAATCGATAAAGGGGTTGCCAATCACCACTCAGGCGTAAGCTTTCGATATCTCTGCGGCTTTGCTCTACCGTTTCATTCGCCGTGTGCCACTGTGATATCGCATCCACAGAGTGACGCTTCTCAAGTAATGACATCGAGACTTCTGGACTTAGCACCGTTGCCGTCGCGTTATTCCCACCAAACCCTTTGCTGTTAACGAGGGCGTAGGAGCAGTCTTTTGTTTCCACGTCCCTGAGTGCAAAACTCAAACGGTCGGTTACAACATCATCGGCTAACTTATCGATCGAACCAATGCCAGGTATCCAACCTGAGTCCCAGATACCCAAAAGAGCAGACATCTGATCGCCTGCGGCAGCACCCAAGGAGTGTCCCGTGTGGCTCTTTATTGCTGAGACACGCCAGTCTTCAACCGATAGTGCGTTTGCAACGGTACTAAAGATCGCAGACTCCGAGGTTCGGTTTTGAGGCGTACCCGTGCCATGTGCCATGACCACGCCCCCCCGTTTGAAGGAGGCTTCATCGAGGATGTCCCGTGCCGCCTGAGCGGCACGCACCATCGTCAAGTAATTTCCTGCGCCAGGTCCGGGAATGGATTTTTTCGCGCCATCCGCATGCACTGATACAAACGGTACCGCACCAAGAATAGGGGCTCCGCGCTCTAGAGCTAAAGCGTCATCCATGAGAATCATGACTTGCGCCGACTCCCCCATCACGAATCCACAGTTCTCGCCAAACGGTCGACACGCTGATCGATAATGTATGAGCCCTTCCTCTCCGATGCCCTGTAATTGTCTGAGCTCTTTATCGGTAGCCAACGCGCCCATCGCCACATAGCCATCCATGAGCTCGGGAATAATTGGCGCCTCCGAGGCGCCAATAACGGCGATCCTTGCGCGACCCGACTTGATGTCGTCAACGCCACGCTGAAGATTGTAGAGAAACGTTGCGCAGGCACCTAAGGCGGGACCCGTGTGGCCCAGCGACTTGAGAACGTAAGCATTGATGAAGTCACCCGGCATTTCAGCAAACCCCAAAGGGCAGTTCTTGGCACTTACGCGCTCACCACGGTGCCCCGCGGTCATCATTCCGCCTGTCGCTGCCTCATCGAGCTGCCCCATCGAGCTGGAGACGTAAACACTCACTGCATCAGGGGGAAGAGTGCTTGCAAGCTGATCCCAATCCAGCCCCAGATCCGCGAGTGCGTCCGACATCGCGTAGATGGACATTTGGAGGCCACGGGGATGGTTTCGTGACGTGTAAAGCGCACTCGGATCAAACCCCATAGGCAACTGACCGGCAACGCTAACATCAAACTCTCGCTGCGTAGGCACTAACACCGTATCGCCCGACGACAATCCGCGGAGTGCATTCTGCGCTCGCGACGTCGTAAAACTATCGGGAGATAAAGTGACGACTCCATGCACGTCGTCAATCCTGTAACGATGGTTGATAGCTACCGCAGATGGATCAAAATGCTGGTGCTCGATTCTGCGAACGAGCGTTCGTGCCAAGATCTCGTCTTCGATATCCGAATCCATCATAACGCCAAGTGCATTGATGGTTCGATTTCTCGCCTCAACATCAATCGAATTGATAACTAGGCGGTTGTGAGCATGACGCTGCGATGAACGTCCCGCAGTGTTGATCCCCCCGGATGCAACGATGACAGGTAAATTGGACATAAATCTTTTGTAATTCGGTTACCGCTGAAGTCTTTGATTGTAGAAACAGCACCCCTTATACTTTTGTATTTTTCAGTCACTCATCATGAAAAAACCGACGGAAAAATTTCGCATCCCACGCATTGCAGCGCTCATCCACAGCGATGCACTTGCGAGTTCAGTGGCCTTGCCATTGGAACTCTCTATGGCAGCAGGACAGACTTCCGGGGCACTGCTGGGTACTGAAAACAACGTTTCACTGGTCTCTCCAGAGGGCGGGCTGGTTACGACAAGGGGCGGCCTGAGAGTAGAAACACAAACTATTGATGCAATCGGTAGACTCGATCTGTTGGTTGTGTCTGCAATCTGGCGGGACCCCCGGAGAGTCCTTAAGCGACATCCTTCATTAGTCCCCTTTATCCGACGGGTCGCTAAGTCAGGCGCAGCGATAGCAGCGGTGGGCACAGGGAGCTTTCTACTCGCTGAAACAGGTCTGCTAAAACGAAAGGCTGCGACAACACACTGGTTTTGGTTCGATGAATTCGCAAAGCGCTACCCTGATGTAGATCTCCGCCGTGATCAGCTCATCGTTCAATCTGGAAATTTATACTGCGCGGGAAGCGTGAACTCAATCAGCGATCTTTTGGTTCATCTCATGGGTGGCTTTTACAACCCAGAGGTAGCGCGGCGTATCGAAAACCAGTTTTCACCTGAGATACGCCAGCGGTTTCGCGCAACCCAATTGGGTTCTCATACGCTTCAAGAAAACTATGATGAGGTTGTCGCGGACCTACAACTCTACATGCGCGAAAAACTCCGAGCACCCGTCTCAATAGAAGATTTTGCACGTCGCTATGAACTATCCGAGCGCACCCTATCAAGGCGCTTCCAGCGCGCAACCGGCACTACGCCATGGCAATACCTTATGAGTCTTAGGATGAGCGAGGCGGCATCGCTCCTAAGAAGCACCAATCTTTCCGTAACGCAGATAGCTGCCGAGGTTGGTATAACTGACTCTTCACATTTTGCGCGCCAGTTTAAAAGGACTAATCAATTGACCCCGTCTCAATATCGTAAAGCAGTGCGAGGAAAATTTTTCTCGGCCAATTGAGTCATGTCTTTTCATTGAGACCCGGGTGCCGCTGTGGCTTAATCGCTGCCTTGTTATATCGCACTGGAGTCTTTTCTCATGTCCGAAGAAATCTACATCGTGAGTGGTGCCAGAACACCAATGGGTGGTCTTATGGGCGATCTCGCTACGGTAACAGCACCTCAACTGGGTAGCACAGCAATCAAGGCCGCTGTGGATCGATCTGGCCTAGATGGTAGCGAGATTGATGAGGTATTCATGGGATGTGTGCTTCCAGCCGGCCTCAAGCAATGCCCAGCTCGACAGGCAAGTCGCTACGCAGGTCTGCCTGATCACGTAGGTGCAGTCACCGTCAACAAGGCCTGCGGTAGCGGTATGCAAGCGACTATTTTTGGTATCGACAGCATTCGCGCTGGCACCAACAAAATAGCGATTGCCGGTGGGCTCGAAAGCATGTCCAACGCGCCGCATTTAATGCCGAGTGGGCGAGCGGGCCAACGATTGGGCCACACACAGATTTACGATCACATGTTCATGGATGGCTTGGAAGACGCATACACAGGTGGTGCTATGGGCAGCTTTGCGCAAGCCACAGCTGATGAGCATGGCATTACACGCGAGGCGATGGACGAATTTGCAATTCAAAGTCTTACTCGAGCAAAAAGCGCCATTGAACAAGGCCTGCTTCAGGCTGAAATCGCAGCTGTCGAGGTAAAGACGCGTCGCGACACCATCACGGTTGTCGACGATGAGCAACCCCATAAGGGCCGTGTCGACAAAATTCCTACTTTGCGACCTGCCTTTGCTAAAGACGGCACCATCACCGCCGCCAATGCTAGCTCGATCTCTGATGGTGCCAGCGCGCTTGTTTTGGCCAGCGAATCTGCTGTCAAGGATTACGGGCTCACCCCAGTGGCCAAAATTGTGGCTCACGCTCGCGCCAGTCGTGATCCAGCCGAATTCACTCTTGCGCCTGTTGATGCGATTTCTTCTCTGCTGGAGAAAACCGGCTGGGCAGCGAGCGACGTAGATCTGTGGGAGATTAACGAAGCCTTCGCAATGGTGACTATGCTTGCCACACAAGCGCATGGATTGGATCCTCAAAAGGTCAACGTCCACGGTGGCGCTTGCGCGCAAGGCCACCCCATCGGCTCCACTGGCTCTCGAATCATCATTACTTTGATGCATGCCATGCACCATTACGGCAAGGAAAAAGGCGTTGCCGCCTTATGCATTGGGGGTGGCGAAGCGACAGCTGTTGCCATTGAGAAGTGTTAAGTTAGGAGAAAATTCATGCCGCTAGATTCGGTTCCAGATATTCTGGACGATATCCGCGAAGGGAAGATGGTCATTCTGATGGATGACGAAGACCGTGAAAACGAGGGTGATCTCGTCATTGCGGCGGAAAAAGTCACACCAGAAATCATCAATTTCTTTGCGACCGAAGCCTGCGGATTGATTTGCATGCCGATCACGGCTGAAAGAGCGCGCCAGTTGCGCATTCCGCTCATGGTGCGTGATAACCGATCGCAACACGAGACGAATTTTACCGTATCTATCGATGCGACACAGGCAGTGGGACCTGGCGTCAGTGCTAAGCAACGCGCTCACACCATTCTGGAGGCGGTCAGGGCTGACGCAAAACCGTCTGACATCTCTCAGCCCGGGCATATCTTTCCGCTGGTGGCGAAACCAGGTGGTGTGCTCCAGCGTGCTGGCCATACAGAAGCGGGTGTAGACCTTGCTCGCATGGCCGGCTGCGAACCAGCAGCCGTGATTGTCGAAATAATGAACGAGGACGGTACGATGGCTCGTCGTCCCGAACTCGAGGTTTTTGCTGAGAAGCATAATCTTCGCATAGGTACCATTGCCGGTCTGATTGAGTACAGAGCCTTGCACGAGCAGTCAGTTCGCTGTAGTGGCGAGGTCTACATCGACACACGATGGGGTAAGTTCACACTGACCACGTTCGAAGACTTGGTTGATGGTCAAATTCAGTACGCGTTGCACCAAGGCGACCTCACTGCACCTAACTTACCGGTTCGTATCCAGCCGATAAACACGCTGCGTGATGTGCTGGGAACAACGCTACCTGGCGGTTCACAAGGATGGTCTTATGACTCAGCAATGGCTTACATTGCTGAGAGAGGTCGTGGGCTAGTTGTCATTCTTGGAGGCTGGGAATCATCGGACACCATCATGCGAAACATCGCCCAATTGACAGGAGCTGCTGACGTTGAGCCACCGCCACAAAACTATCGAGTCATCGGCACGGGCGCCCAAATTCTGCGTCACCTCGGTGTTACCAACATGCAGGTGATGTCGGCGCCGATTAAGTTCAACGCGATCTCAGGATTTCAGCTCGAGGTATCTGGCTTCATCTCGGCGCCCTAGCACAAGCGCGCCAGTCCCATGCCGGCGGCCCCGTTGAGGACCTTCTTGGTCCCCCTTCAGCTTTTCGTACCGGAGGCCCCAAAGACCTCCACCCTTCTTGCATTTTCGACTAAAGCAGTCGAGGGGGTTAGGAGCGCAAAAGCACGCCCTGTGTTGTGATCTCGCGACAACTAGCTATGGAACGTTACCGCAGACGCAAGATCTGTTCGATCCGTAACGACACCGTTGATTGGCGTATCTAATGGATAGCCAAACGATAGACCAAACATCAGTTTATGATCCTCGGGTATGTCGATAACTTCTCGAATTTGCTTAGCCATAAAACCAAGTGCCGTTTGCGGACATGAACCCAGACCCTGTGCGGTCAAACCCAACATCACCGTTTGGGTAAACATCCCGAGGTCGCAGGCCTCTCGCAAGCCAAATCCGTCCGGTAGCATAAAGAACGCCACCGCAGGTGCATCGAAGAAACGAAAATTGCCGAGGAACCACTCCTGTCGCTTGGCTTTCTCTTCCCGCGGGATGCCCAAGGCATCATAGAGCGCCTTGGCTGCGCCATACTGTCGATCTTTGTAGACACCGTCATAGACACCGTCGTAAGGGAAATCAGGCGCGACATCGCCCTTAGCGAAGGCCATAGGAAGCAGTTCGCGCAGTTCCTCCAATTTGTCTCCCGTAACAATGTGGACAAACCAGGGCTGTGTGTTGCAGTTACTTGGGGCTCGGAGGGCTGGCGTAAAAACAGCATCGATTACATCACGGCCTACAGGGTCCGGTTTAAAGGCCCGTATGGAACGGCGCTCGTTAACAATTGTCCTAAAAATCTCAGCAGTCGTGCTCATTTTTACTCCTACAACATGCAAACGGCTTTAACCTAGAGGCTACAGGGCCAAGCGCCCTAGGTGAATAACCAACAGGTTGATTATCCAGTACTTTTAGGGTCTAAAAGGACCGTACACTCCCATCAGGATTGAGTGGTGCATTCTGATCGATCGGCCATGACGCACCGAATGGCGCTACGCCGATAAAGGGCTTGTCACGCATTTTATCCGTCATTACGGCCAGCGACTTAGACTGACTCGCCGATAAAGTGCCACTCAACCAATTAAAGGCCGTCTCAAAAGAATCTTCCTGCGCGTCACCAAACGGACGCGTCGCATCATCGGCCGCTTCAAAAAACGTGAAACGTCCGGTGCTCACAAGCCCCGTGAAGTAACCTCCTTGCCCTTCACCGTTTTGAATCTCGAATGCGATGAGCCGCAGGCGCGTCTCACATGCATCTGGATCCAAGTCAAACGCATACTGACCAACCGCCTTGCCCGATGTCTCGGAGCCTATAATTGCCAGTTCGATATGTGGATCAAGCCCGTTAATTAGTAATTCACTCGCGGAGGCAGATCCACCGGTCGTGATAAACGCAATACGCAAAGGACTGAAGGTCTCTGGCAGAGACCTGAAGTTAGCAGTGCTATTCTCATCTTGATGCTTATCGTTGAGGTTAATGATATAGCTGAGTTCACCATTGGCGTTGTCACCGGCGAGTAGGTTTAGAAAAGTCTCCGCAACTCTCACCAGCCCACCACCGTTGTAGCGTAGGTCGATGATGAGATCCGTGACACCAGCCTCACTAAATTTGGTTGCAGCCGCCCGTAACGGACCATCTGCCGCATCAATGAAGGCTCGGAAATTGAGATAACCAACAGGCGTACCGCTATCACGCTCGATGACCAAGGCCTCGCCGGCCAACGGTGGCGTAGTAGTCTCGGCAGTCGTCACTGCTATCTCGCTCTCCTCACCCTCGTACTCAACGCGAAAAACCGTCGTTTGGAGCTCTCCTCTCGCACCAAAGACTGCTGTCGGTAGCTCAGCATTGCGCGCGACAAGTGCGTCCCAGGTTTCAAAGGCGCTCTCTCCATCGCGCTTTACGGCTAAGAGACGCTGGCCACGGCGAATACCGGCGGTGTGCGCAGGTCCGCCTTCGTAGGAGTCTGCAAAGTAGAAATTGTTATTAATAATGAGGTAGCGTACGCCATAGCCATAGAAGGCGCCCGAGGTAAAACGCTGGGTATCTTCTTCAATCGTTGTTAAATAGGAAAACCCGGGGTCGCGACCCGTGCCGTCAGTCCAGATGGGCTGCATGATGGCGGACAGATAGTCGGACGGATCAGAGTAGTCAGCGGCATTAACTTGCGCCAACTCGTCGTACCAGTAGTAATAGCTCTCTGAAACTTCTTTAACGAATTGTACCTGCGCCTCCGCTCCACAAGCGTCGGTGCTGCCTCCGCCCGAGCCCGAGCCTGATCCTGATCCAGAACCTGTATCGCCGCCGGCCACCGGTACCGGAGATGGAGACCCACCACCGCCGCCTCCACACGCTACGACACATATACTGAGAGCCAGGGCGGCAATAAACTTGGATGACATCGCTCTTTCCTGAAATTTAACTAATCGCATCTATTTGTCAGCACCGTATAGAAAGACCCTTTTCCTGCCAACTACTCACACCAATTTTTCCGACTCAACAGCCGTCACCGCATATTGATTGCGGTTTGGAAACACGGTCGCTGCGAAATGCGCTCAACATAGGCTTTCACGTTTGGCATATCGTCTGAGACGCAGCCCATGCGATTACTCATGAAGCAGGCATGCCCCAACATTATATCCGCGGCAGAAAACTCACCAATCAGATACTCTCGGCCCTCTAGCGCCTCATTAACTGGCTGCAGCGCCTTGTTGAGAAGACGTTGGGCCTGGCCCAGCACCACGGGATCACGACGATCCTCTGGTAACAAGATAGTGTGAACAACGATGGTGTTCATAGGAGGCATAACCATCCCTTCACAATAGTGAAACCACTGGAGATACTCGGGGAACATGGGACTTTCGACAGAGGGCTTCAAACCACCCTCTTTGTGTCTAGCAAGCACATACTCAACAATCGCGCCCGACTCGTATATAGAAATATCGCCATCATCTAACACAGGTATGCGCCCTAGCGGGTGTCGACTTCGATGTTCGTCGGACTTCAGGTCTTTGGGATGAAAGGCCATTGCATTGAGCTCGTAAGGCAACTCAAGTTCTTCAAGCAGCCAAAGAATTCGACCCGCACGGGAATTAGGTGCGAAATGGAGTCTGAGCATAGTTTTCCCCCTTATTTTTCTGTTTTCTCGTATATTTCTTTTTTCGAATAGTTAAACGTCAGCACAAGCGCGGACATCGATAGATCCGTTAACCAAGCTAGCCTGCGGGCGCTGTGGCTAACCCAGTCTCACAAGCCTAGCGCTTGTGGGCCGAAAAATCTTGTTTGGCCGTGTTCATTTTGCTCGCATAAAGCTATCTTTATACCAATGAATATTGACGCGCTATCACAGTGTTTAAAGGCCGCCGCAGATCCAAGTCGCCTGCGCCTTCTTTACCTATGTAATCAGGGCGAGCTTACTGTAACCGACCTTGTCCGAATTACCGGACACAGCCAACCGCGAACATCTCGTCACCTCAAAATTTTGCAGGATGCAGGGTTACTGGAAAGCTTTCGCGAGCAACACTTCATCTTCTATCGCATAAATCGTCAGCCTCCCTTCAACGATATTCTGAGGACGCTGATTGGGAGTATCGACGCAGCTGACAGCACCATAGAAGAGGACAGCCGCCGATTATCTGTTATTCGAGAGGCGCGCGCACAACTTGCAGAAAGTTATGTTGAAGATGAAGTCCCAGAGTGGCTCGAACTACATCACTATCACGGCGACGAGGAGACCTTCAGAGAACATGTCACCGCTTTACTCGAGGGTCATAAGGTTGGCCGCCTACTCGATGTCGCTACCGGGACCGGCCGTATGTTGGGCTTGGTAGGGCCAATGGCCGCTAGTGGCTATGGTGTCGATCTCTCGAAGAAAATGGTCGTCGTCGCACGAGATGCCATCGAAAAAGCCGGCATGACGCACCTGTCTGTTCGGCAGGAAGATATGTATCAAATGCGTTTTGCGGCAAACAGCTTTGACACGGTGACTATCGATCAGGTTCTCTACTTTGCCGATGACCCAGCCGCGCTTTTTCAGGAGGCAACGCGCGTCCTCAAGCGAGGAGGAAAAATGCTGATCGTTGCCTTCACTCAGCACGAGAGAGAAACCGCACAGCAAGTCTCAGTCAGTGTTGATATGAAATCGATCTTGGGTTGGCTGGTTCACGAGGACTTGTCTATCGAACAAATCGATAAAATTCCGGGTGAGTCGCTAGACATAAGCCTGATCTTAGCAACAAAAACGGGCTAGCCTATGCGCCTGACGTCGCAGCCTTGGCTGTCCTATATATTCCGCTTTCCTTTATTCCTCTAAATGGTGGGCTTTAATAGCCTCTTGATTATGAAGTCAGTTGATCTGCGAAATACCAGCGAGTTTCCCGACTACGACACCTCGACAGTCATTGATAACGCCTGTCTGCAACGACTCGTCAAATCCGACCAGTGGACCCGAGATGAGTTCATTGCACAGTGGGAAAACACCACCAAGGAAGAACTGGTGATGCTTTGGCTGTGGCACAACGGCGAGGTTAGAGAGATCTATCGACTGCCGCCGCAAACCCTTGCGCGCACAAGCCTCTTAGACGGCATGGGTATCGCCGTCATAAGCGAGCGCAGTGGCAAATGCCTATTCAGCCAAGTTGTTACTGGGGAATCGATGGC
>Ga0181601_10002024_pt1 | contig 17406 bp, 14 predicted proteins | sample 041ome_8_FD_133020 | JGI IMG/M metagenome (GOLD analysis project Ga0181601, IMG submission 133020) | Coastal salt marsh microbial communities from the Groves Creek Marsh, Skidaway Island, Georgia - 041407BS metaG (megahit assembly) | ecosystem: Environmental > Aquatic > Marine > Intertidal zone...
CAGCACTCATGCGGCGGGCCTCTCATCTGTGAGCTTGCCAACGATCTCGCGGAAGGTATCGCCGCGCACTTCGTAGTCGCGGAACTGGTCGAAACTGGCGCAGGCGGGTGAAAGCATCACCACATCGCCCGGTTGCGCCGCATTCAGGGCGTGTGCCGTGGCCTCGCACAGCTTTTCGCAAGGCTCCACCTTCATATGCGGAGCCAGCAACTCACCGAACAGCGCGCCAGCCTCGCCAATGGTGTAGGCAGCAGCGACATTGCCGAAATGCGGAGCGCATTCGTCGAGATTGTCGGTCTTCGCGAGGCCGCCGCAAATCCAGTGGATGCGCTTGTGGCCATCCTCGGCAGGCCATGCGGCCAGCGCCGGTGCAGTGGAGGCAGGATTGGTCGCCTTGGAATCGTTGATCACCAGCACGCCATCGAATGTGCCGAGCCGTTCCATGCGGTGCGGCAAGCCGGGATAGGTGCGCAGGCCGTGGGCAATCGCGCCATTGGTAAGGAAAAGTTCGCCGCAGATATGGCTGGCGAAAATCGCGTTTTCGAGGTTGTGCGGCCCTTGCAGCGAAGGCCATTCTGCCTGGTTGCTGGCGTCGTAGGGAGGGCCGATCCATTCGTAAGGCCCGCGCTTGTTGTGAAATGCGGCCGCCTCGGCAGATGTCGGCAGCAGCGACACGCCGAACGGGTCCAGCATGTCCATCAGCCGCGCCTTGCTGGCAGCGTAAGCTTCGAAATTCTCGTAGCGATCGAGGTGATCGGGCGTGATGTTGAGCAGCGCCGTTGCCTTGCAGGCAAGCGTGAAGGTGAGGTCGATCTGGTAGCTGGACAGTTCCAGCACATAGACGGGCAGGCCCTTGTCGTTCGGCTCCAGCGGATCCTGCGCCATGATCGGCAGGCCGATGTTGCCGCCCATCACGGTATTGACGCCGGCTTCCTTGAGGATGTGATGCACCAGCGCGGTCGTCGTGCTCTTGCCGTTGGTGCCGGTGATGCCGACCACGAAATGTTCGGGCAATTCCGGCTGCGCCTGCGAGAACAGTTCGATATCACCGATGATCGGCACGCCTGCCGCCTTCGCCTTAGCCTTCAGCGGATGGGTGTTGAGCGGCACCCCCGGTGACACGACCACGGCATCGAACCCGGCAAGCTCGATCTCCATCGGATCGGCAATGGCGCAGCGGCCTGCCAAGGCTTCGCGGGCGTTGTCCTGCCTGTCCCATGCTGTCACCTCAGCGCCGCTCGCCAGCAGGCTTTCCACCGCCGCCATGCCCGAACGGGCGAGGCCGAGGACGACGTATTTCTTTCCGGAGAAGGCGCGTGCCGTGATCACCTGAGCTTCAACGTGGCTAGACCGATGACCGCAAGAACGATGGCGATGATCCAGAAGCGGATCACCACGGTCGATTCCTTCCAGCCAAGCTGTTCGAAATGGTGGTGGATAGGGGCCATGCGGAACACGCGTTTGCCTGTCCGCTTGAACCAGAAGACCTGGATGATGACCGAAGCGGTTTCCATCACGAACAATCCGCCGATGATCAGCAGCACGATCTCATGATGGCTCGCCACGGCCAGTGCGCCCAGCGCCCCACCAAGGGCAAGGCTGCCGGTATCGCCCATAAACACCGCGGCAGGCGGCGCGTTGAACCACAGGAAGGCAAGGCCCGATCCCATGATCGCTGCACAGAACAGCGCCAGCTCGCCAGCGTAGGGCACGTGCGGAATGCCGAGATATTCGGAATAATCGACGCGGCCGACGAGGTAGCAGATGATCATGAAGGCACCTGCCGCAATCACCACCGGCATGGTGGCAAGCCCGTCCAGCCCGTCCGTCAGGTTCACCGCGTTGCCCATGCCCACGATCACCGTGGCGGCGAACAGGTAATAGAACGGGCCAAGCGGGATCACCCGGTCACTGAAGAAGGGGATGTAGAGATTGGTGTTGATCTCGCCCACTATAAGGTAGGACGCGATGCCCGCCACGATGAATTCGGCCAGCAGGCGCACCTTGCCTGACAGGCCCTTGTGGCTGCCCTTGGTGACCTTGTCGAGATCATCGAGAAAGCCGATCACGCCAAAGCCGAGACACACCGCGATGCAGGCCCAGACGAAGGGATTGCCAAGGTCCATCCACAGGAACATCGAGATCACCAGCGAGGTGAGGATCATCAACCCGCCCATGGTCGGCGTGCCCACCTTCAACTGGTGCGAAGCAGGGCCGTCAGCGCGGATAGGCTGGCCCTTGCCCTGGCGCACGCGCAGCATGGCGATGAATTTGGGGCCGATGATGAGGCCGATGAGCAGCGCCGTCATCATGGCCGCACCAGCGCGGAAGGTCTGGTACCGGATGAGGTTCAGCAACCCGTCGAATTCGAACAGTTCCGCAAGAAAATACAGCATCGTTCCGCGCTATCAGCCTTCCCTGGCGCCATAGTGCGCCACCAGGCGCGACAGCCCTACGGAATTCGATCCCTTCACCAGCACCGCATCGCCGCCAGCAAGCCCGAATTCCTCCAGCGCAGCTATCGCTTCACCCGCATTTTCGCATTGGGCAAAGTGCAAGGGCTTGCCAAGCGTATTCGCCAAGCCTCTCCCCAGTTCCCGTGCAAGGGCGACCATCTCCGGTCCGACGAGGACGGCATAATCGACATTCGCATCAAGCAGCGGCTCGGCCAGCTGGGCGTGGAAGGCAGGGCCAAACTCGCCCAGTTCCTTCATCGCGCCAAGCACAGCAATCCGGCGAGTGGCAGGCGTTTGCCCCAGCTGCGCCAGCGTGGCGCGCATGGAGGCGGGGTTGGCGTTGTAGCTTTCATCCACCATCAGCGCATGGCCACCGGGAACGGCAACGCGCAGCCGCGCACCGCGTCCTTTCAGGCCGCCCATGCCTGCCAGCGCAAGACCTGCCGCGCCAAGATCGCCACCGGCAGCGTGAACAGCCGCCATCACGCAAAGCGAATTGGAAATCCAGTGCTCGCCCGGTTCGGCGACCGAATAGCACAGCCGCTGGTCACCCATCGCTGCGGTAACAAGCGAGCCGCCATGAGCATCGGGAATGGCATCGAGCAGGCGCATATCCGCCTTTTCCGACCTGCCGAAGCTGATCACCTTCGCGCCTGCCTTCAACGCCGCATCGCGCAGCCGCTCGAAATGCGGGCTGTCTGCCGGGATCACGGCGGTGCCGCCCTTTTGCAACCCTTCGAAAATCTCTGCCTTGACATCGGCAATCGCCTCTTCGCTGCCAAGGTTCTCGATATGCGCAGGCGCGATGGTGGTGATCACCGCGACATGCGGGCGCACCTGCGCGGTCAGGCCGGAAATCTCGCCCGCGTGGTTCATGCCCATTTCGAACACGCCATAGCTGGAACGCGGGGCCATGCGAGACAGGCTCAGGGGCACGCCGACATGGTTGTTGTAGGAGCGGATGGAACGGTGGGCCGTGCCGCGGCTACACCTCTCAAGCGATGCGAAAATCGCCTCCTTCACCCCTGTTTTGCCGACAGAACCGGTTACGCCGATGATTTTTGCACTGACCCGCGCCCGCGCCGCCTTTGCCAAAGCCTCAAGTGCACTTGAGGTATCTGCCACGAGCACATGCGGGTAATCGACAGGGCGATCGACGAGGGCCGCCACCGCGCCATTGGCAAAGGCCTTGTCGATAAACTTGTGCCCGTCCATCGCCTCGCCCTTCAGGGCTATGAACAGGTCCCCGCTACGCACATCGCGGGAGTCCATCTCGACGCCGCTAACCTGAAATTCACCATCAGCAGCCCCGCCGGTAGCCGCCGCGATCTCGGCAGAAGTCCACAATGCGTGGCGCAGGCGGTCCGCCTGTTCCTTCGGCCAGCGCAGGATCTGTGCGACTGCATTCATGCCCGATTTGCTCCCGAAAGTTCGGCCGCACATTCGCGCGCAACCGTTACGTCATCGAATGGCAGCACGCGGCGGTTCGCGCCCGCACCGATGATCTGCCCCTGTTCATGGCCTTTGCCTGCAACCAGCACGATGTCAGTGCTGCCCGCAGCGGCAATAGCAGCAGCGATGGCTTGCCGCCGGTCGCCGATTTCCTGTGCGCCCGCCGCGCCCCGCATCACTTCTGCACGGATGCTGGCCGGGTCTTCCCCGCGCGGGTTGTCGTCCGTCACGAAGACCAGTTCCGATCCCTGCACGGCAACCTCGCCCATCGGCGCGCGCTTGCCCTTGTCGCGATCCCCGCCTGCGCCGAACACGGTGATGAGGCGCCCAGAGACATGCGGACGCAGCGCGGCAATCGCGGCTTCCAGCGCGTCCGGCGTGTGCGCGTAATCGATATAGACGGGAGCGCCTGCCTGCGTGATCGCGGCGCGCTCCAGACGCCCACGAACAGGCTGCAGGCGGCTGACCGCGTCGAACACCTGCGCGGACGCGCAGCCACTGGCAATCGCCAGCCCTGCCGCCACCAGCGCATTGGCCACCTGGTACGACCCGATCAGCGGCAGGCGAATAGCATAGGCCTGCCCTTCACACACGATCTTAGTTTCCTGCCCCAAGGCACCGGGCTTGCGCGAAATCAAGCGGATCGCCTTGCCACCCTCGCCCACGGTGAACAGCTTGAGGCCGCGCGTCGTCGCCACTTCTGCCGCGCGCGCCGACCATTCGTCGTCCGCCCAGATCACCGCCGTGCCGCCATCGTCCACCACTTCAGTGAACAGGCGCATCTTGGCCGCAAAATAGTCTTCCATGTCGGGATGGTAATCGAGGTGGTCGCGGCTGAGGTTGGCGAAGGCCCCCGCCATCACCGGCAGGCCTTCGTTGCGATATTGCGAGAGTCCGTGGCTCGATGCCTCGTAAGCGACATGGGTCACGCCTTCGCGCGACAGGCCCGTCATGTTCGACAGGAAGGTGACGATATCAGGCGTGGTAAGGCCGGTGGAAACGCTCTCGTCAGGCGTGGTGACGCCCAGCGTGCCGATGGAGGCTGCGGAATGACCACACATTCGCCAGATCTGGCGGGTCATCTCCACGGTGGAGGTCTTGCCGTTGGTGCCCGTGACCGCGACGACATTGGCAGGCACAGGGGTGAAGAATTTCGCGGCCAGCCGCGCGAAGGCACGGCGCGGCAGCGGGTCTGCGATATGCAGTGCGCCTTCGACCCTGGCTTCGGGCCGCGCGACAACGGCGATTGCACCGGCGGCCACGGCGGCGGGAATGAAATCCTCGCCATTCACTTCCGCACCCTGGAACGCCCCGAAGACATTGCCCGGCGCAACCTTGCGGTTATCTATGGCAAAGCCGGTCACTGCCGCATCGCCCGACGCGCCGGCATCCATTCCTGCGGCAGAGGCGAGATCAGCCAATCGCATCAGTGCTCCGTGCTCCCGACCAGATACTGCAGTTCGGTAAGGTCGATATCGCGGCCTTCATCGGGCAGCACGCCAAGTTGCGGGCCGATGCGCGGGATCAGGCGGCCCACGACAGGCGCGGCGTTCCATGCGGCGGTGCGCTGGTAGGAGCTGGCGACAGTGCCTTCAGGCTCGTCAAGCATCACGATCACGACATAGCGCGGCTTGTCCATCGGGAAGGCAGCGGCAAAGGTGGAGACCAGCGTGGTGCGGTCATAGGAGCCGTTCTTGGGCTTCTCGGCGGAGCCGGTCTTCCCGCCGACGCGGAAGCCGGGGGCATCGGCATTACGGCCCGTGCCATAGACCGCGATCATGCGCAGCAGCTGGTTCATCCGGGCGCTGGTGCTGGCCCTGAACACGCGGCGGCCGCGCGGTTCGTGGCCCGGCTCCACCCGCAGCAACGTGGCCGGACGCCAGATGCCGCCGTTGACCATCGCCGCATAGGCGGAACCCAGGTGCAGCGGGGTCACCGCAATGCCGTGGCCGAAGCTGACAGTCATGCCCTTGAGGCGCGACCATTCCCCGCCATAGGACAGCGGCGCACCACGACCGGGCAGTTCGATATAGGGCGCCTCGCCCATGCCGAGATCGGTCATGTAGCGCTTCAGAACGTCAGACCCCAGCTCGTCCGCGATCTGGCCCGTCACGATATTGGAGGAATGGATCAGCGATTGCGGCGCATTCAGTGAAGCAGCGATCACGTGGCTGTCATTGATGGTCTGCTTGCCGATGCGCAGCGGGCGGTTGGCCTTATAGCGCCGCGAAAGGTCGGTGATCGATCCGGCATCAATGGCAGCCGCCACGGTCAGCGGCTTGAAGATCGAGCCGAGCTCGTAAACCTGGTTCGTCACGCGGTTGAAGCTGGCGGGCATCACGCCGCGATCAACCATTTCGTGCGTGCGGATCAGGTCATTGGTGGTGATGTGGTTGGGATCGAATTCGGGGAAGGATGCCATCGCCATCACTTCACCGGTGTCGACGTCGAGCACGAGGCCTGCCGCACCGATGGCGTTGACCGAGCGCATGCCGCGGTGCAGTTCATCCTCCAGCGCGCCTTGCACCCGCACGTCAATCGACAGGGGCACGGCCTCGCCGCGGAAATTGGGATCGGTCAGCCGGTCATCCAGCACCTGCTCCATGCCGAGGTGGCCCTTGTCGTCCTGCACATAGCCGAGCACGTGCGAGGCGAGCGAGCCTTGCGGATAGTGGCGGTCGCTTTCGCGTGGCAGTTCCAGCGCCAGCTCGCCGATTTCCATCACGCGGTTGGCATCTTCGGGCAACACGCGACGGCGCAGATAGGTGGGGCGGCCTTCGCGCAGCTTCGCTGCAGTGTCGACCGGATCGAGATCGGGGAAGATGGCGCGCAGTTCCTGCGCCACCTGTTCGGGCGATTTCACCAGCGGCGGGCCGCCATCGTCCATCGCGCCGGGATTGTACCACAGCGCATAGGCAGGAAAGGCGCGCGCCAGCGGCACGCCGTTGCGATCGGTGATCTCGCCGCGCGGAGGCAGCAGCGCTTCTGCCATGGTGGTTTCGGTGATCGCCGGCTGCACGGCGCCCAGCCAGGTGATCCGCATCAGCGCTGCAAAGGCAATCAGCAGGAAGCCCAGAGCGATCAGCAGCACGCGAAAGCGCGCCATCAGCAGCGAGCGGCGACGGTAATCAACGAGGCGGATACGCCCGGTGCCTGCGGGCGACGGGGCGGCGAGAGCCGTCACTGTCCGGCGCCTCCCAGCATGACCCTGACGGTCGCCGCGCTGGCGGAAGCTGCACCCTCTTCGCGCGCCGCCGCCATGGGCACGCGCGCAGTCTGCTGCGCCAGCGTGGTCACCAGCGTCCGGCGCTCGTCATCATGCTCCCTGACAGGTTCGATCAGAGCTTCGTCCAGCGGCTTGCCGGTGATCGGCGAAACAAGGCGCGGGAACGGCGTGCGCTCCTCGTCCACCGAAACGCTCGCCACGCTGATCGGTTCGGGCGCAGAGCCATCGCGATGGCTGCCAAAACGCGCCAGCTGGCGCTTGCTGTCGACGAACTGATCCGCCTCGGGTGCGGAGTAGCCGAAGTCCACCCGGTTCCACGTCGCCAGCTGCATCTGGCTGGAACGCGTAAGATACTCGGTTTCGAGCAGCATGTTGTGCTCTTCCAGCGCGATGATCTGGCGTTCCTTCTTCTTCACCTCGCTGGCGAGCGACCAGACCTGGAAGTGCAGCACGCCATAAAGCGCGGTGCAGATTGCCAGCAGGGCAAACCAGCCCATGCGGCGGATGCGGGCTTGCGGGGTCATGCGGCCATATCCTTTCGCTGGAGTGGAGGAGCGCCGGTGCGCGTTGCGGCGCGCAGTGTGGAACTTCGCGCGCGCGGATTACGGTCGATCTCTGCCTTGGACGGACGGATTGCCTTGGACAGGTCCCCGAAACGCGGTGGAGAGAGAGGTTGCACTTCGGGGAGATGGCGCGAGCCGCGAGGGGTGGCATTTGCCGCGTCACGCAGGAACTGCTTCACGATACGGTCTTCGAGGCTGTGGAAGCTGACGACAGCCAGCCGCCCGCCTTCCTTCAGCAGCGCCTCGGCAGCGGACAGGCCTTCTGCCAGCTCGTCCAACTCGCCGTTCACATGGATGCGGATTGCCTGGAAGCTGCGGGTGGCCGGGTCTTTTGGTGCACCGGCGCGATAGCCCAGCGCCTTGCGCACCACGGCAGCGAGTTCGCCGGTGGTGCTGAGCGGGCGCGCCGCCACGATGGCGCGGGCCACGCGGCGCGACTGGCGTTCCTCGCCATACTGGTAAAGCACATCGGCAATCGCGCTCTCATCCGCTTCGTTTACGAAATCAGCCGCATTGGGGCGCTGGCGATCCATGCGCATGTCGAGCGGGCCGTTGGAGGAGAAGGCAAAGCCGCGGTCTGCCTGATCCAGCTGCATGGAAGACACGCCGATATCCATAGCGATGCCGTCCACCTGCTCCATGCCGGCCTCGGCCATCGCTTCGAGCATTTCGGAAAAGCGGCGCGGGTGCAGCACCAGCCGCGGCGGGTTCTCGCGGGTTTCCGGCCACTGGCTGCCTGCTTCGATGGCATCGGGATCGCGATCGAATGCGTGGACGATGGCACCTGCTTCCAGCAGCGCACGGGTGTAGCCGCCTGCGCCGAAAGTGGCATCGATCACCACGTCGCCGGGTTCGATGCACAGCTGCTCGATCACTTCATCGAGGAGGACGGGAACATGCGGGGCGGAAGGCGCGCTCACTTGCCCCTCCCCTTGGCCAGCGCCTCTTCCATCTCCTGCTCGCAGTAGACCTTGAAGAAGTCGAACTCGTCACCCAGGCCCATGAGGATATCGGGGTTCCACATGGTGATGACATCGCCGATGCCATGGAAATAGATCCGGTCCTCAATCTTGCCGAGCTTGACCGATGAGGGGTTGAGCACGAAGCGGCCGCTGGCGTCGAAGGCGTGCTTCTTGAAGCTCCACAGCTGGCCGGAGCGGAGCGCACGGTCGAACTTGTCACCGTTGGCGCGGGCTTCATCGCGCTGTTCGTTGAGGATTTCCTCGAAATGCTGGGTGCGGTCGGTGCCGAAACCGACAAGGCACGGCCAGCTTTCATGGCGGCCGACGCAGAGAACGCGCTCTCCGCTGGCGGTGGCGAGGGGGTTGCGCATCTCTGCGGGCAGGACGTAGCGGCCCTTTTCACCGCGAAGCGAAAAGCCCTGACCGCTAAATTCCGAACCCATTTGCGACACTTCCCCTGCCCCCGGCTTGGGCCCCATACAAATCGGCAAAGCGCCAGCGCTCGCGCCGCGCAGATGCGCGGCCCGTCCATCCGTCAAAGAATCAGGATGCAACGCGGGCGGCCTTCCGATTGACCATACTTAACGCGGGTCAATGCGGGAGAAAAGGGGAATTTACGGGAATACTGGGGATTTGCCAGTATAACTTTGTTTTATATGCCTTTTATGTCGGGCCATTGCCTGGCGGATGGTGCGATCCAAGCCCTGAATCATGGGAATCCACGGCATGTTCCCGCGTTTTCCCGTGTTCCGGGGCATCGTGTCCCCGATTTTCCCCGAATGGCCCGAAAAGGTGGCTGGTGAGCATGTGCAGCGCCTCCCCCGCCCCGTCATAAGGGCCGTCGAGATCGAGCAAGGCGGCATCGGCCAGCGCCAGCACCTCGCCCGCGCCCAGCGCGCAGTGGGCAAGGATGCCCTCGCCTGAAACCACGCATTCGAAGCGGTCTTCAGCGGGCACGAACTGCCCCGGCAGCCGCGCGGGGATCGGCACGGCGAAGTGATCGAGCATGCGCACATCGCCGTCCTGCGTATCGTCAAACTGCAGTTCGAGGCCCCAGTGCGCGAGGATGGGCGAGAGCAGCGACACGTCCATCGGGCGGCGCCTGTCACCAAGCGAGAAGCGCGAATGGCCGGTCATCATCGGATCGACAAACAGCAGCAGCTTGCCGCCATCGCGCACCCAGGCGTCCAGCGCGACATTCTCTTCCGGCGCCAGCGCGCGCGGCTGCGCCATCAGCAGTAACTGCCTGCCCGCCAGCGCCTCTGCGGAGAGGAAATCGAGCGGGACCAGCGCGAAATCGCGCTCCAGCGCGGCGCGCGCCCAATGAGCATGGGCCGTGCCTGCAATGATCTCGCCCAGCCCGTCAGCCTCTCCCCAATAGATCGGGATAGTCCCCATCAGCGCCAGTTGCGGCGCAGTAGCCCTCACCGTGCCTGCATCTGCCAATAGCGCATCCTCCGCCATGGCCGGACTAGCCAGAGCGAGCAGGCTTGCTGCGATCAGCGATGCTTCAAGGCGCATTGGCTGGTGGCGGAACATCCGCCCCGCTCACAGGCGCGGGCAAGACCTGCTGCGCGCCCTGCGTAGTCCCCGTTTCGGGCTCTGCCGGCAATTCGGGCACCACGCCTGCTTCGGCTAGCGGATCGCGCTGCGGCGTTGGCGGCGGCACGTCTTCTGCATTCACCGGCGGCAAGTCCTCGCTCGTCACCACCTGGTTGCTTTCGGCGGTGGACATGATGATGTCTGCCATCCCCAGCACCATCACCATGGCAGCAAGGCCGAACAGCCCCACCTGCAGGCGCTGGATACGCTGCGCGCGCGTGCCCGCAAACGGCGAAGACAGCGCATCACCGCCAGCATCATTCGCAAGGTCGAGATCGTGCGGATCAGGTGCCATGCCCTGTATCCTAATGCGTCAAGATGAACGCAGCCAGTCGAAAACCGGCAGGTTCTTCGATTCCAGCCATTCGGCGTTGTAGAGGCTGGAGAGATAGCGGAAGCCTGTATCGCACAGGATCGTGGCCACGCGGCTGCCTGCACCCAGCTGCTTGCCCAGTGCCACAGCACCAGCCACGTTGATGCCGCTCGACAGGCCGAGGCACAGCCCTTCCTCGCGCAGCAGGCGGGCGACCCATTCCATGCCTTCCTCATCGGAAATGCGGAACTGCGTATCGACCGGCGCACCTTCGAGGTTGGCGGTGATACGGCCTTGCCCGATGCCTTCAGCGACCGAGGAACCTTCGGCCTTCAACTCGCCATTGGCGTAATAGTTGTAGAGCGCCGCGCCATAGGGATCGGTCAGCGCGATGCGGATATCCTCGTCAAACGCCTTCAGCCCCATGCCTACGCCAGCCAGCGTGCCACCGGTGCCCACGGCGCAGGTGAAGGCATCGACGCGGCCTTCCATCTGCTCCCAGATTTCCGGCGCAGTGCTTTCGATATGCGCGCGGCGGTTGGCGACATTGTCGAACTGGTTGGCCCAGACAGCGCCTTCCGTCTCCTCGGCAATGCGGCGGGAGGTGTGGACGAAGTGGTTGGGATCGGAAAACTTGGTCGGCGGGACCAGCACCAGCTCCGCACCAAGCGCGCGCAGCGTGTCCATCTTTTCCTTGGACTGGTTGTCCGGCATGACGATGATCGTCTTGTAGCCGCGGGCATTGGCTACCAGCGCGATGCCGATGCCGGTATTGCCCGCCGTACCTTCCACCACTGTGCCGCCGGGCTGCAATTCGCCGCGCTGTTCGGCATCGCGGATGATCCACAAGGCCGCGCGGTCCTTTACAGAAGCGCCGGGGTTGGCAAATTCGCACTTGCCCCAGATTTCGCAACCCGCCGCCTCGCTCGGCCCTTTCAGCAGGACGAGCGGCGTGTTGCCGATAAGGTCGATGGTGTTCTGGCGCGTTGCGAGGCTGGTCATGGCAAGTGAGGTAAGCCGTGCCGCAGCGTGACGCAACTCAGCATCGCCTTGGCCGGGCTAAAGCCTGTCTTGGTGCCGCTGTGGCGGCGCTTAGTCTTCCTTGGCGATGGTGACCTTGAGGCCGTCCAGATCGTCCGTGAACGGAATCTGGCAAGACAGACGCGAGGTCTCGTTACGATCGTCGCTGGAATCGAGCAGGTCGTCCTCGTCCTCGCTCATCGCGGGCAGCTTGTCAGCGAAGGCAGGGTCCACATGCACATGGCAGGTGGCGCAGGAACAGCAGCCGCCGCACAGCGCGAGCAGTTCGTCAAACCCGTTGTCGCGGATGGCTTCCATCACGGTCAGGCCGCTTGCCGCTTCCACGGTGGACTCTTCACCCGAGCGGTTGACAACGATCAGCTTTGGCATGGCAATAAAATTCCCTATCCGGTTTCGGCAGGGCTGCTAGGCAATCGCGAAGGGCTTGGCAAGAAGCGAGGTGCACGATGGGATTGAGCGAAGGGCAGATTAGGGCATCGCTGGACGCGCTGGCAACCCGCGAGGATGCCTTTGCCCCCGCGCTGGAGTTGGCCGGCTATCCCGAACCGCGCATACGCAACCGTGGTTACAAGACCATGTTGCGCACCATCGTGGGCCAGCAGGTCAGCGTGGCCGCAGCAACAAGCATGTGGAACAAGCTGGAAGCCGAACTGGGCGCGGACTTCCAGCCGACCTGCCTGCTCGAACGCGATTTCGATACCCTGCGGGCCTGCGGATTGTCGCGCCAGAAACAGGGCTATGCCCGGTCCTTGTGCGAACTGGTGGCAGCAGGGGAAGTCGATTTCGAGAGTCTGCCCGCTGACGATGAAGCGGCGATTGCCGAACTCACCAGGATCAAGGGCATCGGGCGCTGGTCTGCCGAAATCTACCTGCTGTTTGCCGAAGGCCGCGAGGATATCTGGCCCGCGGGAGACCTTGCCGTGATGGCAGGCATCGGCAAGATACTGGGGCTGGACGAGCGCCCGGACGAGAAGACCACCCGCGCCATGTCAGACCCCTGGCGCCCGAACCGCAGCGCGCTGGCGATCTTCACCTGGCATTGCTACGACAATCCGGCGCTTTGAACCGCACACCCCTTTCAATGCCGCGCCCCCGCCCCTAACTGGGCACACGGGACACGACACCGGGAGTTACCATGACATCTGCCACCACCGCCGCCGACCGCCTCAAGGGGGTCGACCTGATCAGCCGCGAGACCCTGTTCGGCAATCCCGTCCGTTCCGGCGGCAAGCTGAGCCCGGATGGCAAGTGGCTGGCGTGGATGGCCCCGCACGAAGGCGTGATGAATGTCTGGCTCGCGCCTTATGACGATCCCGACAACGCCCGGCTGATGACCCATGCAAAGGATCGCCCGATCCCGCAGTATTTCTTCGCGCCGGACAGCAGCGCGCTGTTCTATGTGCGGGACAAGGATGGCGACGAGAACTTCCTGCTCTACAAGGTCGATATCGCTACCGGCGAGGACAGCTGCGTGACGCCGTTCGAGAACACCCGCGTACAGATCGTGGGCGGTTCGGAAACGATCAAGGACAAGTTCCTGATCGCACTCAACAACCGCGATCCGCGCTTCCATGACGTTTACCTGCTGAACCTGACCACGGGCGAGATGGAGCTGGTGCTGGAGAACAACGAATGGGCCGGTTTTACCGCGGATGACAGCCTGACGCTGCGCTGGGCCGAGCGGCAGAACGAGGCTGGCGGGGTGGACCTCCACCGCATCACCGATGGCGTTATCTCGGATGAGCCGGACGAGGTCATCCCGATGGATGACACCCTCACCTCCGGCCTTGGCGGCTATACCACCGATGGCAAGACGCTCTACTGGCTCGACAGCCGCGGCCGCAACACCGGCGCGCTTTATGCCGAGGATACCGAGACGGGTGAGCGCGAACTGATCGCCGATGACGACCGCGCGGATATCGGCGGCACGCTCAGCCACCCGCTGACGGGCGAAGTGCAGGCCTATTCCGCCACTTACCTGCGCACCGAGTGGCGTTGCTTCGACAAGGGCATCAAGTCCTCGCTCGACTGGCTGCGCGAACATCTCGACGGTGATTTCGGCGTGCAGTCGCGCACCGATGACGACACGAAATGGCTTGTTTGGAATGACCCGCTGACCGCGCCGATTCGTTGCTTCATCTATGACCGCGCGGCAGACAGCCTGACGCTGTTCTACGTCACCAAGCCGGAACTGGAAGGCCAGCCGTTGCAGCCGATGCACCCGCGCGAAATCACGGCGCGTGATGGGCTGACCCTGCCATCCTACCTCACCCTGCCCGCCAATTGTGATCCCGACGGCGATGGCATTCCCGATGCGCCGGTGCCGATGGTGCTGGTGGTGCATGGCGGGCCGTGGGCGCGCGACGGTTATGGCTACAACCGCACGCACCAGTGGCTGGCCAATCGCGGCTATGCCGTGCTGTCGGTGAACTTCCGCGGCTCGACCGGCTTCGGCAAGGACTTCGTCAACGCCGCCAACCTGCAATGGTCCAAGACCATGCATGACGATCTGATCGACGCGGTGAACTGGGCCGTTGAAGCGGGCATTGCCGACAAGGACAAGGTGGCCATCATGGGCGGATCATATGGCGGCTATGCCACGCTGGTGGGCCTGACCTACACGCCTGACGTGTTTGCTTGCGGGGTCGATATCGTCGGCCCGTCCAACCTCGAAACGCTGCTCGAAACCATTCCGCCTTACTGGGAACCGATGGTGAAACAGTTCCATGAGCGCATGGGCAACCCCACCACGCCCGAAGGCAAGCAGCTGCTGATTGATTGCAGCCCGCTCCACAAGGCCAACCGCATTGCCCGCCCGCTGTTGATCGGCCAGGGCGCCAATGATCCGCGCGTGAAGCAGCCGGAGAGTGACCAGATCGTGGACGCCATGGAAAGCCACGGCATCCCCGTCACCTATGTGCTGTTCCCCGACGAAGGCCACGGCTTCCACCGCCCGGAAAACAACATCGCATTCAACGCGATTGCCGAAGGTTTCCTCGCCAGCTGCCTTGGCGGCCGGTTGGAGCCGATGGGTGACGTGGTGGCGCGGTCCACCGCTGAAATCCGCACGGGTGAGGAGTTCGTGAAGGGGCTCGGCTAAGCCCCCTCACCCCCCATCGCTGCGGTTCAGCGTGAGCTTGCCGTCCGGCTGACTTCAAGGCGCGCGCCTGCATCAAAGGCGCCGCCGGGGCCAGTGCCGACCGTGCTGACCCCAAAACCGGGCGTGCCGATCTGCACATTCTGCTCGCCGCTGTTGTCTACCACCAGCTTGACCCACAGGCTGTCCTCACCGGCAAACCACGCGGTGTGCTCCGCAGCGCGCAGGTCTTCCAGGCTGGATTGCTCCAGCCCTTCGGCTGCGGAGGTAGCGAAACCGGGCAGTTCGAAAATCACCCATGAGCCGTCCTCCATCTCGCGCAGGGAGAGCGACAGGTCAGTGCGGCTGGTTTCCACGCGAACTTCCGCGCCGCTGCGGATGGTCGTTTGCCCGGTATATTCCCAGCGCCTGCCATTGCGGCTGAGCATGATCGGGTTTTCGATCGGCCCGCTGCCGAAACCCATGTTGGGGCCAAGGCCGAAATGGCCAAAGTCGCCTTCGCAGACAGCTGCGCCCCAGTCCGGCTTGATCTCGCAAGCCTCCTCGTCTGAGGCGATGCCGTTGTCGAGGACAATGAAACCACCCGGCACACCGCCGACAGAACCATCCCTGTCGTGGATGGCCGCGCCGCGCCATGCGTTCTGCCGCCCGAAGTCCGAAGCCCAGCGGCGCACCACCGGCGGGAAGCTGACCGGCTTGGCATTCTCGAACTGTGCCCCCTCGATAGCGTTCTCGGTGCTCATTCCGAAACTGGTGTACATCAGGTACGAAATCGCCCCCGCATCGCGCAGCGCGTTGGGCACGAAGTTCACGAAGCGCGTGTTCTCCACATCGTGGCGCATGTCGTAATATTCATAGCCACGGATCGGGAAGTCGGCGCTGTCAGCCGGCAGACTGCGGCCATAGGCCAGCTCTTCCGGGGTGGAGGGATTGCCCACATTGTCGCTCTCGCCCACGAAAATGGAATCGACCACTTTCGATGTATATTCGGCCCGTCCCACGGCGGATGCCGCATGGGTGAAACCGATGGCATTGTCCGCCACGCGCAGATTGGTGAACAGGTGCAGCTCGCCCCGGCCCCACACCGCGCCGTTGCGGTTCTTGTATCCTGTGAAATCCTTGAAATGCGACACCAGCGGTTCGCCATTCGGATCCTTACCGTCCGCCACGGGGAAGTGGTAATTGCTGCCGCCCACGCTGAAGGTGCCGTCGGGGTTCGGTCCGCGGTCGAACATCAGCCCGTCGAAGTTGGAATGGGCGGTATTGCCGCTGAATTCGCGCAGGCGTGTGCGGCGCGGCCATGTTTCGGCGCTGACAGTGGTGCCTTCAAACGCCCCGGTGGGGTGCACCGGCAGCGCGAACCAGAAACCGATCTGGTCAGACCCGGCAGCGACGTTGCCGATATAGCTGTTGTCCGGATTGGTGATCCAGAAGGTGGACACGGTATTGTCCGATGGCAGCAGCACATGCTCTGCCCGCTGGCCGTTCATGCCGGTGATGCCCCGCCCCGGCGCAAGATTGGTGGGATCGCACGGCAGGGTTGGATGACACTTGGTCTGTATGCCCAGATTGCGGGCAAATGTGTTGCCCGTCTCCACCCCGTCTTCAAGGAAAAAGCAGTGGCCCACGGTGTTGTAGGTGACGTTGTTTTCCACCAGCACATTGTTGGTGCCGTGCACCGTCACGCAGCGGTTGTAAGTGTCATGGATGGCGGAATTGCGGATATACTGCCCCACCCCTTCACCCACGAGGTGCCAGTGCATCGGATAGCGGGCGAGCGTCATGTTCTGGCCCATGCGGGTGAGCTCGACGCCGGAAATCCGCACATCGGGGTTCAGCATCGCCATGATATGCCCGCCGAACCAGCTTTCCTCTGCATCCTCGGACGCTTGCACGCGGATATTGCGGGTGAGCAGCCCCACCTCGCCGCGCTGGTCCACGCCGTGCGTGATCGCCCCGAAATGCATGTATTCCAGCGGACGGTCGAGCAGGATCACATTGCCATCGATGCCCACGATGGTGCGCTTTTCGGCCTGCCGCGGATTAAAGTCGGTCGTTGCAAGGACGATCTCGTCCCCTTCGCTCCAGCCGCTCGCGTCGAGCACCTCGATGATGGTGTTGCCGGCTTCGGCGGTCGCTGTGAGCTTGGTCCAGCTGTTCGACTGCGTGCCGTGCATCTGGAGCGTGCCGCCCATCAGCATGATTCCGCGATCACCCATGGTGTTGACGTCTTCACCCGGCACATTGTCGGTCAGCGTGATCGTGGCCTTGTGGGTGAACGGCGCATCCTCGCTGCCGATATGGAGTTCGCCCTGCCGCAGGTAGATCCACTCGGTCTCGAGGCTGAGGTCCGTGGTATCGGAAAAGGTCAGGCTGCCATCGATGGTGAGGCTGCGCAGCGCAGGAGGTGACACGTCGAGCACGATATTCGCACCGCGTGCGATAACCACCGCGTCGCCTTCGGCCGGAACCTTGCCGTCTGGCCATGCCGCTGGATCGGACCAGGCCATGGCCGGCACCAAAGGTGCAGCCGCTTCTTGCGGCATCGCGTGATCGGCATGATCCTGTCCAAGGGCAGGCGTTGCCAGACCCAGCGTGGCCGTGGTGGCAAGAAGCAGGCTGGCTAAAGCCGTGCGAGAATGCTCGCGCATGATGTGGGTCCCCTCTCCCGGAACTGGCTGTCCAATATCGTTA
>Ga0181601_10002030_pt1 | contig 17391 bp, 15 predicted proteins | sample 041ome_8_FD_133020 | JGI IMG/M metagenome (GOLD analysis project Ga0181601, IMG submission 133020) | Coastal salt marsh microbial communities from the Groves Creek Marsh, Skidaway Island, Georgia - 041407BS metaG (megahit assembly) | ecosystem: Environmental > Aquatic > Marine > Intertidal zone...
CAGACGCGACCGCGCGACGCGGGCGAAGGGAAGGCGATGACGCTCGCGACGACGGCGACGGCGACGGCGACGGCGACGGCGACGGCGCGTGGGGTGTGCGCCGCGCGGCGGCGGACGACGACGGCACGGTGGACGACGACGACGGCATTGGCGAGGGTCGTCGTCAAAGCGCGCTCGAGGTCCTTTTTGGGCGGCGCGGGCTCGAGGCGACGCGGTGCGGCGGCGGCGGTGACGCGAGCGACGGGGGTTAACGCGGCGACGACGCGCGCGATGGCGATGCCGTCGGTGGTGCGCGCGACGGTGGCGGCAGCGACGACGGCGGGTCTGGTGTCGACGAGGAGACGAAGGACGACGACGACGCGAGGGGCGAGGACGAAGGCAAACGCGGGCGAAGCGACTGAGGAGGAGCGAGACGTCGAAGAGGAGGAGGAAGAGGAGGTTGAAGCGCTATTGAGGGAGATCTTAGACGAGGCGAATGTGGTTGCGGAATGGATCGCGCTGGATGATGACGAGGATGTGGAAATTTCGGGCATTGCCAACGATATAAACGCGCTGTTGAGCGGGGACTTGTACGTGTGCGCGGCGACTGGGAACGCCGGGGCGGCGGCGGCAAGAGAAGCGGTCGCGGCGGGTGCGGTCGCCGTCGTCGCGCCTGAACCGATCGAGGGGTTGGCAGATGTCCCAATCGCCGTCGTAAAGGATATTGATGAGGCGTTGGCGGACATCGCGCGGGTTTTCTATGGGGATCCGTCCAAGGCTTTGACAGCCATCGCGCTCACTGGGAGCGTGGGCAAGACAACGACGTCGTACTTGGTCAAGGCGATCTTTGAAGAGGCGGAAATCAAGATTGGTCTGGTTGGCTCGAATGGAAACTTGATCGATGAAGATTTAAAGCTCACCGCGCAGGGTGGGGTTTGGGAGAGCGACGAAGAGGACACAACGCGTAATCGCGCGTGCACCGCCCCGGGCTTCTTGGCCCCGTACCGCGGCAAGTACGAATTTGAAGAGCTCGGGTCCGATGCTCTCCAGTTTCAGCAGCTCACGGCGGGTATTGCGGACAATGGAGCGCAAGCTGCCGTCATGGAGGTTAGTGCGGAGCAAGTGAGACGAAAGGCGACTCGGGGGATGAACTTTGACATTGTCGCGTTAACCTCGATGGGAGGCGCACGCAAAAATTACAATGGTTTGGACTCTGAGTACTCGATGCACGTCGCGGAAGTCTTCAAGTCGCTCAGCGATGCGGAAACGCAGCGTGCTGTGCTCAACGTAGACGAACAAGACGCGGATCTCTGCCGCGAATACGCTCAGGATGTGCCAATCGTGACATATTCGACGATCATTGACAACCAAGGCGCGGATGTGTACCCGGCGCGTGTTGACTTTTCCCTCTTTGAAACAGCAATTTCGCTGTCGACTCCCGCTGGCAACGTCGAAGTTGTCGTTGGACTCGTGGGTGAGCACATGGTTGGTCCGATTTGTTGCGCAGTCGCCGTCGGTCTCGCTGCGGAGATTCCGCTCGACGTCATCGCCGCCGGCTTGGAGGCGATGGAGGTGGTTCCCGGGCGCATGGAGCTCATCGATGAAGGGCAAGACTTTTCGGTGCTTATCGATAGCGCGGATACCCCCGAAGCTATCGAGCAAGCCATTTTAAGCGCAAGAGCGACAAACTGCAACCGGGTCATCACCCTCATCGGTTGCGAGGGGGATGACGATGGCGAGAATGCCGCTGAGACGCGCGCCGTCATCGGTAGAGTGGTGCACAACATGTCTGACGTCGTTTTCATCACCAATGGCTCGCCAAAGGGTGAAAATCCGTACAAAATTCTGGAAGATGTTTGCAGTGGATTTAGGGATGAAATTTATGAGAGCGACAAGATTCGTGAAGAGGCGCTCTTTCCATTTTTGAAGGATATGTACGAGGTGCACGAGAATGCACAGTACGAGTGCATGAGACTTCAAAACTTAGTTCGTAGGTACATCATGGTGGATCGGTATCACGCAATCCGCGCTGCCATTGGATTGGCGGAAGAGGGTGACGTGGTTCTAATTCTTGGGCGAGGGGCTAAGGATTATTTCGTCGTAGGTCGCGAGAAGCACTGGTTTGAAGATGCGCTTGAAGCGCGAGACGCATTACAGAAGATTGGCGCCATTCAAAGCAGCGGCGTCGATACCCACAACCTTCCGTGGGCGTCGGTCGCTTCTCGACAAACCAACCCCGGGGCGGGTAACCTCCTCGGTTAGTCATCATATCATGTAATGTAGCACACGAAGAAAGACTTGGAGCGTTTACATTGATTCGCATCATCATGTTCGTCGTAATATGTCACATCTCACACGCGTCGTCTCCCAGCGTCTTCGAGGGCACCCTCAATCCCTCGGTCCTCACCCACATCAATTGTGCCAATCTTCTTCGTTTCCTCCCTCCGCACCGGCATCACCGCCATCAGTTCCTCCGTCTTTGCCGTCACGGCGCGCAAATTTTCTCGTATGCACGAAAACTCCTCCTCCAATTTCGACTCTCGAGCTTCACCAGCGTGTCGCAGCGCCGCGACGCGCGATTCCGCGCCTACGACGTGTTCGACCGCGCTTCGCAACATCACCAACGCATCCTCCGAGGCGCGCATCAGCGTCGTCGACGCTGTTTCAATCGCCAGTGCTTTTTTATCACCACCATCACCACCACCACGAGGGTGAACGACGGTATCCATCATCGGCGCGTCGTCGTCGTCTTCGTCGTCGTCGTCGTCGCGTTGATGTTCGCGTTCGTCGCCGGTATCATTCATCATGCTGCGTTTCCAAAGCCTCACTCGATCCGATGTCTCTGGCGTCTTCACCCACCTTTGCGCGCTCGCGTCGCGCGGCACAGTCACGTCTCCCGTGAACGAATGCGTGAAGACGGTTCGGGTCGCCCTCCCTCCTCGGGTGGGTGGTGGTGGTGGTGCGCGAAAACCGTCGTCATTAACTTGATTAACTTGGTTAACTTAACCTTCTTCACTCACTCGTCGGGGGAAAACTATACGTAACTCGTATTGTAGACCACCCACCGGGCCCCGGTCAGTTTTTCGCCGAAAATCCACCGCGGCGCCCCGCGGGCGATCACACGGGCTCGCGTCCGTATTATCCTTTCACAAAATTGACACTTTGGATATATCGGCTAAATTACAGTCACAGTACGAAAAACTCAAAAGTCTGCGAAATACTTCGTCGCACGCGTCCACAAGACTGTGGTGACTGACGCCCCCTCCCGCACACATCGGCGCGTCGGCGGTTGAACCACACGCGGAACGGAACGGAAGCTCCCGCGATGCTCGCCCGACGTCTGTCCCGAAGTTTGCTCGCGACGCGAACGGCGACGACGACGACGCTGACGACGACTCGCGTCGTCGCGTCGGCATCGCCCTCGTCCTCGCACTACGGCACGGCGGCGAACGTCGCGGCGCGCGACGCCGCCCCGGTGTTCACCGGGGAGGAAGAAGACGCGAACCGCGCGACGCCGAGCGCGTTTTTGCGTCACAGCAGTCCCGAGAGCGCTACGTTCGCGCATTTGGGGTTACCCAAGGCGAGCGAAACCAAGGTGCGCGCGTCCTGATGATGATCGATCGTTTCAGCGCGTGGATCGTTCGGTTGGTTTTTGAATGCGTCTTCGCGAACCGTCGGACGGTTTCGGTGATCGCGCGCCCGGTCGTCGTCGGGAAAAGCGATGGCGGAGTGGTTGATCGTTCGATGGATGGGTGACGAGACGTGGGGAACGGACGTGGGGGAAGGATCGTGACGCGGTCGGATCGGTCGGATCGCTCGCCAAGGGGTTTGGTTTGGTTGGCCTTTGACGGTGGTTCTACCGTCCCATTGAATGACCCCGCCACGCTTGGTACGGTAAAGAAAACAAAGAGACTGACGTAACGGGGATTGAACGCCCGCGAAAACAGGTGACGACGCTCGCGAATGGACTCCGGGTGGCGACGGAACCGACGGCGCACGCGGAAACCGCGACTGTCGGCGTGTGGATTGACGCGGGTTCCCGGTATGAAGACGCGACGACGAACGGTACCGCGCACTTCTTGGAACACATGGCTTTCAAGGGTACGAAGAGCCGCACGGCGGCTGGTCTCGAGGAGGAGATTGAAAACATGGGTGGACACTTGAACGCGTACACGAGCCGTGAGCAGACGACGTACTACGCCAAGGTTATGAAGAAGGATGTCGGTGCGGCGGTGGATATTTTGAGCGATATTTTGCAAAACTCTGCGTTGGAAAAGCCGCAAATCGAGCGTGAGCGAGGCGTCATCTTGCGCGAGATGGAGGAGGTCGAAAAGGATGTCGAGGAGGTTTTGTTCGATCACTTGCACGCGTCGGCGTTCCAACACACCTCGCTCGGTACCACCATCCTCGGGTCGGAAAAGTGCGTTCGCTCCGTGACGCAAGAAGACTTGCAGACGTACATTAAGACGCACTACACGGCACCGCGCATGGTGGTTGTCGGTACCGGTGCCGTGGACCACGACGAGCTCGTCAAGCTCGCGGAGAAGGCTTTCGCCAATCTCCCGACTGAGGGCGCGAGTACGAAGGCCTTGGTTGCCAAGAACCCGGGTCACTTCACCGGCAGCGAGGTTCGCATCCGCGATGACGACATGACGACGTGCAACTTTGCCGTCGCCTTCAAGGGTGCGTCTTGGAACTCTCCGGACGCCGTTCCTCTCATGGTTATGCAAGCCATGCTTGGTAGCTGGGACAAGCAAGCCGTCGGCGCAGCGGATATGATGTCTCCGCTCGCGCAAGCCTTCAACGCTAACAAGCTCGGTAACTCTTTCATGGCGTTCAACACCAACTACGCCGACACTGGCCTCTTTGGCGTGTCCGTCTCGAGCGACAACCTCGAACACCTCGACGACACGGCGTTTGCCGTCATGCGCGAGTTCCAAAACCTCATCTACTGCCCAGAAGAGACGGATCTCTCTCGCGCCAAGGAAGCGCTCAAGTCTTCCTTGCTCTTGCACTCCGAGTCTGGCACCAGCGCTGTGGCGGAAGAGATTGGTCGGCAACTCTTAACGTACGGCAAGCGCATGTCTCGCGATGAGCTCTTTGCGCGCATTGACGCCGTCAACGTCGAAACCGTCAAGTCTGTGGCATGGAAGTACATTCGCGACCAAGAGGTCGCCATTGCAGCCATCGGACCGACGCAGTTCTTGCCGGATTACCTCTGGTTCCGCACCTCCACGTACAACAACTTCTACTAAAATTTTTAGCTCGCGTGACGTAAAAATTTCGCGTGAAATGAAAACATCAAAATGCATAGCGTCAAAACGACTCTCATCCACCCGCCACGCATAGAGAGACAATCTTCTATATACAATTACAAACGCGGCGCCATAGATTCACACACTACTCAGTGATGGTCATCGTGATCGTCGTGTTCAAAGTGCGGCGCGTGTCCATACAACAGCACGTCACCGTCGTGATAGAAACGGTAAAATACCCAAAACCACATCATGGCGCCAAACCCGGTGCCCAACGCCTTGTGCGCGAAGGACGCGTCGTGGAGCGTCACGCCTTCGTGCGTGACCCCATGACCCTCGCTCGCTGCGTCGACGACGAAGAGAAGAAGGAAACAATGTCAGTCCCGAAGAACGCGGGTCGGGCGTCCCATCGCGTCGTCCTCGTCAAAATCAGAATTCCTAGTCCGTCCAAACTGCTGAACGATCGAGAAGACGCGCCAACGACACGACGACGTTTGACGGCGCGGGTTTATCGACGCGCACGCACCGAAACCGCGAACGGATCGTCCGGCGGGACGCGCGGAAGCTAATCTCAGGCGCGAGCCGAGGGATAAAAGCGCTCCACGCGCGGAAGACATCTCCTCGTTGGACGGATGCGCGTGAAGGAATGAGGGTTCGACTTCGTCCACTCGACTGAGTGTTGTTGCGCGCCGGATGGAATGATGAAGATGAAACTACTAGTAGATTTACGATAGCGATTACAATGAATTACGTGGCGGCGGCGAGCAGAGCGCGAGCCTCCTTGAAGATGAGTCTCGTGAGAAGCAAACCGGCGCATAAATCGGCGGCGTACAGCATGTAGAAGACGTGGTTCCAGTCGTCTGAGAGCGAGGTGATGAAGCCGGTGAGCATGGGACCGATGGCGGCGCCGATGGATCCCGTGCCGTCGATGATGGCGGTCACCGTCGCGAGCGCTCTGGAGTTACCCTTTAGACTCTCGTGGGTGCCGAGATCCGCGCTCACGGCGGTGGTGATGAGGGCGTAAGGGCCGTTGACTAACATGCCGCTGAGCGCCATGAGGCCGAGGTTGACGCTCATCGAAACAGAGCCCATCTCGCGGTAGAGATACAAGACTGGAATGGAGAGGTAGACGAAACCCGCAGCCGTCATTGATCTGGCGTTGTACTTGTCGCTAATGTATCCGGCTAAGATGCCGCCCAAGATGCCGCCGAGATCGAAAATGACGCTCAACTCGCCAGCCTTTGCGGCGGTCAACGTTTGCCCCGCGATTTCAGTGCGCTCAATGTAAAAGGGTAACCAGTACAAGAACGTGTAGGCGACGAGCTTGGTGAAGAACAAACAGAGCGAAAAGGTGATGACGCCCGGAATCTTCAACGCCGCGGTGAAGCCGACGGCGCGCTCGCGCTCCGCTCCTCCTCTCGATCCGCTATCTAACAGTCGCCTACGCGCCACCGATTCCTCGTCATCCGCGCCCGTGGCCGCGCCCGTCGGCGCGTTCGCCGGGGGAAGACCCACATCCTCTGGCGTGACGACCAAAAAGTTCCAAACTAAGACGCCCATGACCATGGTTAACGCGCCGGGAATGATGAAACTCATCCCCCATCCCGCGTTTTTCAACGCCGCAGCAGCGACGAGGCTTCCAAACATGTTACCCACCGACGTGTGCGCGTTCCACACACCCATGATGAGACCTCTCTTGCCTTTTCCGAACCAATTACCCATGACGCTCACCACGGAGGGCCAACCGGTCGACTGAAACACCCCAGCGACGATTTGCACTCCGACGTAAAACCACACGCTGTGAAAGTTCCAGTAGTATCCCATACCAAACATGCTCACCCAGAACCCACTGAGCACCATGCCGTACGTCAAAAACTTTCTCAAATCCATCCTATCCCCGATGTGTCCGCTGAAGAACATCCCTATCGAGTACGCCGCGAGAAACGCAAAGTCACACGCGCCAATGACTGACGTCCCGTCTTCTCCGTCAAACGGCGCCCAACCCTTCGCCCCGCGCGCTCGCGACTCCTCATCCGGGTTCAAAACGCTCTTCACAATGCTCGGCGGTTTCCTCGACGCGTGATACATCATGTACGCGAAAAACGTCACCACCAACACGAGCGTTCTGTGTTGCGACGCGCTCAAATTCTTCCTTCGTCGCGTCAAGTACGCCCGCATCCCGGGTCCCACTTTCCCGACTCCCCCGTGTTCCATCCCGCGCCGCCCTTCCCAACCCTCGTCCTCCTCGTCGTTTTCTCCCCAGTCTTCCGTCGACCCACCGTCGGCGTCGCGTCGCGTCTCCGTCCCCCCCGACCCACCGGCGCCGTCTATCGGCGGCGACCGCGATCTCGACCGCGGTCGCGCCAGTCCGTATCCACCACCGCTCGTGATGATGCCGACGCTTCGTTCGTCGCCGCGGCACGGCGCTCGCGGACCCGCACGGGCGCCCGCGTCCTCGAATCGACGTTTCTCGCCGTCACCCACGTCGCTCGCTCGCGTCGTTCTGTGCCGACCACGGGGGATGGATCGGCGAGCCGATTCCCGCCCGTCCGTCTCGACGTCGTCGTCCGTCTTCTCAATTCAAAAGCCAAGTTCTTCGAACGAGGTCTGATGTTCCGAGTGTCTCGAGTGACCGAGTCACGAGTCACGACCCGTCGAAATCAAAGGAGGGGGGGCGTTTCCTGCCAAAATGTATATGTGCATACAGTCATAACCTGGAATAAAGATAAAAGATGGTATCGAGCGCGCGGTTGGGGTCGATCGACGCGGTCGGTGCCCTGGCGTTGAGGTTTTCGCGCTGGAGACGCGCGCGTCCGACGCGACACACGACGACGGGACGACCGCGCGAACTCGGGTGCGTTCGATCCACCCACGTACGAAGAAACAAACGCGCGAGCGATGACGACGACGACGATGACGGGGTCGATGACCATGGCGTCTCGGTGCGGCGTGCGAAGAGGGGCCACTGGCGGTCGAAAGCGAGTCGGGACGGCGGCGTCCGCGCGACGGGTCTTGGCGTCCGCGGCGAACGGGGAACGCCAGGAATTGTGTAAAGCGGAGATCCCCCCGCACATCCCGCGGGCGGATTTCGTCAAGCAAATGTTTCGGTGGTGCACGAGCGAGTTCGAGGAGGGCGGCGTGGCGAGGTACGGTAAGCGCATGAGCGTGGAGTGCGTCAACGAGATGGAGAACGGCGACACGAACGGGGTGATGGTGCGATTGTACGATTTTAGAGACGGTAAGGAAGTTGAGATCGCGCAGTTGATCGCGCAGATGGATGATGAAAAGGTGCAGGTGTGGGATACCATCGTGCCGACCAAGGAGGGCGGCATCGAAAAGATGAACCGCGACGGCAAGGATAAGTTTATCGATGGACGCTTCTTTGTCGTGTCTAGACCGCTTCCGGCGGATGAGACGGCGAATGCGGCGCTCAAGGCGATGATTAAGCGTTTGATGCTCGCCATCAACGCCTACTATTCTTTTGGTTCTCCGTTTGCCGAAGACTTTTAAAAGCGCCGCTTTCAGCATAGACGCCAGGCTCTCTCTTTCGGGAGCTCGCGTCTCGGAATACACTTACGTTCATCATTCCACTTTTTTCCTGAAGCTCGCGTGTGATGTAATGATCTACTATTGCGCCTTATCAACTACAAAACTCTCATCATCGCGAGAGCACCTAAAGAAAATTACTATACTCGACTTTCTTTCGCCCCAAAAGCCCCTCGGCGGCCGCTCACTTGATCCCTCTCATGCGCTTCACCTGGTCCACCAACGCCTTGAACGAGTGCGGTTCATTCACCGCCAACTCTGCGAGCACTTTTCTATCGACGCACACGTTCTCCGAACCGAGCGCGTGCATGAATTCGCCATACTTGACCTGCGCGAAAGAAAGCGAAGTGGTCAGTCTCTTGTTCGTCCAAACCTCTTCTAGTTTTTCGTCTTCGTCTTCGTCATCGCGCGCGCGACGATTGGATCGATCGATCGCGAATTACGATCGATCGTTCCGAGCATGAATCATCCGCACGCACCCCGTGTTCTCTCGTCGCCGCGTTGATCCGCGTGATCCACAGCTTGCGGTACTCTCGCTTCTTCGTTCGACGATCCCGGTACTGGTACTGCCACGCCTTGTGCACGCGGTCCCGCGCGGTTTTTATGCAATTCTTCGCCCGTCCGCGGAATCCCTTGGCTGCGGCGAAGATCTTATCCCGCACCGCCATCGTCGTCGGCCCGTCGTCCCGTCCCGCTCGTTCGCCCGTCGCCGACTGACGCCGGCGCTCTGCGACCGCAACCGCGTCTATCACGTATTAAAATACCTTCAAACACCATCCATCGCGTAAACAGAAAAAAACGACACGCATGGACAAAAGACACAAAAGTGTAAAAGATGATGAAAAGATACCCACAGTATGAATTTCTCGGACATTCGGACACACCAACGCGTCTTCCTCGGCTTCTTTCCTCTCCTCGTCGGCTCTCGTCCGATCCGCCTTTAGAAGACGCGCGAGAACCATGGGTGCGTAGCGACGACGACGACGCGATGCGCGATGCGCGACGACGACGAGGCGTCGTAAAGAATATCACACCACCGCGTGTTCCGCGCGCGAACGAACGAACGAACGAACGAAATGCGCGCCGCGTGCGCGAGCCCATACCTGCGAGAACGACGACGCTGACCCCAGATTCTTTCCAACGACGCAGGTATCTCTCGTGACAGCTTGCACAAGCGCCGCGCCACCGGCGGTAAGCAGAAGCCGTGGAGAAAGAAGAGAAAGTACGTTTTCCATTCGATGCGTCCGAGTCCCCGGGTCTTCCACGCGTCGCGGTGGTTGTCGTCGTGGGAAACCACGAGGGCGGTCGATCGCGATAGGTTAGGGCTTTGGGGCTTTGCGTGCGATGTTGATTGGCGTTTTTGAAAACCCGTCGCGTCGTCCGCGAACGACGACGACGGCGGGGTTTGTTTTGAAGAAACGTTTCGAATCGTTTTCGTTTCATCGCGCGTGCGACGACACCGGCACATCGACTGACTGTTTCATCCAATCTTTTTTCGTGTAGGTACGAGCTCGGTCGTCAGCCGGCGAACACGAAGCTCTCCTCCAACGTCACCGTGCGTCAAGTGAGATGCCGCGGCGGTAACATTAAGCACCGCGCGCTCCGCCTCGACACTGGTAACTTCTCTTGGGGTTCTGAGGCGTGCACGCGCAAGACGCGCATCTTGGATGTCGTTTACAACGCGTCCAACAACGAACTTGTTCGTACCAAGACGCTCGTGAAGAGCGCCGTCGTCGCTGTCGACGCCGCGCCGTTCCGCGCCTGGTATGCTCAACACTACGGTAAGAAGATTGGTATCAAGGTGAAGAACGGTGAAAAGGTTGAGGAAGAGGACATTGAAGCCAAGCGCTCCAAGTCTGTGACCATGAAGCTTCGCAACCGCAACCGCAACCACTCTGTCGCCAAGGCGCTCGATGAGCAATTCGCCACCGGTCGCATCTTGTGCATCATCACTTCTCGCCCGGGTCAGTGCGGTCGCGCCGATGGTTACGTGTTGGAGGGTCCGGAGCTTGCTTTCTACCAAAGAAAGCTCATGAAGAAGAAGCACCACAAGGCTGCCGCCGAAGAGCACTAAATATTCACAAGAATGTTTCGTCGCTCGCTCGAGGCGCTCGACTTCTTCACTGTGGACTCGGACCAGACCTAGCCAACTGGCCTCACCCTAGAACGTACTACTTGAAATCGTCAGATCTCATTCATTACAGAAACAAACAAACGAAACTCTTCTTCTCCTCGTCGTTTAATGTATGTACCCCGTCGTGGCGCTCCAATTATCGTCATGTAGCATCCCGTTCCGTTTCTTTGCTCGCTCGTGCGCGAGTTTTGCGTGAAGATGAAAAGTCTGAGTTCATCTGACTTTACTTTGCGACGCCGACGCGGACAGCATGTTCCGCACCGCGCTGTCGACGCTCGGAGGCGGTGGACGCGCGACGGATGCCGCCACCGACGCGTCGCCTTCGACGTCCACCGTCGGAAAAGCGGGGCGAATGGTTTCAGTCGCGACAACCATGGCTCGAATGCTTCGCGACCGTCCGCTCGGTTCAACGCGGGTGACGTGCTCGGTGCGAGGGTTGGAGGGGATCAGACGCGCGCACGAAGGGGTGATTGCGGAGTGCGATGTCGTGGCGCGGGATTTGCCTCGAATCGCTCGGTGTGTGGACGCCGATGCCGACGAAGAAGGCAGCGCTGCGGGTGCAACGGATGCCGACGTAGTGGTTTTAAAGGAGAACCGTCGAACGAAACCTCAGACGAATGATGACGATGTGCGAAGACGACGAACTGTGGAAACCACCGCTTCGTTGTTTATCCAGTCATCGTCGTCGCAGATATCGTCGGATGTCGGCGAGGATGAAGTTCCGTTGTACGCGAGAAGGAAATGGAAGGCGCCGCTGCGTTTGGACGTTCGAGCGGGCGCAAGTCTAGGGAACATCGAGACCGTCGTCGAGTGATTGGTGTGGTGTTGTATTGGTTGTTGTTATTAGTTTCTTCGTAGGAAAATACCTTGGAGTAGTTTGGGGTGTAATTTGTTGTTCGCGCTGTAGTAGTCTTTGCACGGCTAAAAATGAATGTCTATGTTGTGCGGCGTTGTTGGTCAATCGCGTTTGTTTCCGTCACGTCACGTAACGCGCCATCGCGAGAGTATGTCTCGCCGGTTCTGGGAATTCCTTCATGGCGACGAGAGTGCATCGACGCTTGTTCCCACCACGTGTATCCACTCTGTCGGACCATTTTTCGAGGGGTTCTTCTCGTTTGGTCAACGCGAGAATTTCCGTCACTTCGCGCTTGTGAATAACCCCGTTTTCAAACAAGTTGATGATGGTTTCCACAAAGTGCCGATGAAAAAGATCGTCTTCGCGCAACCTCTCCCCGTTTTCGCGAACAAAGGCTTCACAGAGGGCTGGAGCTTCGTAATCGGCGAGGACGTTAAATTTAATGGCGACGTCGTTCCACTCCGCCATGAAATCGAGCTCATCTTGAGAGAAATCGATAAACTCATTGAGAAAGCGTTTCGCCTCGACGCATCGCACCTCGACAGTGTCGTCGTCATCGGAATCATAATTTGGACGACCGTTCATTTGGACCCAGGTTTTCGATCGGAAAAACGGTCCTTTTGATACAATTTCGCGTTTTGGACGCTTGTCAATTGGTCGTTCGTTGTTTTTCGTCGCCGGTAGCTCTTCACCGGTAGCTTTGCGTTTATTTTGATTTGGCGTCGCCGATAGCATACTCTCTTCGCGCGTCATGATCGACGTTGGAAGCACTGCTGGAGGTTCCGTCGCGGCGATGATTTTCTCCACTGGTCTCTTCACATGATTTACAATCCAACTCTTCGGATCGAAATTGAGGAGAGCGGAGCGGCTATTGCTCAGAGCCTCAAATGCCTCTGTAAGCCTTGACCGAAGCGGCGACGGACCACCCGCAGATGCCGGCGTCGTCGTCATCGGCGGCACCTGTGTTGGAGATTCAATTGAAACCACCTCGTGTACGTCGTTCCCTGTGGGTGAATCTGTAAGCTTCAACGACGGTAAAGGAACGAGCACCTGCGATTGATTGGCGACGGTGGGACGCTTCTGCCGCGACGAACTCGGCACCGGACTCACATGCGGCAGACTCGTGGTTGGTTTTCGCGTCTGCGCTGCGACCTTCGTTAAATCCATCAAGTCAATCGTCGGCACCGCCTTTGAAAACTCCCTTCTTACCTCCTCTTTCATAATCTCTCTTACCACCGCCACCGGTTCACCGTATCGATCCGCGGGTCGAATGTATCTCCACTTTTCTTCACTTTCTTTGTCCTCCTCTTCGTCTGCTCCGCTCTCCGCGCAACTCACCCGCTCCATATAAATCCCCCTACACTTTACGTACCGGAATTCCCGATCCATCGCACACGTCATCATATCCGCCTCTCTCATCCTCAATACCCCTCGCGCGTCGTAATTGATATCCTTTCGAAACACCCGCACCTCCGTCTTGGTTTTCGTCTGCGTCCCTCTGTACTCGCACAAGTCGTGACTCGCCCGAAGGTGCGTCATCAACGCCCTAAACGACCCTTGATTCCTCCCACACATCACGCACGAGTAGTTTCCACTCAGTGTTATCCTACTGTTTGTTCCATCGTACGCGTACTCGACGTCACCGCCGGAATCGTCGTCCTTTCCGAGTGAGCAACCTCGTCGTTGCTGTCGCTGTTGCTTCAGGTAGGATAAACTTCTGTGCAAAAACAACTTTGGACGTCGTCTTTCGAGCGTTTCGTACACCCCACGCACGCTCGCGTACGCTGCGAATATTTTTGATGTATCCCTCTCCTCGACACGATCCGACAAAGTCGATTCGTCGTCGCTTCCATCGTCTTCTTCTTCTTCTTCCAAAACAATCACTGCACCAACAGCGTCAACATGTTTTCGTCGCGTGTCGTCACCCTTCTCCCGTTTACCCGCACCCGACGACGTCCCCGCCGCGGATTCCTTTGTCGTCCCCACTGACCGACGGCGACGGTCGTTGTCGTCCGCGTCCGTCATCACATTCGACGGACAATCAATGACGCTTGCAAGAATCATTCACTTTTTCAAGTGATGCTGTCGACGTCATTCGCGAACGCACGCGAGTGTGTGTGTGCGCGCTAGTGTGTGCGCGCGTGCGAACACTGTTGGTACCCGATGACGTTGATGTCGTCCGTCGCGCTCGAGGCGTCGCCGTTATCGCACCGAACGCAAGCTGGACACGTCAAGGAGATCTTCAGCGCGTACGGCCAAGTTGAAGAGTGCGTCGTGCGACGACGAAAGACGACGCGGGCGGACGACGACGGCGACGGGAATTCGGCAATGGCGGTGGTACGGTTCGCGTCGACGGAGGCGTGCGCGAGAGCGGTGGAGGCGATGGATGGTGGGACGATCGATGGGACGAGGACGCGGTGTCGACCGACGGTTTCGGTTTCGGCGGCGGCTCGAGGACGGATGCGTGATGACGACGGCGATGACGACGGTAGCACGGGGGGTTATCGTAATCATCACCATCGTCCGTCGTCATCCTCGCGTCGAGGTTTCGGGGACGATGGGTACCGTCGCGGAGGGAGGATTTTGGGTAAGCGCGCGTCGGGCGATTTCAGAGCGGTAGCGTCGGATGGCGACAGAGAAAGAGGGAGAGACGCGATGACGGATAGACGACGCGAGGATGACCGTCGAGAACGACGCGGGCGATCGAGGAGTCACTCGCGCGATGACGCACGTCGTCGTCGTCGTAGTCCGTACCGTCGTCGATCGACATCAAGAGGCCGACGCGACGAACGTCGACGAACCGGCGATGATTGGAATCGCTCTCGTCCTCGTTCTCGTCGTCGCTCGCGCTCGCGCTCGCGCTCGCGCTCGTCGAGAGATCCACCGTCGCGCTCAGAAACCCCACCACCGTCTTCGTCACACCGCGATCGTCGTCGTCAATCAAAGGATAAAAAAAGAGACGACGACGCTGCTTTCAATCGACACCGGTCCGCCGGTCGAAGAAGACGCGATAGGTCATTAAGCAGTCGATCCGATTCGTCCTCGTACAGCGGTGATTCTTCCATCTCCCGCTCCTCCCTCGATCATTCGAGACGACGACGTCGTCGATACCGATAATATTGTTTGTTTGATTGAAATAGCTGGTAGCGGCGCCTAAGCGGATTGAAATGAAGTCCAAAGTCCAAATCAACCTCACCCGCTTAACTTTAGAGCGTGACGCTCGAACCCGCGAACGGACCGACGACGAAACCCCATCCTGATGTCAGTATCCACATCCTCGTCATCCTCCGACGCGACGATCGACGCGATCGCGGGCACGACGGGTGCGCTTCTCGCGTTACTCAGCACGTACCCACTCATCACGATCAACACCCGTCAACACGTCACCCGACGACGTTCGTCTTCACGCTCTGACGTCAGCGTCGCGTCGGCATCGAATGATTCATCCTCATCGCGTCGTCCCTCTTCTTCTTCTTCTCGGACGACGACAGAGTCGCTGTACGACGGGATAAAACCAGCGTTGATCGGCGTGGCGGCTTCGCAGGCGACGTACAACTATTGGTACTCGCGCGCGAGAACGGCGTATGAAAAAAGCGATGGTGGGCGACGGGAAGCGACGGGTGCGGTGGCGTTGGGGTTGGCATCGTTTGCGGGGTGCGTGAACGTGTTGATGACGCTTCCGATATGGACGGTGGTGACGAAGATGCAAGCAGACGTGAAACGTAAGGTTGAAGAGGACGGGAAGGAGAGCGGGAGCGAGAGCGAGAGCGAGAGCGAGAGCGTCGTCGATCGAGAGATTGACGCCAAGAGGACGGAGAGGGCGATGCGAAAAAAGAAGAATAAGGGTGGATTTTTCGACATCGCGCGACAAGTGATTCGGGATGACGGAATAAAGGGGTTGTGGCAAGGTTTAACGCCGTCGCTCATCATGGTGAGTAATCCGGCTTTGCAGTACGCGTTTTACGAAACGTCTTCTCGCTGGAGGCTTCGTCGGAGCGGTAAATCCACCCTGAGCGCGGCCGAGGTGTTCGTTCTCGGCGCCGTGGCTAAATTCGGGGCGACGATGGCGACGTATCCGCTCATGGTGGTGAAATCGAGGCTCCAAGTCGTGTCCAAGGATATGGAGGATGAGCGAATGCGTTATCGCGGAACGCTTCACGCGTTGAGAAGAATGACTGAAGAAGAAGGGCTCGGGGTGTTTTACAAGGGTATCACCACCAAGCTCACGCAAACGATTCTCGCCGCGGCGCTCATGTTTACCGTCAAGGAGAAATTAGCCGAGTCGATGCGTAGCGCTAGGACGCGTCTCGCCGAGACGATTTGACGAGCGTCGTCGCTTCGCGTTTGTTGTATTTTTAACTTTTAGGATGGAGCTTTGCAAAGAATTGTTCTACAGCATTGTATAAAAAATAAAACGTACCCTCGACGACGACGACGACGACGACGCGATCCTTCTTCTTAGAACCCATCGAGTACGATGGGGGCGTCGCACACCGGACACGTATCCTCCCGTCCTTGAAGCTCGAGGTACTCTTGCCACTCGAGCACGCACGGAAGATGAAAATGGTGTCCACACCCGAGGGTTATTCTAGGATTTTCCTCGTCGTACTCCTCAAAACACGTCGGACACGTGGCATCGTAATCATCGCTCAACATTTTCGACATTGTTTTCGACAAACCATCCTCCAGTTTGTCGCCGTCGTTCGCGGCGCCGCGCCTCTCAAAGGACGACGACTTTGTCCTCGCGAATTCGCGTTTAATGGCTAACAAGTCTACATCTGCGATTTCCCCGCCGTCTTCCCCGACCGCCATGCTCACCGATCGTCTATGTCTCGGCGGTCCAACGCGATCCTTTTCCCCTTTACGACCGTCGTCTTCGCCAAAGTAAAACGCCTCTGACCCCCCAGCGCGAGGCGTCCGACTCGTCGTCGTAACCGCGTTCGCGCCCGCGTTTCTCATCCCAACCGGTGGCGCGCTCGCCGAGCTTTCCCTGCGCATCGCGTCGTACTCCTCCATCGCGGCGATATCATCGCTTCGTTCCCGTCGGTGCGCGTCGTCCAACAGCGACCCCTCAACCGGCGTTCGTCGTCGTCCGTGTCGTCGTCCGTGGTGTCGACCAAAGCGTCGCTGCGCATCCGAATCATCATCGTCCTCGTCTTCGATCCCGACGGCGTTCGCCAGTCTCCCCGCGGTCGCGCCGCCGTCGTCGTCGTCGGTGGTATCTCCGTCGTCATCATCGGTTCGCGTTCGAGATCCGGGCACGAAGACGTCCGGGAAACAACAGCAAAGGATCGAAGACATCAATCGAGACCAAGCGTGTGAGATTGTGAGGACTAGGACGGTTGCGCGCGCTCGATTCTACCCGTCGCAGAAGGCTTCACGCGGAGTTCCGGAGCGGTTCGCGAAAGGGTTAGATTGTTAAGATGCGTTTACCTGCGTTTTTTGTTTAAAAATCGTTCGTCGTTTCGTTTGCTTTCGCTTACAACTCTCGTTCGTTCGCGCGGATGCGGATGCGGATGCGGACGCGTCGGTCAACCGTTTGGCTCGACGGACGAATGAATGTATTATTATCATTCTCTGTCCCCACGCGACGCCCCGCTCTCATCGACGGGATCGTCGCG
>Ga0181601_10002037_pt1 | contig 17367 bp, 25 predicted proteins | sample 041ome_8_FD_133020 | JGI IMG/M metagenome (GOLD analysis project Ga0181601, IMG submission 133020) | Coastal salt marsh microbial communities from the Groves Creek Marsh, Skidaway Island, Georgia - 041407BS metaG (megahit assembly) | ecosystem: Environmental > Aquatic > Marine > Intertidal zone...
ACATGGGCAATAATCGCGATGTTTCTTAATTTTAAATCCATAATGCGCCCCTTAATACATGCTATGTTTTTAAAAGCTAGTGATTTTTGAGATTTGTTTTCAGCGGTGGGTCACACCGCTGAATAAAACAATTACTTAGTTTGAGGTTTTGTGCCTTCTTTTGCCTTTTTAGCTTCTCTTGCTTCTTTTAATTTAGCGCTATAAGCTTTTTTTTCAGCAACAGTTAGGATCCCATCTTTGTCAGCATCCATTCTATCAAAACGAGCTTCTGCTTGTTTTAGATAGTCTGTTTTGGACACATCACCTTTTTTCATGTGACTTCCTGCATGAGCATTAAATGCAAAAGCAGACAAGATAGTTACTAGTACTAGTAGTTTTTTCATATTATTCCTTTTGTTAGGAAGCGATATCTATCCTAAATTAAGGCTTATTTTAGGAGGCTTTAAAATAATTTCTTCAAATAAATCATGGGCTTGGTGGACTTGGATATGAAAGTTTTTTATCCAATAATTGATTTATCTGTCCGGTATGCATTTAAGGTGGCAATCAAACCAGCCACGCCTAAAAAAGAAAATGCATAAATCCAATTTGTGTTTTGTGAAATGCTTTGATGATTGTTGGTCCAGTCAAGAATGAACCCAAAAATACCAGGAGTGAAAGAACCAAGGCCCATTCCTATGATTGAACGATACGCCAGTGCTCTTCCTAAAAAGTTTCGATCTGTACTCTCTGATAATGCTGCCGTTAACACTCCTGAGTCACCAATGGTAAAAAAGCTATACACAATGCAGATAAGACAAATAACACCCCAATGCCAGTCTGAAGTCCAGCCAATGGTAAAGGATAATACTGAGCTTGTTAATGCAAAAATAACTAAAATATTTTTTCTTCCAAATTGATCCGCTAACATACCTCCCGTTAAACCGGCAAACACACCTGATAAATGCAAAACTAATCCTATCATAACTCCTAAAACTAAAGGACTTATGGTTATATCTTTAATTAATACAAAAGATAAAAAGACTGGCAGCCAAGACCACATACCAAATAATTCTACGCAGTGAGCCGTGTACCCACTTACAAGAAGTTTATTTTGACTGGATTTTTTAGAGTGAAAGTAACTCACAGAATGATCAAATACATATTGTTTGCGTAAATCTTTTTGAAGCGCAATCAAAAAAGGAATAATTCCTAAAAATGCACAGCTCAAACAAAATAAAAAAGCGACTGATGGTGAATAAAGATTAGATAAAATAAAACTAGAAGATAATGAAAGTGCATAACCAAAAGACTGTCCTGCCAGCATAGATCCCATGGCAAGACCTCTGTGTTTTTTTTCAAACTGTTCTGATACTAAAATCATAGAAGGACCATAAATACCTCCTTGAAATAGACCTAGTAATAAATTGCAAATTAATCCGCTAATAAAATCTTTAGCAATAAAATAAAAAAAAAGACCTGCGATTACATTGCCTATGGCAGAAATAATTAAAATTTTATTTGGATTAAAATAATCACATAAATAAGAGGAAATAAATAATGATAAAGCAAATCCGGCAACAATGGCGGTTTGAATTAATCCTGCAGTACTTGCACTCAAATTCCAACTTTCTAATAAAAATGGTAATGAGCCCACATACATAAAAAATAATGATGATGTGAGTAATCTTCCAACAAAAACTAAATTATTCCACTTCCAATTAAAATTTTGGTACATGCAAAACTTATAATAGAATTTTTATATTGAAAAAGAAATGAAAAAGAACTGATTAATTATCAGGATTGGTAAGATCTTCGAGGGTAACTGTTTTATTGATATCATGCATTTCTATTCTTTTCGGTCTAGGTGCAGATGAATCAAAGGTAGAGATGCTAGTTAAAGGGGCCCGTTTCAATTTTTTGGAAGCTAAACGATCTTTTCGCTTTTGCTCTTTTTGCATCGCGCGTTCTCCACGCTTTGCTTTATAATTGTAATGTATGCCCAAAACGGGCCTCCTCACTATTGTTGATTGGGATTATTCTTGCTTTAGATTTACTGCAGAAGGTCCTTTAGGGCCGTCTTCTACGTCAAAATTAATAGAACTTCCTTCATCTAAGTAATCTAAGCCAGCCGCTTGGACTGCAGAGATATGTACGAATACGTCTTTTTTTCCGTCTTCGCGTTCAATGAAACCAAAACCTTTTTTTTCATTAAACCATTTTACTTTTCCTTTTAGACTCATTTTTTACTTTCTTGTTATTATTAGTAATTGTGTATTTGCATAAGCAAATACATCTCGTCTTAGATAGAAAAAAGTAGCTAAAGTCAAATACTGTTCTACTTGGCAAAATGAGTATTGCTATGCTTGAATAGTAGAGTGACCCCTATTTGTTTGATGAGAGCTGTCCTTTATTTTTTAAAAAAAGAATGAAAGCCACAAATTCATAAACAAGATGAAATAAGGTAAAAATAACCGGCAAACCAAGAATTTTTGCTAACCATCGATACCTTGGAATTTTAGACCAAACAATTATAAATGCTTTCGCTCCAGCATACAGATGTCCATTTTCTATTACATGCATTCTTCTTATTAAAGTAGCGGCATCTGATTTTGTTTGAACTTTTGCCATTTCGTTATTGGTTACATCCACAAAATCAAATTCGTCTTTAGTGATTTTTTTATAATGATTAATTTCTGCTCTACAAATACTGCACGATTGATTATAAAAAACTTTGGCTACCATAGTTGTTATACTTTATACTCATAATCTATAGAAATTAAATATTTAAATGAAAATTGCAGTTATAGGATCAGGAGTTTCAGGTTTAAGTGCAGCATATTATTTATCTAAAAAACACCAAGTAGATTTATATGAAAAAGATAATCATTTTGGTGGTCATGCCTATACTCTTCCGGTTCAATATGAGCATAATAAGGAAGTGTTAGTAGATATTGGATTTATGGTTTTTAATAAAAAAACTTACCCCAATCTCATTCAATTTTTTTTAGACAATCAAATTCAAATTGAAAAAAGTGATATGTCTTTTTCAGTTTCGGTGAAGGGAAGTAATATTGAATATTGCGGTCAAGGCTTAGGAGGAATATTTTCTAATCGAAGCAATTTATTAAATCCTAAATTTATTAAAATGTTTTTTGAAATCATTAGCTTTTATTCAAAATGCGATAATCTCAATCCTAATGAATTTGATCAATTTACATTAGGAGATTATCTAAAAAAAATAAATATATCTGAATACTTTATCAATTTTCATATCATACCTATGGTATCAGCCATCTGGTCTATGCCACCTTATGAGTCCGCTCAAATGCCACTTCGATTTTTTATAAGTTTTTTTAAAAATCATGGATTGTTCAAATTATTTAATAGACCGCAATGGTATACAGTCAGTAATAGAAGCAAAACCTATGTAGATACAATTATCAAGCAAATTAGTGGTGATTGTTTTTCTAATTTGCCAGTCCAACAAATTCAAAGAGAGAATAATAAAGTAAAAGTAATCTATGGAATAGATCATCAATCTAAAGTTTATGATAAAGTGGTAATGGCCACTCATGCTGATATTACCCTCAAGCTATTGGCAGAACCTTTGCCTACTGAACTAAAAATTTTACAACATTTCAATTACAGGGATAATATTGCAGTCATTCACTCTGATGAAAATATGATGCCAGCAAATAAAAAAGCATGGTGCTCTTGGAATTCGCTCATGAATATTAATAATCCAAAAGTCACTTCAGTTACCTATTGGTTAAACAAACTACAAAATCTTACTATTGAAAAAAACATTTTTTTAACCATTAACCCTTTGGAAGAGATACGAGAAGACACAATCTTTAAAAAAGTTAGCTTTACTCATCCCTACTATGATCTTAATACGCTAGAACATCAAAATCTTCTCAAAGATATCCAAAATAAAGACAATATTTTATTTTGTGGCAGTTATTTTGGTTATGGTTTTCATGAAGATGGGATCAAATCATCTATAGATATGTTAAAAAGTATTAATGATTGATCATTCTTGTATCTACGAAGGAAATGTAATTCACAAAAGATTTAAACCAAAAACTCATTATTTTAAATACAAAGTATTCTCGCTATTCTTAGATATCGATCATTTAAATGATCTGGATAAACACTTAACTATTTTTTCCTACAATAAATTTAACATCGTTAGCTTTTATGATGAAGATCATGGTCCTAGAAATGGAACTGCAATTAAAAATTGGATTATTAGTAATCTTAAAAAAAATAAAATTCCTCATGCTAATATTAAAGTGAAAATTTTATGTTATCCGAGAATTTTTGGCTACGTCTTTAATCCCTTAAGTGTTTTTTTTATTTATAATCACCAGTCAGAACTAATTTCTATTTTTTACGAAGTAAAAAATACTTTTGGAGAACAGCACACTTATATTTTTAAAGTCCAAAATAATAAACTAGTACTAACCCATAACTGCAATAAGAAATTCTATGTCTCTCCTTTTTTAGAAATGAAATGTAAATATTTTTTTAAAATTGCAAATCCTGGAGATAGATTATCTGTAATTATCAATCAACATGATGAGCAGGGGAAAATTTTATATGCTTCTCAAGAAGGAACTAAAAAAATATTATCCAATTATTCTTTGATGAAAACATACTTGAAACATCCCTTAATGACCTTTAAAATTATTGCAGCTATACATTTTGAGGCAATAAAGTTATGGTTAAAAAAAATTAAACTAGTTTCCAAAAATATAAAAATTAAAAATAATATTACTTTAGAAAATTAATGATTATTTACACCCTATCAGACTTAGTGGTATTTAATGCACTAAAGACCATCCGTCATGGTCATCTCACTGTTACCAAATTAGATGGAACTATTGTTAAATTTGGTAATAAACAGGACCATTTAAAAGTAAGTTTAACAATCAAGCATCCAAGTTTTACTTATAATTTGCTAAAAAATGATTGTATCGGCCTTGGGGAAAGCTACATGCAAGATCATTTTGAAACTAGCAGTCTTGCGGATTTGGTTGAGTTAGGAGCTAAAAATATTTCAACTATCTATAAATTTTTTGGTCTATTTGATTTTTCATTTATCAATTTTATTAAAAATAAATTTATCAAAAATACTAGAGGTAGAAGTAAAGAAAACATTGCAAGACATTATGATTTAGGAAATAATTTTTTCTCTTTATGGCTGGATGAAACCAAAACTTATTCTAGTGCTATTTTTGATAGTGAAGAGCAAGACTTAAGCAAGGCACAGAATAATAAGTACCAAAAACTCATTAATCTTCTTCAGCCTAAAGAAAATAGTCGTGTTTTAGAAATAGGTTGTGGCTGGGGTGGTTTTGCTGAATATTTAGGTAAAAATTATAATATAAAATTAGATTGCATTACCATATCTCAAAAACAATACGACTTCGCCAAGGAAAGAATCTTTAAAGCAGGACTAAATGACAAAGTAAAAATTGAAATAAAAGACTATAGAGATTTAAAAGATAAATATGACTCCATTGCTTCTATTGAAATGATCGAGGCTGTTGGTCAAAACTATCTTCAAGATTATTTTAAAACAATTAAAAATAATCTTACTACTAATGGCAACGCTGCTATCCAGGCGATTACTATTCACGATGATCTTTATGACCGCTACAAAAATAAACAAGACTTTATTCAAAAATATATTTTCCCTGGAGGCTTTTTGCCTTCCAAAAAAGCCATGATTAATCTTGCAAAGACTAACGGGTTAGAATTGCATGAATACAACTCTTATTCGGATCATTATGCCAAAACCTTAAAATTATGGAGAGATCAATTTAATCAGAAGTGGGATTTAATTACTAAGCAAGGTTTCGATGTAACCTTTAAAAGAATGTGGGAGTTTTATCTTGCTTATTGTGAAGCAGGATTTAAATCCAAAAATATAGATTTAATTCAACTCTCTATGCGCAACCAACACTAAACAGAAAGATATATATCATGAAAACTATCAGGACCTCTCTATTGATCATTTCTTTGTTCTTCATTACAAGCTGTGTATCAGGCAGCTCTATGAAACCAGAAGATTTTAAAAATACCAAACCAACCATGGTCATTGAACAGTATTTTCAAGGACCTGTAAAAGCTTGGGGACTTTTGCAAGACCGCCAAGGCAATGTTACCAGACAATTCAAGGCTGATATGGTAGGCACTTTAGAAGGAGATATTCTTACTTTAAAAGAAGATTTTTATTGGACTGATGGTGAACAACAAAAAAGAGTTTGGAAAATAAAAAAAATTGATCAACATACTTACGAAGGCACGGCTCCTGATGTAGTTGGTGTTGCTAAAGGATTCCAGTATGGGTCTGCCTTTAAATTCGAATACAGTTTAAACGTTCCTTTCAAAGGAACTACGATCAAAGTTAATTTTGATGACTGGATCTTTAAACAAGACGAAGAGATGGCAATCAACAGAGCAACTCTTACTAAGTTTGGATTTAAAGTGGGCGAATTAACAGTTTTTTTTAAGAAAAATTAATAATTAATTTTTTTCATCATCTTCTCTGTAAGCCAAAAATATAGTCTATTGGGAAGAAGCTGTAAAATTTTCATCATAAAAGTAAATGCTTTTGGAAAATGAATTTCAAAAGAATTACTATTGATCAGGCCATTATAAATCTCATTCGCTGCAAATTCTGGTGATTTAATCATCGGCATCGGAAAATCATTTTGGTCCGTCATAGGAGTTTTGATAAAACCAGGACAAATGAGAGAAACACGGACATTATGTGCTTTCATTTCGAAATAAAAACTTTCAACAAAGCTAGAAAGTGCAGATTTTGATGCGCAATAAGCGCCTGCTGCTGGTAAGCCTCTATAACCAGCTACCGATGAAATAATGGATAGCTGACCTTTTTGTTGTTGAGCAAAATATTCTTGAACAGCATTGATACAATTCATGGTTCCAAAATAATTAACTTCCATAATTTGTCTTATTTTTTCTAAGTTAAATTTTTTTTCTGATTTAGGATCATGCATTCCCGTTCCAAATACACAGATTTCAATATCTTTAAATTGTTCTTTGATATTATTAAAAACGGTTTTGCACTGTTCGATATTGGTTACATCAAGGGAAAAAGGATAAATACTATTGTACTCTTTTTGCAACTCTTTAAGCAAGTCAGACCTTCTTGCTGAAGCTGCTACAATCCATCCTTGTTGAGCAAATTTAATAGCTAATGCTTTTCCAATTCCACTACTCGCTCCAGTGATCCAAATTACTTTTTTACTTTTCATATCTTTTTATAACACACTTAAAACTTCTTGATGAAATTGATATTGGTATCTGAAAAAATAATTTATATTTTGTTAAAATATGAAATCTCTAGACTCACTTTTTACCTACGGAACATTGCGATTAGGTGGAAAAAGCGACCACTATTTGGCCAATTTAAACGGAACTTGGAAGAAAGCTTATGTATTCGGTAATTTTATTACCAAGGCTAAAATTGCCAAAATGGGCTATCCTGTTCTAAAGCTAAATCCGAAAGGCAAAAAAATAAATGGGATGCTTTTTCAATCCAAGCAATTAATGCGCGTTATTAAAACTATTGATGAGTATGAAGGTTGCTATTATCGAAGAGTAATTACACAAGTTTATTTGACTAATGGAACTAAAAAAAAGGCATTTATCTACGAACTAGCAGAATAATATGAATAAAGAAAATGCAAGTAAACTCTGGAAAATTATTCAGGAGGCTGGTGATTATTTACAAGGTCAGTTACCAGATCACCCCAATCACCCCAAAGGCAGAAATCCCTACGCTCATGTTGCTTTATGTGTCAAAACTAAATTTAATAATAGCTATAAAGATATTAAAGATGAACAATTCGATGAGGTTATAACCTACATTGAATTTTTAAAACAAAATCCTAGTTAAGTTCGCGAATTTCATATCGCCATACACCCTGTCGATTTAATACTTGCCTTACAATGGCCCAATCCTTTTTTCTATACCACACTTGTGTATTTAAATTATCACCCTGAATATCAAATAATAATGTTTCTGTTTTTTCTCCCTTAACATCAATTATTTCATTTTTAATAAATGAAACTTTTTGATTTCGAATAGAGCAACTAATTCCAGAAACTTGAATATTTTTTTTTAAAATTTCATGATTCCAATAAGATGAAATGACAAAATCTTTATCAAAATCTCCATTAAACTGCGTTCCCTCAATTTTGTAATTATTGCTTTGTTTTTGAATATTGCAAGTTTTGATTTTATCATTATCTGATGTTTTCGATACAAAACTTAGCAAAGAGCCGTCCTCAGCGTATATTTCCGTTCCCTCAGAAATATATTTATAAAAAGAAATTCCTAATTTTTTTATGTCAAAATTAATTTCGTTTTTTACAATAGTTTTTCCTTCAGACCTTGAAAAAATAATATTGTGATAACCAACTAGGCTATCGTTTCTAAAAATATCAAATTTAATAACATTGAGTTTGTTATAATGTTGAATATGGGCATTGGCATAAGTACTAAAAAATAGAATAGAAAGTGCAAAGACAATTTTTTTCATCCTCGCTATTTATCATCTTTATAATTTTTGTAAGATAGGCAAAATGACCCCTGGTCTAGGTGGAGCAATTAAAAGCCCCACCCAGTCTAACAGAGAAATAAAACTACGCGGCTACTGTTTTTTCGATTGCAGCTTTTTCTTCATAAAACTGCTCTGACTCCGTTGATCCTTTCAGAGCTGTAGTAGAAGATTGCCCTGCACTTAAAATATTAGATATTTCATCAAAATATGAAGCTCCAACTTCTCTTTGATGTTTTGCTGCTGTATATCCATCTTTTTCAGCATCAAATTCTTGCTGCTGCAATCTTGAGTACGCCAACATACCTTCTTTCTTGTACTCTTTGGCAAGATTGAAAATAGTATAGTTTTGAGCATGAAAACCAGCAAGGGTTACAAACTGATATTTATAGCCCATTTCAGCAATTTTATCTTGGAATTGCAACATCTGTTGATCAGATAAATATTTTCTCCAATTAAAAGATGGTGAGCAATTATACGCTAATAATTTTCCAGGAAATTTCGCATGAATTGCATCTGCAAATTCTTTTGCCTCTCCTAAATCAGGTGTAGATGTTTCGCACCAAATAGCATCACAATAAGGAGCATAAGCAAGACCTCTAGAAATTGCCTGATCCAAACCATGTTTAACATAATGAAATCCCTCTGGAGATCTTTTTCCTGTTAAAAAAGGCTTGTCATTCTCATCAACATCGCTGGTAATTAATTTGGCGGCATTAGCATCTGTTCTTGCGCAGATAACCAATGGTACGTTACAAACATCGGCTGCAAGTCTTGCTGATTTTAAATTACGAACTGCATTTTGTGTAGGAATTAAAACTTTTCCACCCATGTGACCACATTTTTTTTCCGACGCAAGCTGATCTTCAAAATGAACTCCTGCTGTTCCAGCTTTAATAAATTTTTTCGTCAACTCAAATACATTCAGAGGTCCACCAAACCCTGCCTCACCATCAGCAACGATAGGCATATGATAATCAACAGCCTCTGATTCTTTCATTTTCCCTTCTAAGATTTCCATATGTTGAATTTGATCCGCACGCATTAAAGCATTAATCATTCCTTCAACTAATTTAGGTGCGCTATCGTAGGGATATAAACTTTGATCAGGATACATTTCGCCAGCACTATTAGCATCTGCAGCAACTTGCCAGCCTGATAAATATATCGCTTTTAATCCTGCTTTGGCATGCTGAACAGACTGGTTTCCTGATAAAGAACCTAATGTATTTACAAATTTTTCTGTTCTTAACAATTTCCACAATTTTTTAGAAAGTTTTTTAGAAACAGTATAATCGACATCAAAAGTTCCTCGTAATTTTTGCACATCTTTTTCTGTATAATCTCTTTTAATTCCTTCAAATCTTTGATTATCTATCGTTTCTATACTTGCGTTTTTCATAGTTCCCTTTCTAAATTAATAATAAATTAAATTCTTATTTTTTGTCTTAGCTCGTTAACAAAAGCTTCTCCGGTTTTATAAACAGCTTTCATTGAATTGCTAAAAACATCTCTAACGATCTCTTTTTCCTTTTCATCCATCGCTTCAATGTCTTGTTGATAATCAGTTTCATCATAAAAACTGTCATCTAAAGTCACACAATTGCTTTTGATGTTGTGTTTTTCTCTTAATGGCATGTTACTTCTCCTTTTTTGTTTATAAATTTACAATATTTACAAAATATTAATTATCAATAAAAATAGCCAATTATATTGAAAATTTTGTAAATTTTAGATAAACATAAATTTACAATTTGTAAATTTTGTAAATTATGAAAAATAAAATTGGTTTTAAAATTAAAGAGGCAAGAAGAAAACAAGGTATTTCCCAAGCTGAACTTTCTGGTAAACTTTCTATTTCTCCAAGCTACCTGAACCTTATTGAATCGGGAAAAAGAAATATCAACGTAGAACTTTTGTTAAAAATTCCAGAAATTTTAGACATTGATTTAAGAGAATTGTCTCCTAAAGACAATACCAACCTCTATCACGATATTATGGAGCTACTAGGAGAAAACATTTTTGAAGATTTGGATATAAAAAACTTAGATGTAAAATCTTTTGTAGATGTTAATCCTTTTATTGCAAAAGCTATGGTTCGATTAGGTGATGAATTTAAAAAAAATAATAAAAATGCTTTTGATCAAGTTGAAAATATTTCTGAACAAAATGTTAGTAATAATAAATCAAATTTTCCTGGAGAAACCGTTGCTGACTTTTTGCAAGACAAACAAAATTTTTTTCCACTTTTAGAAGAATATGCTAATCAAGTTTTTTCAGAAATACAAAATAACAATAGAGCAAGATACGTTTTGCTGGGAGAGTATTTAAAAAAGAAACACAAAATAAAAGTAGAGGAAATCATTCCTAAACACAATGATCCTTTTGTAAAAAAATTTGACCAAACAAGAAAAATTTTATTTCTTTCAGATTATTTAACCCTTGAAACAAAAAAACTTTATGTTGCATCACAAATTGTTCAATTAGAAGCTATCACAATTATTAATGGCTATCTTGAACATTATCCCTTTCAATCATCTGAGGCAAAAACATTAGCAACGGTGGCTCTTATTAATTATGCAGCGGCTGCTATTTTAATGCCTTATAAATTATTTTATGAAGAATGTATGAAGCATCGATATGATTTAGAATTATTACAACATTCTTTTGCTACTTCTTTTGAACAAGTTGCGCATCGGGTTACTTGTTTACAGGATCCTAATATGAAAGGAATTCCTTTTCATATGTTAAGAGTTGATATTGCTGGAAATATTTCTAAACGTTTATCTTTGTCAGGTATTCAAATTCCAAGGTATGGTGGTGCTTGTCCTAGATGGAATATCCATTCTTCCTTTATAACTCCTAATAAAATTCATTGTGCCGTTTCTAAAATGACCGACGGAGAAAAATATGTATGCATTGCAAGAACAATAGAAAAAGGTGTTGGCAGACATGGTATTTATCGGAGCATGGTGAGTATTGGACTTGGTTGCAAAGCAAAACATGCAAAACACTTTGTGTATGCGGACGAGCTTAATTTAAAAGATGATAATGCTGCAGTTCCTATTGGAGTTAACTGCAGAACATGTACTAGAATGGACTGCCAACAAAGAGCTTTTCCGCCATTAAATAAAAGCTTTAAAATTGACCTTAATAAACGTGGCGTCTCTGTATATGTTGGCGAATAACATATATAATTGACCTAATTATTTATATGAAAATTCATTACTATGGTCACTCAGGTATCAGCATTGAAGGTGACCAAACTATTTTGGTTGATCCATGGCTAGGCCATCCTTTGGCAACCATAAAAGCAGAAGATATTAAAAAAGCAGATTATATTATTCCAACTCATAATCATTTTGATCACGTAGATGATATTCCTCTTATTGCTAAAAATACTAATGCTACCGTGGTGGGAATTGTAGAGACTATTAAAGAACTTGAAAAAAAAGGCTGCACCAAAACGATTGGATGCAACATGGGTGGAAAAGTTCAATTAAATAATTTACATCTTGTGTTTACTCCAGCATTTCATTCAATGAGTTCTAATCCAAGTGGAGTATTAATTTTTTACCAAAACAAAACCATTTATCATGCAGGTGATACCAGTGTATTTGGTGATATGAAATTAATTGGAGATATGTATCCTATCGATATAGCTTTTCTTCCAGTTGGCGCTCATTATACGATGGGCCCTTATGAAGCTAATAAAGCAATTCAACTTCTTAACCCAAAACAAGTTGTTCCCATTCATTACAATACTTTTGATCTAATTAAACAACCCATAGATCAATCCTTGGTACAAGGAAGTGGCTCTGAATTAATTATTTTAAAACCTGGTGAAGAATTAATATTATAATGCATGTCCGAACTATTTTCTTCTCCCTGTAGTATGCCAGAAATAGATACTGAAAATCAAAATATCAAAAAAGCTTTAACTGAGAGTAAATCGATTGCCATCATTGGTGCAAGTCCCAGGGAAGAATTAGCGGGCCATTATGTTATGAAATATTTACTCGAAAACCATTACACCGTATTTCCTATAAACCCTAAATATGAGGGAAAAACTATTTTAAATCAAAAAGTATTTAAATCCATGAACCAAATTAATCAGCCTATAGATATGGTGGATATCTTTCGACCATCTGCAGAAGCTTTGGAAATTACTAAATCAGCAATTCAATTAGGAATAAAATTTATTTGGTTACAACTTGGTATTCAATGCGATCAATCAAAAGCTTTAGCAGAACAGTCCAATACAATTATTATTATGAATCGATGTACATTGATCGAACATAAAAAACTGCTATAAAAAATTAAGTGATCCCGTAGTTCAACTGGATAGAATATCGGTTTCCTAAACTGAGGGTTGGGGGTTCGATTCCCTCCGGGATCACCAAAAACTATGCTTATGAAATTATCAGAGTTACAACAAAAGATTATCAACTGCAGAAAATGTAAAAGACTTGTTACTTTTAGAAATAAAATTGTAACAAATAAAAAAAAACAGTTTGAAAAAGAACATTATTGGGGAAAGCCAACCCCAGGTTTTGGGAATATTAATGCAAAAATTGTTATATTTGGCCTTGCTCCAGCAGCTCATGGAGCAACTAGAACAGGAAGGGTATTTACAGGGGATAAATCGGGTGATCTTTTGTATAGATCGCTTTTTAAAGCTGGCCTATCTAATCAAGCGGAGTCCAATAATATCAACGATGGCCTTCAACTATCTTGTTATATCACCAATGTTTTAAAATGCGTGCCACCCGAAGATAAGCCCACCATGACAGAACTCAATAATTGCTCATCTTTCTTGGAAAGTGAACTATCTTTATTATCAAAGGCAAAAGTATTCATTACAATCGGACAGGTAGCATTCAAGGAAATATTAAAATTTTATAAACAAAGATACCAACTACCTAAAACTATCATTTTTAAACACGGAGCAAAATACCATATGCCGGATCATAAAATTTTAATTAGCTCATATCATACTTCTCCTCGGAATTTTAACACCGGAATTATTAATGAAGCAAAAATGATTAAATTATTTATAATGGCCAAAAAGCTTTCCCGATGAAAAAAAACTATAGCAAAGATGCAAAACGAGTATTTGAAGTCCTACAAAAAGGCGGTGTGGCAATCGTATATATGCGAAATGCCTACGCAATTGTAAGCGGAACAGATAAAGCTCTTAAAAAAGTTTATTTAGCAAAAAAAAGAAGTTTGCAACGCCCCAGTGGAATTGTTGCCTATGAAAAAACTCATGAGGAGTTGCATATCTTAAGTAAAAAAAAGAAAGAGATTATTAAAACATTTTCTAAAAAATATAATTTACCAATTTCGATTATTGCTCCTTTCAAGCAAAAGCATCCTTTAATGCTTAATCTTACTTCTTTTGCAAAAAAACTTGCTACCAAAAATAATACTGTAAATTTACTTTTAAACTGTGGATCCTTAAGAAAAGAAATTGCAAAATTAAGCTTGAAACATAATTTTCCCCTGATCGCTTCCTCTGCCAATTTATCTCAGCAAGGAACGAAATACAGAGTAGAAGATATTGAGCCCAAGGTTAAACAAATAGCAGACATTATAATTAACTATGGCCCTTGTGAATTTTTTAAAAAAGGAAAAACTATAGATAAAGATGGCTTATCATTATCAAGTACTCAAATTGATTTTCGTAATATGAGTGTTGTAAGAAAAGGTCTCCATTTCAATAGAATTTATAATATTTTTAAAAGAGATTTTAAAATTAAATTAAAAATTAATTAATTTAAATAATAATGGAATTATGATTGAGGTAGCGATACCACTTAAGCCTAAAGCTAAAGCTGCGAAAATACCTGCTGTTTCATCTCTACTCATTGCTCTTGCTGTACCAATTCCATGACTTGCCAAACCAAAAGCAAAACCTCTAGCTGTCATATCTTTCACTCGTAAAATATCTAACGCAAAGGTTCCAAAAGAAGCGCCTACAATTCCAGTTATAATAGTTATAATTGCAGTCAGTGATGGCACACCACCAATTAATTCAGAAATACCCATGGCTATTGGTGCCGTTACTGATCTTGGCATCATGCTATAAATAATTTCTAAATCTAAATGAAACCATTTTGCAAAATAATAAGTGCTAAAAATTGCAAACAATGATCCCAAAACTAAAGAAATAAAAATACTCGAAGCTTCTTTTCGAATTAAGGCTATTTGTTTATAAATGGGAATGGCAAGAGCAACGGTTGCTGGTCCTAACATAAAATGAATAAACTTCGCGCCGTTAAAATATCGCTCATAAGAAACATTGGTTCCAATTAAGATTCCAGAAACTATCAATATTGAAATAGCAACAGGGTTTACCAGGGGATTTAATTTTGATTTTTTATATAAATAATCACCTAGTAAATAAGCGCCAATCGTAAGTGTGAGCCAAAACAAAGGTTCTGCCTGAAGATATACCCAAATATTATAAAGTTTATTTTTTTCTAGCATTCTTTTTTTGATAGTTATTAATTTTTTCCATTAGAACTGCTGTAAATGCTATGGTCAAAATAGTGCTAATAAATATAACCCCTAACACTGGAATAAAATTTTGTTCTAGATAACTAAGATGCATGACCACTCCAACTCCAATCGGAACAAATAGCAAAGATAGATAACCTGTAATGTAGTTTGATGTTTGTGAAATTTCTTCTTTTGTTTTCTTGATAAATGCACTTTTGCTTTGTCTTAAAAGCACTAAGCTCAATAAGAGAAAGATCAAACCGATAACTGGACCTGGAATAGTCAATTCAAAATACTTTTGAACTGACTCTCCCATTAATTGATATAAAAAAATTATAAAAATACTTTTGAGCACAATTTTAAGCTCAAAGAACTAGTCTAACTGAGAAGCCACAAACTCCCAATTAGCAAGCTCATTTACGAATGCTTTTAGATAATCCGGTCTTCTATTTCTATAATCAACATAATAAGAATGTTCCCAGACATCGCAACCAAAAATAGGTTTCATATTATCAACCAATGGATTTGAAGCATTAGCAGTTTTCGTTACTACTAATTTTCCGTTGTTAATAGCAAGCCATGCCCAACCAGATCCAAACTGAGTTGTTCCAGCTTGAATAAAATCTTCTTTGAATTTTTCTACACTTCCAAAGTCTGCAACAATTCTTTTCTCTAATGCAGACGGCATTGCTCCTCCGCCTTTTGGCATCATGCAATTCCAAAATAAAATATGATTCCAGTGCTGACCAGCGTTATTAAAAATTCCAGCTTTAGAACTATCCTTAGCTGTTTTTTTTACGATTTCTTCTAATGACGATCCTGCTAGATCAGTGTCTTTAATTAGATTATTTAAATTTGTAATATAAGTTTGATGATGTTTGCCATGATGAAGATCTAATGTTTCTTCAGACATTGCTGGTGCTAAGGCATTTTTAGGGTAGTTTAATTTTGGTAATTCAAATGTCATAATATATTTTATTTCCTATAGTATTTTTTTTTAAGATAATTAGTTAAAAGTACCATAAAACCAAGTGCTAATAAAGGAAGAAGTATTTCAGGAGTATATAGTAAATCAAAATTTAGCTTTGCATTTCTTTCAATTGCTCCAGCAAATCCACTAACTATACTAATTGAAATAATTATGGGGATAGCCTCTCCTAATATTGTAGCTAAGAAAAAATTTTTTAGTTTCATATCAAATAATACGGGTACTAAATTTTTTATTGGAAATGGTATCCCTGGTATTATTCTTAAGAAAAAAAAATAACTAAACTCATTCTCATTAAAATGATTTTTAAGAGACAAAAAACGACTACTTAAATACTTAAAAACTAAATCTTTAAAATAATGATTAGCAAATAAGTATAAGAGCGAAGATCCAATAGAAAATGACAATATAGACACGAGAGATCCCCAAAAAATACCAAAAGCAAATCCTGCGACAATAACCAGAGGAGTTCCAAAGCCCATTAAAAAAACCCAAATGATAGCAAAAAAGAAATATGAAATAATCAGCCAAATAAAATTCTGATCTCTGAAAGTAAAAATTTTATCTTTATTATTTTTTAAAAAATTTACATCTAGAAAGGAATCGGCTCCGTAATAAAAAAATAAGTAAACGACCAAAGCTACAATTGCCAAATAGATGAGGCCAATCAATACTTTTAGCTTAGAAAAATTTTCCATATGTTGATATTTAGCCTCTAATTTATACTGTACATCCTAAATTGAATTACCTATAAATAGCCAAAATTTAATTATAGCAATTACAGCAATGAAACGAACATTTCAACCAAGTACTAAAGTTAGAGCAAGAAGACACGGTTTTCGTTCTCGAATGGCGAAAAAAGGTGGAAGAAAAGTGATAGCAAGAAGAAGAGCCAAGGGTAGAAAAAGAATATCTGCTTAATTCAATGGCAGCATCCATTAAATTTGAAAGCCTTTCTGGAAACACCGAGTTCAAACAAATTTTAAAAAGTAGAAAAGTGATATCTAATTTATTCACCATTTATTATCGAAAAATTGAGCAAGAATTAATTAACAATAAGAAAGTAATTCTTAGTTGTGTTTCAGCTAAAAAACTTGGTAATGCAGTGAAACGAAATAAAATAAGAAGAAGATTAAAAATGGCGGCTAGAAAAGCGATTATAGAACTAAACTCATCTTTTAATAACACATATAAATATGCCATTTTTGCCAAAGCAAAAGTTTATGATGAAAATTTTCAAAAATTAGTAGATGAATTAAAAAATAAATTTAAAGAAGCAAAATATAATTAATCATG
>Ga0181601_10002039_pt1 | contig 17363 bp, 7 predicted proteins | sample 041ome_8_FD_133020 | JGI IMG/M metagenome (GOLD analysis project Ga0181601, IMG submission 133020) | Coastal salt marsh microbial communities from the Groves Creek Marsh, Skidaway Island, Georgia - 041407BS metaG (megahit assembly) | ecosystem: Environmental > Aquatic > Marine > Intertidal zone...
TCGCTCGCGCGTCTTTACACGAATTTGACGCTATCTCTGCGTCAGGCATGACGAGAGACGCCGCCGACGCGAGCGCCACGTACGACTGCGCCGTGGGTTCAATACCATCCCTCTTTATGTCTCGGATGAACGCCATAGTCTGTTGCACCATGAGCTCGCCACACATGGTTTTGATGTAATACTCGCACGCAGTCGCGTCCGGCGCGACGTTGCGCTCTTCCATCGTCTCCAAGCATCTTTTCGCGTTGTCCACGTCGCCGTAACGAACGCAATTTCTCAAAAGCGTCGTGTACGTGCGTTGGTTCGGTTCAACACCGGAATCAATCATCTCTCCCATGATGGACCGCGCGCGAGATATGTTCCCATTCTGCGCTTCTCCCTTGACGAGCACCGTATACGTCACCTCGTTCGCCTCCACGCCCGCATCCGCCATCGATTCCCAAATCCTCCGCATTTCATCCATCTCGCCGACGCGCACCGCCGCGTTGAGCATGTTCGTGTACGAGTACACGTTCGGCGTCAACCCAGCCTTGGGCACGCGCTCAAACGCCTCCTTCGCGAACCCATACTGCTTATCGTTCCCGAAATCCTTGATCAATCTATTAAAAAACTTGACATCTTTCACCTTCATCGCTCGCTTGAGCAACGTCTGCGCGTCTCTCGCTCGCTTTCTGTTTTGCTTCACCGCTCGTTTCATCCCTTCGTCCAGCGACGTCAACGCCGACGTCGAAAGCCCGGACCCATCGTGATCTCCCGTCGTCGTCGCCGTCGCCGTCGTCGCCGCGTTCCTTCGCGTCTCGTTCGCGTCATCATCATCGGCGTCGTCATCATCATCGGCGGCGGCGGCGTTCGATGCATTCGTCTGTTTCGTCTTCTTCTTCTTCAACTTTTTCTTCCTCTTCCTTTGCTTCATCGGCGACGACCCCGTCTCGCGCACGCTTTCGACGCCGACTTCATCGTCGCGTCTTTGTCGTTTCTTCGCCACCTCCGGCGTCGTCATCGACACCGACACCGACGCCGACGCCGACCCGGCGCGCACTGTCGTCGTCCTCACTCGTCGGCACGAAAAAGTAACTCTCCACGATGGAAGCCTTGTCATCCCGCGTGTCGACAGCCTCGCTCGCGTCTTCTTCCTCGTCGGCGTCGTCGTCGTCGTCGTCGTCGTGTCGACGACGTCATCGTCGCGCATCCGTCGTCGTCGTTCGCGCGGGTAAAGGCAAGCGCGCGTCGCAACGCCGCGCGGAAGAACTCGCGAGCGAATCCGTGATCTCCAAAAACGACGCCGTCGGCGGAGGCGCCGCCGGTGGGAAGACGAGAGCGGCGGGTTCGCTCGCGGGCGCGCTCGGACCCGTCTCCGTCGCCGACTTCCCCGACGGGGTCGACGTGTGGGAGTACTTTCTCTTCGCCCGGCGAGCGCGCTCCGAACCCGCCGCCGACGAGGGCGCCGAGCGTTGGTTGCCGTTGGGCGACGTCGCGTTCGCCGCGAACGACGGCGTCTACTCGGTGGACGACGTCGTCCGAGAGCGATACTGGATCCTCCGCGATTACGCCCGAAAGCGCCACGTAAAACTGTGCGTCGGTAAAGCCGACACGGAGATCGGCGTTCGCGCCCAGCGCGGACCGATGCACCCGCGCGCGAAGAATCAAACGGACGTCGTTCGCGTCTGCGGCGCAGCCGACGCGCCGGAGTTCCATCCGAGCGACGACGCCCCGTTCGGTCGATTTCCCGCCGCTCTGCGCTTGCTCAACCAGGCTGAGCCCGTCACCGCCGCCGTCAAGGCTCGTATGCTTCGCGCCGGGTCTCAACTGGGCGCGTAGTTCCGGTTTCGTCGCGTCGACGACCGGCGCGCTCGCGACGACCAGACCGGCGCGCTCGGTTCGATTCGGGCCACACCACGCGCATTCACATCCCTCCATCCATCCACCCATCGTCGTCGTCGTCCATTGTATTGTATGTAGCACACACACACACACACAGTCACAGTCGCGGAAACCCACGCGTTCGCCCGTCCCTACCCTCAAAACCACCAATCGTGACTCGTCAAATGTACCATGTACCATGTACCATGTATGTATTCCCGCGAAAAAAATAACGCACGCACCCATTGTCATCGCGTGTATGTATGGGTAAACAGTAGTATATTTATTTCACCCGGGTAAAAGATATTCTTCGTCTGGGGGAACAGAAAAGCGCGCGACGAAGGGAACGACGCCAGCTGTCACGAGCGATTGATTGATTGATGATGACGATTACGATTACATGTCACGGTGCGTAGTAAACTTATTACAACAGACGCGAAGACGACGAAGACGACGACGACGAATGACGACGACGAAGACGACGACGAAGACGCGCGCGTTCTCTTTTTTCATATGCGCTCGACCGAAAGCGAAAGCGATCGGTCGGTTGAATTCTCATCCAAAATTAATTGCGCATCATCGGTGACGATGGTGATAATTTCCCGCAATTTCCGATCGGATGAAAAACGCGTCGCGCTCACTTTTTGTACTTCTTCATCGCCGCTTCGTAGCGAGCCTTGTCCTTCGCGGCCTCGGCTTCGTACTTGGACTTATCGCCGAGCTTCTTCCACTGCACGCCGAGCTCCTTGGCGACGTCCGTGACGCTAAAGTTCGGGTGCTTCTTCAGAATGTTCCCGCGTTGATCCTTGGCGAAAAACATGTACGCGGAGAGCGCGCGCTTGGGGGCGTTCGGGTCCTTGACCTTCTTCGCAACCTTACCCTTGGCGGTCTTCTTCACGGGAGTCTTCTTCGCAACCTTGGCCATGATTGTTTGTGGTGTGTCGTTCGGTGTGTCGTTCGTCGGCGTTCGCGCGTCGAGCAGTGCGGTAAAACGCGTGAGCGGGCGCGTCGTTAATTTTAATTCTCAACTCGATCGGAACGGAACGGAACCGAAAAACGGAACCGACCGTCGGTTCCGATGGTATTACGTAAATGTATGGGTAAACAGTACAGTTTACAGTAAAAATATTCATCGAAAAGAAGCCACCTTCGTCGCTCCTTCCTTTTTTTCTCGTCGACGAGGACGAGGACCAGGACGAGGACGAGACGGATGCGCGGTCGTCCACCGATGGACCGGGGCGGCGCGCGCGAGATCGAGACGGCGGGATCGAGGCGTGGTGCGGTACTTTTTCGCGTGCGTTTTCGTGGGAGCGGCGAGGCGAGGGGCGACCGAGATTGATGGGGCGCGTGTGGGGGGCGACGGATTGACGCGCTACCGCTAGTGATGAGAGATGACGTTCCAAACTCGTGATTTGTTTGTTTGTTTGTTTGTCGCGCACGCGCGCGTGGCGACCGCTAAGCTACTCGCGAGCGACGCGACGATGTGTCGTCGTCGCGTCGCGCGCGTCGGCGTCTATCTACGACGTCGACGCCGGGATGGATGGATGCTATGTGGAAGCTATTCTTCGACGGCGTGGTCGTGGTCGTCCTCGTGGTCGCCTTCTTCGTCCCACCAAGAGCAGAGACCGAGACCGTCTTCGTTCATGTTGCCGATGAGTAACATGGGCGCGAAGGAACCGTCGGTTTTCGCTCCGGCTTCAAAGGTGAGGCTGGAGAGCTCCTCCGCAGTCTTTGGAAGATCGGGAAACCGCACCCCTTTCACCTTGAACCGCACTTTTTCGTTGATACACATATCCATCTTACTTCCATCGTAATCCCACACCCACACACCCTCACTTTCGTCGAATTCACTCGGGTATTGCATGTCGCTCGGCGAGACAAAGACGTCGTGAAAAAAACCGACAGAGACGTGCGCGCCTGACGCGTCCGCCGAAGTCAGCGTCCCTTCCAGCACTTCACCGATGAATGGCTTGAAAAGAACGACATCAAAAGTCACGTCAAAGCACACGCACCCTTCACCCGCCAACACCGCGCCCCCTTGTATGGACTTTATCGAGTACAACGTCACCACCAAGCCGCCGCACTCTGGGAGAACCTTGTCCACGTACAACGACTCGAGCTCTTGCGTCACCGCCTCGAGCGTGCTCTTCCCCAGATTCGCCGGCGCAATCTTAACCGCGCTATCGCTCAGCGACGCGAGCTGAAACATCCTGCCCACCGAAATGTCCAACAGCGTCGCACCGGGTTCTCCGTTCACACGCACACACACACACACTTCTTTTTGCCACGACACGAATCAACAGAGGCGAGTGCGCCTTGGCGTTCTTCTCGTTCGCTGTCGGGCGAGCGAGCGAGCGAGCGAGCGAGCGGGCGACGTCGCGCTCGACGAGTTTTTTGTGCGCTAAGAGTCGACGCGCGCCCCGTCGTCGTCGTCGCGCTGTGTGGACAACAGTCGCTGGCGGCTCCACACACGCACCTCGCGGGTCCCATGGTGATGGTTCGTGACTCGTCGCGAGTGACTCGTTAGTGTTTTGATACCGTTACTGTTTACACAGTATGAGTGAAACGAACGGCGCGGCGCGGAAGAGCCCAACGAACGGACCGGCATTGCGTGCGCGTCGTCGACGGCGTCGACGGCGTCTCGCTCTCGTGGTGTCGTTGAGATTTCGAGCGGGAGAACAACGAGCAGGTTGGGATCGGCGGCGAGAGGCTTGGCGTCGGGATTCGCGCGCGGGACGACCGACGGTTGCTTCGGTTCGGTTCGGTTCGACTGGACAATGCGCCTTCTCGAGCGGGTAGTGCGCCGGCGAGTGCACCGGGACGACGGTCATGGACGCCGGATGAGCACAGGACGAGGGAGAGAGAAGCGCGTGCGCGATCTCAAAGTGTGGGTTTGGTTGGTTTTCGTCGGGGTTCTGGGATGGAGCGCGCGCGGGGCGTGTGCGACGACGGCGCTTCAAGGCGTCGGAGCGTCGTTTCCGTCCATTGTGTACTTGGAGGCGATGAATGCGTACGAGCAGGCGACGGAGGGCGTGAGCGTGGATTACAAGGCGTTTGGGAGTGGGAGCGGTTTGTGCAGAATCAGGAATGCGGCAGCAGCCTGCACAGATTCGTTAGGGACTTTTGAAGTGGACTTTGCGTGTAGCGACTCGCTCTTGTCTTCGAGCGATTACTCGACGTACGACGACCTTCAGATGTATCCTATGGTTGCCGGTGCCGTCGTGGTGGCGTATAATCTACCCACGAGCGTCGGTAACATTCCTTTGCGCGTCGATAATGCTACTCTCGCTGATATTTTTGATGGAAGCATCACGCAGTGGGACGACACTGCGCTGGTTGCGCTCAATCCGGGACTCAGTTTACCAAACACGGCGATAAAGGTTGTTCTCCGAAGCGATAGCTCTGGTACCACGGATGTGTTCACCGGTGCGTTGTCTGATTTGGACAGCAACTTTAATAGCACTGTTGGTCGGACCCAGAGTTGGAACACTACTTCCTCACCCTGGTCGGGCATGGCCACCAGGGCCCAGAGCATCGGCGTCGCCTCGTACGTCCGCGCAACGGAGTACTCTATCGGATACGTGGTTCTTGCCGATGCAAAGCTAGTGAACGCTTCGATAGCTGGTTACATGCACATGGGTGCATCGTCTCCAGTGTTTCCAAACTCTGATTCGATCGCAGAGGCTGTCAAGACGCGAGGGCTGCAGTTTGGGAACAATGGCGATTCGCCGAATCGTCTGACGGCAACCGTAGCGCCGGTGACGACAAACGCCCTGGCGTGGCCGTTCACCACGTATTCATACGTCGTGTTGCGCACTGGTATCGACCTTACTACATACTCTTCTTCAGATAGACTTAGATCCGGTGCTTCGTGCACTCACGTAAAAGAAACAGTTGAATTCTGGCGCTGGTTCTTGACAAGTGAGCAATCGTCTCGCATCGCCGATCGACACGGCTTTGCAACCTTGAGAGACGAAGTGGGCGCATTGGTGCTCGCACGTCTGATTGGAGATATTTACTGCAACGGTGAACGCGTTGCAAATATTTCGAGCGAACACGAGTCGCCATCGACCATGGCTAGGGTACACAACATCAAAGTTATCGATGAAACAATGCTTTCTCTTCGAGCGCTCTACGAGGCTTACAATGCAACCTCAACGTTAGAGATGTCTCGCTTAGATGAGGTGAGCGACACTATGAACAATCTCATCACAGAGAATGGCTTCAGTATCGGTATGGATCTAGTCGGAGAACCATTGGCTGCGCTTCAAGAGTTACCTCTGTTTAGCGTCGAGGCGCGCTTCGCCATCAATGACAAGGTGCTAAATCTTGGATCTGGTGGAACAAGCATCACCCTAGACTTGGCTGCGGCGGCGGCCATACTAAGTGGAACTGCGACGACGTGGGGGCACAGCGAAATTGTGCGCTTAAACTCATTCTTGGGTGGTGTTACGACAGCAATCAAATTGATGACCCCCAAGAGTTACGACGAAGCTTTCTACCGGGCGTACACCGAGCAATTCAAACGAGCTGACGCCGATTTCCAAACGGTTCAGGGTTCTATGACGGCGTTGTCATACTTTGAACTCGCTTCTTTCGTTGTCGAGACTAATTATTCGATCGCCATGCTGCCTGTTACGGCGATTAAAATATTCGACGACCACGTCGTCACATCCTCCAGTCTCGCTGGAATGTCGGCAGTCGACATGAAGGTTCACTTGTTGCCCGAACTCTCAGGGGATCAATGCGCAGGGGAGAATTTTGAGACAGCGTACTCGTCACTTCACTTCTTGGAATGGATGGCGGTCAAAACGGATATAACAGCCATCATATCCGAGTTGGGCGTGACTCCCGCATTTGCCGCTTCAGACGCTGTATTGAACACGTACCTAGAGGAGCTTCGCGGCGTCACGTGTGATGGAGTGTCCATCCTGACGCCTGAGACGGTATCAGAGAAAAGTTCGATCAAGCTGACGCCACTTATACTTGCCCTCTCGATCGGCCTCGGCCTCATCACTACGGCGGTGACGGTCGTGTTTGGTGGAAATATTGCAAAGAGCTTCTTTGTGCAGACCATCTTGAATCAATACAAGCGCACGCACGCGCCTCCTGATTCAAACGTGACCATTGTCGTGACAGATGTCCAAGCATCGACAAAGCTGTGGCAGCGCAGCTCTGTGTACATGAATAGGGCGCTTGTGGTTCATGACAAGATTATGAGAACAACGATTCAACAGACATACGGCTACGAGGTGCTCACCGAAGGTGATAGCTTCATCATAGCTTTCCACGACGCCGTTGATGCGATTCGTTTCGCCACGATTGTTCAAGAACGGCTGAACAACTATCAATGGGACGCTCCAATGATACGGACGTGTGAAGAAATCTACGGCGAAGGTGATAGAGAGAGGAATATGTTGTCCGAGGGGAGCTTAAGGGGATATCTCAAGTCTGATCTCGATGAAGCCATCGGGCAATTGATCCCTGAAGATTCTGAAAATGTGGCGGGGTTGAATGGTTTAAAGCAGCAATCTGATGCATCTGAAACGATACCTCAAACTGGAACGTTTCACTTCGGCATGTTAGCTGATGAAGGTTCAGCAAAGATAAATGGCCTCCGCGTTCGCATTGGGATTCACAGCGGTTTCTGTCAAAGCCGTTTGCACCCGACGACTCGACGAAAGGAATACTACAGAGGCGCTGTGACCGTTGCGCACGCAATTTCTGAGTGTGCCCGAGGCGGTCAAACACTGATATCGGGTGATACTATGGCTGCCATAGTGAGCGCTTCACGCGATGAGACAAAATCCTTTCATGCGCTCCACATGGGTAAGCATCAAGTCGGTCTGAGAGCTGTGGAGCTAGAGGCGCATGAAGATGCGGTGGTGTTCGAATCGGACGACGAAGATTTGGACAACTCGGAACCCCAGCCCGATGAAAGCGTCGTGTACATGTTCTCTGGAAATGCTCAGAAGATGCGTCTGCGACAATCATCGTCTGACTTGTCCACTGAAGAAGGTTCGATCGAGTACAATCCTGCGTACAAGTACATGCATCGAAAAAAGGTGAGCCTGGTGAAAAGCCTGTCAAAGAATACACAAGAGAAGGGACTGGTGCAGACGGAGCTTGTTCAGGCGGTACCAAAAACATTGTCTGGTCGGTTGTCCCTCTTCACCAGCGTTCGGACCGTTCGACAGATTGAACCGTCTTACTTTGACGCCCCAGGATTTAGAAGCCAGAACGTGACGATTGTCTTCACGTACATAGACGCTCTGAAGGAACTGACAGTGGCGCTCAAAGAAGTCATGGATGAATCTATACATCTTCTAAATGCGACCATACGTGCGACATTGAGAGTATATAATGGATACGAATGCCGAGAATCAAACGGTGAGTTTTTACTGGCGTTTCACACCCCTTCCGATGCTTTTGAGTGGGCTCTGCTGGCGCAAACGGCGCTGATGCAACTGGACTGGCCAAAGTTACTACTCACACATCGTAGCGCTCGTCGCATGCAAACCGGCAAGTACGACGTCTTTGTAGGTTTACGTGTCGGAATGGGCATTTGCTCTGGTCCTTGCACCGACATTAGACCTTGCGCGCGAACTGGCAGATCAGAATATTTTGGACATTTGCTGAACCTCACGGCGCGCATCGCTAGAAGCGCAAACGGGGGGCAAATACTCACAGACGATAATACCTTCCTTCTAGCCCACGAACAAGGAAGATACTCTTCTGAATTCTGTCATCCCCTAGGTACGTATAAACTCAAGGGAATCAACGATCAGATCGGTATTATCCAAATCTCGGACGCATCGCTCATGATGAGATCTTTCGGAGACTTGGACGCCACGCATGTTGAAGATGCCACCAGAGATGCGCAGATGAAAAATATGATTGAATCGAGACAAAGCGATGTCTCGAGATTGCGGGCACTTCGAGGTTGTTGTGTATTGCTATGCGAACAAGGTTCGGCGCTCAAGAGCGTTGTACAATCGGTTGTGCGGGCAATCCGAGTTGAAGTAGATCTAGTAGTTGCGACGTCGATGAAAGAGGTGTGCGTGGCGCTGAGGCGATTGGACATCCCTGGTCAGCCCGTGAATGCGCCCTTCTTGATAATTTCTGACGAGTTGGAAGGTTTATCTGGCAGTGAAGCTTGCGCATTCGTTAGGACGAACGTTCCACTGCGAGTACAACCTAACATTGCGATTTATATGAGTAGTCTTGAAGGCACGTCGATTGCCGAGTTGGGCGCCGACTTTGCGCTTCCACGATTGGACGCGAATGAAAATGCCAGCACATCGCGCAGTTCCTACGTCGATCACGAAGATGATTCAGATGACGAGGATGACTTGCTCGATTTCAAATCTGCTGTTGAGGCCTTTCTCACAGGAAGAGATGCTTCAAACGTAGGATCTATGCGCAGGACGGCGTCAATGTCGATGGATCATGAAAATCTGCTCGTCTCTGAACACTTGACTACAAAGATTGCTCAACGCGAACAGCGACCAGTGCAAACTTTGGCACCTCATCGTCTCAGCATGAACACTATCACTCTTTTGTCCAACACTCTAGAAGCTAGCGGCGTGATTGCCATGGGTATCGATTCTTCGAAGCAAATCACGCTCTGTACGAGAGCGGCACTGAAATCGGGCATTGGCAAAACGTCCAGTGATTTACCGAGTAGTGAATGGCTCGAGCGCGTCGGTTCAGTGGCCACCATGATGGGTAGGGGTATCGTCCGACAGCCATGGAGCGAAAACGTATCGAGTGAATGGTTAAACGCAGAGGAAAGTTCCGACAGCGGCGATAAGAAGGTGTACGAGAACGTAAAGCACACGCCGATGCTTCTCGGAGAAGACTTTGCGATAGTCATCATAACTTTTCCGTCGACGAGCTGTGCATGATTGACATGTCCTTTTAGTTGTAATTTATATCACGCTCCGCTACACCTCGCATCTCGTTACAACATGATGTGCGCACTCGGAAAACGCGAGACTGCACAAACTCTCAAAAAAAAAGCGTTCAGAATTATGGACGCTGTTTGAGCCTCACAACTGGACGGACGCTGTGCGGTGCGGTCAGCCCGCTCGGCGGCGATGCGCGCACCAATCCACGGCGACGAAAGTGGAGAAGAAGCGTCATTCGCGGAGCACCAGGCGTCGTCGTCTGAACTCACGCACATTGATGACGAGACGCGCGCGGAACTCATCCAGTCGGTCGAGTCTTTGACTGCGGACAGCTCGGACGTCGATTTGAATGTTGACGAACGCGCTCTGGATGACGCGGTGAACGCGTTCAAGCTGCGAGTCGAAAAGTACAGGGAACAATCAATGCTTTTAGACCCAATGTTATCGTCAGTCATCGAGCCGCTAATGTCGCGCGTGCTCGAACGCGTAGCATTGGAAAATGCATACGACGGCGAGACGGAAAAGGAACGACGGACGCGTCGCCGCCTTCACAGGTGTTGCGAAGCCCTCGATACGCTATCGAGCGTCAGAGGTTGGAAGGTGTGCGTTCGATTCTATCCAAATGACGCGAAGCATTTAGAACCAGCGGTGAGGTTGCTGTCGCGGTCACGCGGTCTAGTTGAGTTCGGTTGGTCAACGCAACGAGTTTTCCTGTGTTGGTTATCCATATTAGCGCTCACACCCTTTGACCTAGTTTCCATCGATAGTGCGGTTGATGCTGCAGAACAGCAAATACCCAATGTCGTGAAAGAGCTTGTGCACGAGTGTAAACACTGTCTAGGTGAGCCGGGAGTCACGAGAGACGCCGCTGCGGTGACGTTGGCAAAACTGTTGACTCGCCCGGACATGTCGCCAGGGCGCACCGCATTTGTAGAATGGTCCATCAAGGCACTTCAAGGCGACGTTCGTGACAGTGGTGCAGAAACGTTTCTCATACCGGGTGTTTTAAAGGCGCTCTCTGCAATTTACAAGACTGGAACGCGGGAGGCTTTACTGAAAGACGCAGAGAACATGTGGTCCATCACAGAGCGCATCTTTCATTCAGAACATGCGGCAAGTTCAACTTTAGTTAGACAACTTAGCGTCAAGTTAGCGACACGGGTAGGTCTAGTTTTCATGAAGCCCCAGGTGATTGCATGGCGGTATGACAGAGGCGCGCGTTGCTTACAGGACAATTTGGGCAAGTCATCAGCGATCAATGCACAGGAGCATCTACTACATTCATCAACTCACGGCAACGCGCCATCTGAAGCTGGTGTCAACGACAACGAGGAAAACATTGTAGACGTGCATCGTGCGATCGACGATATCGTCGAGTTATTCCTCGTCGGTCTCCGGGATGTAGATACTGTGGTCCGCTGGAGTTCCGCGAAGGGGATTGGGCGCATCGCATCTAGGCTACCTAGAGATTTTGCTGACGAGATTGTCGAAGCTGTGCTCGACTGTCTGAGTGTCACAGAAAGCGACTCGACCTGGCATGGTGCATGCCTTGCTCTCGCCGAGCTCTCGCGCAGAGGACTACTTTTATTAGATCGCTTACAAGAAGCCATACCTAGAGTTGTCCAAGCGTTGACTTACGACGTTCGACGTGCATCGCATTCGATTGGCGCTCACGTACGAGACGCCGCCGCCTACGTCTGTTGGGCCTTTGCTCGTGCTTACACGCCTGAAATCATAGAGCCTCACGTACATGAGCTCGCCCCTGCGCTGTTGATGGTCTGTTGTTTTGATCGTGAAGTGAATTGTCGACGTGCGGCTTCGGCGGCATTTCAAGAGAATGTTGGGCGAATCGGTAGATTTCCACACGGTATTGACATCGTCACTACTGCCGATTACTTCTCTCTGGGTTCAATGGCGAACGCATATCTGTTTGTCGCGCCCTCGATATGTCAGTTTGACGAGTACAGGCGCCACATGCTTGATCACATCCTTGACGTGAAACTAATGCACTGGGAAGTTTCGACGAGATTGCTCGCGGTCAAGGCCATCGGTAAAATTGGTTTCATGGATCCCACGTGGGTGACAGATATCGGATTACCAACGGTGATAGCGCGTGTCGATAGCTCTGATCTACCAACGCGCCACGGCGCAATGTCGGCTATCGGCGAAATGATGCTCGTAATCAAGCATTCAGGGGTAGAACTTGGCCAGCACAATCGCACCCAAATAGCAGAGCTCGTGCAAACGGTGTCAAGAGCGAACACTTACGCGGGTACCGGGGGAGAGTTGATGCGATCAGCCACTTGTCGATTTGCAGAGTGTCTCTACCGCACGATTGAAATCCATGGGATCGAAGCGGATGGGTTCCTTGATGTACTGGAAGATAACCTGCAGCGGTCAAATGTGAACGCACAACACGCCGCGTGCAGTGCGCTCTCTGCTTTGTGCTCAAACTGGAAATCAGCAGATGAACTTCGCACGGGTGTCGAACGTGTCGTTAAATATCACACGGAAATCGTAAATGATACGACGCGAGGCGTCTCACGTCGAGGTTCCGCGTTGTTTCTCGGCGTTCTTCCTATGGAATTCTTGTTTACTGTGACAGCCACTTCTCCGGCTTGGGTAATCGTATTCAATGCGCTCGTGAACGCGACCAGACCTGAAGAAAATGAAGAACAAAGGGATGCGGAGACTCGCGTTAATGCTATTCTGAGTTTGGCAGAGGTTGCAGTATCTATTCTTGAGAATACATCGAGTAGTGACGGCGTCGTCGCGCGAAGAATATCGTCGCAAGTAGTAGATGCCGCACTCGCATGTATGCGAGATTATAGCACAGACAATCGAGGCGATGTGGGTTCATGGGTTCGTGAGGCGGCTATGAGAGTTATTCCAATATTGATTTCAGCTTTGCAGCGTCACAGCGCGTTGGAACACCGCCAAGTTGTCGCCATCGTTGGTGCCGTACTCAAACAAGCTGTCGAAAAAATTGATCGCGTTCGGGCGCTGGCTCTTCAGACACTTTCTCTTTTGATCCATGGAGGGTCTAGCTACGTTTGGGAGCCCCGTCTTGGATTCGATGGTCAATTGCAAGCTCTCGTGTACATTCCGGGATACGACTTGCTCATGAAACGAGTTCCATCTCGGGCGATTGAGGCGGCCAATGCGTCGAGAATCGTAAGCATTTTCAACACTCTGTCCGAGCTTCTCTTCGAACCTGCATACGCGCATCCGTTACTCAGTGGCTGGATTCTGAGTGCTGGAGCGGTGGGTGGTAGTCTAGTAAAATATTCCATGGCAGCGCTCACTGAGTCGATGACGAATCATGACGACTTGATCAACACCTTTGTTGATTCCGCTATTCAGATGCTGAAGGACCACAAGCAAGATGATCGCGTGACAAATCCACTGCTCAAAGTCCTCGAGGCGCTCATACTGGAGGGTTACATTGATCAGGCGCATGCCATGGCGTTTCCAGTCGTTGAATTAATTCGAAGCGAGTGTTTCCGCAGTCGAGACATAGTCAAAATGATTACAGCGGGTGCATGTTTGTCGCACTTTGTAGGCGGAGAAAGCAAAGTACACGAATCTGCTCTCACGGGCTTACTCGCCCTCATGGCGAACAGATATCCACGTGTGAGATGTGCCGCGGCGGAACACCTTCATTTGGCTTTATCATCACAGCGCGCGCTTAAGAATGGAGAGTCCGCCGTGGTTCAACTGCTCCTGTGCAACGCCTGGGACAGCCCGACACACGTTACCAAAGCTACCAGAAAGAAGATGTACGAGGCGCTAGAATTGGATATTCCCAGCTTCATGTTGAAGGATACCAAGACTGCGCGAGTAGTCGCGGTCGATGAAAACGCTTCTTATGCGGCGCTCGTCGGTAGCATGGGTTACTGACATACTAACTGTTAGTACATTGTAAATTTCTATTGAATTTCTATTGAATTATGCGTGCGTCATCGATGAATTTCAGCTCGTTGAATTTTGAAGCCTCTATTCATGCAAGTCTGCATCAACTCGTCCATCTGGGACTGACCGTCCGGACAAACTACGACGCACGCACCGCCACTTCCGGTAAACTTAGCTCCGCAGCCGATATCGCGACACATTTGAATCATTTCGATGTTCTTTGAGCCCAACACTGCGTCACCAAACAATCTACGCCGAATATCAAAGTTTGCATCCATAGACGATTTCAGCGTTTGCAATCTGAAGTCTTCGCGCAAGTTTGTGAGTGCGTTCATCACAGTATCTGTTAACGAAGCGAGATCTTTCATGCACTGGATGACTTCGCGATCTCCCGTCTCCCAGCGGCGTCGAACGTTGGCGTGCACTTTGCCACTGTTGCTCGGCTCGTCACACCAGACGACGAATAAAGGCGGCAATAGAGATGCATCAAGCGTTGTATACTCACCGTCAATATCGAGACCAGATGTTCCACTCGTCCTCTTTTTCTCCTCCGAAAAATCCATGTATACGGCGCCGTTATAGGTTTGTATGACTCGATCCATGGGGCCAGCGTTGATCCCAAGGTCGCGCTCAACACGAAGCGCCAACGCAGCTCGCTCATCGGATGTAATTTTGATTCCAAAGTGCTTAATGAGGCAATCGAGAGCGGAAATGATGATTGCGCTGGAACCACTCAAACCTGCCAGGTTCGGGATGTTGGACGAGTAAGAAAGTTCAAACCCAACAGAGGTGTCGATTTCTTGCGTGCTGTCGTAGCAGTACCTTTGTACGTTTTGACAGAGACATTTCAGCAACCTGATGCCACCATCGACTCCGTAGAGGTTCACATGACTTACCAACTGTGTAAACGAGTCAAACTCATTTTCATCGAACCGACCAGCCTTGAATGCAACTTTTGAGGACTGCGGCGTGCGCCTGAGCGTCGTCTCTGCCCAAAAATTAGAAATACTGACAGCGATACACTTACCACCGTAAGCATCTGATGGGTTACCGATCAAACCTATTCGAGCATATGCTCTACTAGTGATATCGTACCGATTATCGGCACTAGCTGCGAGTCGTCTCGCAACCGAAGCTATCGATGCGTCCAGCATTGAAGAGCGCGCACTGGTGATGGCGACATGTGTGGAGCCATCTGAGTACATGGAAATTGGAGTCAAAGAGTCGTTAACTGCACCGCTAGATCTACACGCACGACGTATCTCTTCTTCCAAGCCGATAGCACGCTTCAGTCTTTGAGTCGAGCCATCTTTAGTTGACACGCTCACCTCTGACAGAGTCGTAGCTGTTGCGCAATCGCGCACTCTCTTGAAAGGCGCTGAAATCTTCGACATGTGAATGTGCGCGTGACGCATGTCGGAAAGAATGATGGCACTGACTATTGATCCAGCTTCAATCACTCCTTGACCTCTAGGAAGCTCGAGCAAAACGTTTGCGTTTCGCATGCTCAGTAAACGACTGCTGATTTGATTTCCCGTGGACGTCGCCACAGGCATTTGCGCATTTTGATTCCAGCGCAGCGTTGCTCTATGATATTCTGGACGTACAGGGTCAAGCTTGAGCGACTGTGCGAGTTCACAGCGCAAACGTCGCGGTCCAGGATCGCTCACACCGCTCAAAGCGCGCAAACACGGCGCGACAATCAATGAAAACGTCACCGCGGCGCTGACGGGATTACCAGGCAGGGCAAAAATCAAGAGATTGTGTTTCTCCTCACGCGGTACCGTTGCGAACATACACGGTTTTCCTGGTTTCATCGCCAATCGGCCAAAATGTATCGTGCCCCCGAGAGAAACGATCGCCGAGTAAACGTAATCTCTGTCTCCGACAGATGCGCCGCCCGACGTGATGAGCACATCACACTGATCATCGGACAGTGCTTCCTTCATAGCTTCGAGCGTTGATGCCTCCTCATCAGCAACAATTTTCGAATCAATCACATTTCCACCTTCATTCACACTCAGAGCCCTGAGCATCGGTGAGTTGGTATCGACTACACAACCGATTGTGGCAGTGGCGCTCGATGAAGCCACGAGTTCGTCGCCAGTGCTGAGAATTCTGATACTTGGGGCGTCAAATACAGCAACTTTTGAATCGGACACGTACTTCAGAACCCCGACGTCAAACGCTGAGATTCGTTCGCCTTTGGAAATGAGCACTTCACCCTCACCACTCACGTCACTACCTATCGCTCTTGTCCATTTGCCCGGCAAGAGCGCTTCACGCTTCACAGTGACGACTTTGCCTCCCTGCGAAACCACACAATCCTCAACAGGGACCACGCAGTCGCACCCAAACGGAAGCGCAGCTCCCGTCGTGACGTATGCACACTCCATCGATCCAACCGTAGCTTTCTCAACCGTGGGTCCAGCCCTTGAGACGGCGGCATTTACCACGCGCAAGTCGATGCATTCAGCGCTGCTCGCTTTGACGGCGCCGTCGGTCGCATAGCCGTCCATTACGGATGCGACGAATCTTGGGTGAGGCACGAGGGCGCGAACATCTTCCGCCAATATTCTTCCAACTGCAGATTCGATGGGAACGAACGACGCGTTCGCGCCTGCGCCTGCGTCCGTGGACGCGGTAGAGGACCGATGCAGGAACACGCGAGTGGCCTCTTGCAGAGCCTTCGACAAGGCGTCTTCCACGGGCGTCATGCTGCGGTCAAACATCGCGTCAGACGTGATCGGCGACACCGACACGGGTTGACCGATACGCCTTCGCGTTGTCGCGTCTGGTTTCTGAGCGAGTACAGGGAATACAAAGTGAGGTTCAACCTTGTTCAACTTATTTTTACAACAACTTTTTGAACCAAAAGCTCGTCACGCCTGTGGCGGGCGTTCCGCGAGGAGTTTGTGACCGAGTCGTGGTAAATCGTGTTGAAACGCGACTGTCGATAAATACTCCATCAAATCTGCGGGGAGATGACCCGCGAGTGCCGACCCGACCATGTGTAGGTACAATAGCGTTGTATCGGCGAGACAACAATACGCAAATTTCGCATTCAGTTCCTCCACGATGTCAAAGTCAGACGTCACGATGAGCGGAAAAGAGCTAGAAATGCCCCCGAACGCTCTTCGAGACGCGTGGAATGCCATTGAACCTTCGCATTCGGGGTCGCATAGTCGCGCATCGACGACGACAGTCACTGAAGTCAATGATTTGTCGCTGTCATTGCCCCAGAAGGCGGGATTGTGAGATGCGAGAGTCTGCGACTGCATCACAATATTCGGCGTCACGGCTTGCAATTTTCGGACAGAGGAACCACACGGAACTTTTGTTTCGCTAACGTGGACGGAAATTCTTGCATCAGCAATATCCTTTCCTAAAAGTTTGATGACGTGCGCGCTACCCGCGGAGATGGCAACCGTGCTCGATGCGCAGAGGCTGATTTCCTCTGTTCGCTGCGAGTCCGTCTGCATCAGTCGCAGTGGACCTCTCACCCGCAAGTACGTCACACGCTTCATGTGAGTCAAAACATCCAGGCGGTGAAAATCTTCCGGTCCAGCGAGAGTGTTTTCTGGGATGCGTTCTCTCAGAAGCTCGATCCAGCGCGATTGATCGACTGAAGGAAGTTGTCTCAGCCAAAACTCTTCGCAGCCATCATCGGTGCCAATGTCA
>Ga0181601_10002049_pt1 | contig 17305 bp, 19 predicted proteins | sample 041ome_8_FD_133020 | JGI IMG/M metagenome (GOLD analysis project Ga0181601, IMG submission 133020) | Coastal salt marsh microbial communities from the Groves Creek Marsh, Skidaway Island, Georgia - 041407BS metaG (megahit assembly) | ecosystem: Environmental > Aquatic > Marine > Intertidal zone...
AGTCGAAAACGGGCAGGTTACTGGACGAACTGGATTTAAGAAGTTCCCAGCGGGCAGAGATCAATGCGGTGCTTATAGGGGGAATGCAGTCACTGGAGGTGATCAATAAGGAAATTCTCAAACAGGAGCAATCGAAATTGATGGCTAAAGACAACGCAGAGCTAGAGCATATGTATATGGCTTTGCTAGAGCAGCGCTTGCGGTTGGTGCAAAAAATGGCTTCAGATATTCTCTCTGTGCTTGATGCAGAGCAGTTACAAAAGTTTGATTTTGGCCATCTCATCGAGAGCCTGCCACAAGATGTGGGTGATACAGAAACCTGGGAACAGGAAATCTAAAAAATAAAAGGTCAGGGGAAATGAAAAATTTAGCTCGATTTCTAGTGCTTTGCACCTATTTTTTGCTGTCTGCGTGTGCTTCCAACAGTTACTCCGAACTTTACGATTTTTATCCTGTTGAAACAAATACTGACAGCAAACGCTTTCGTTATGAGTTTATTCTAGGCACTGGAAGCGCAGCTAATAGCTCGCGAGAAGCCCCACATCGAGGTTTTGTTGTAAGTTTTGATGATATGCGGGAAGAGCTGGAAAAATATATGGACGAAAATCCATATTGCACCCAAGGCTACTTTGTCTACGACGAAATATTTGATGGGAACAAGTACACATTGCTTGGCGAATGCCAGGAGTCTAAATAAATGACAGAAAAAAAGGCGCACATTCTGTTGGTGGATGATGATACAGCACTGACGGGTTTGTTGGACGAGTACCTGTCCCAACAGGATTTTTCTGTTGTAACAGCGGCCAATGCAATGAAAGCCACCGAGATCCTGGAGCAAGACAACCAGATAAACCTAATTGTGCTGGATATCATGATGCCGGGTATGAGCGGTCTGGAATTGCTTTCAGTCATCCGGGCTCGCTGGCAAATTCCTGTCATCATGCTGACCGGCAGAGGGGAAGACATTGACCGTATTCTCGGCCTGGAAATGGGCGCAGACGACTATTTGGCAAAGCCCTGTAACCCGCGAGAGTTGGCAGCTCGCATTCGTGCAGTTTTGCGTCGATCAGCCGGCGAGGCCACAAGTGCACCGGAAACGACTGATATTGAGATCGGCAGTGTCACACTTCGGCCGGGCTCTAGATCTGTAACGATCAATGGTGAGCGCGTGGCGTTTACTACGGCGGAGTTTGATGTGCTCTGTGAATTAATGAAGGATGCCGGCAATGTCGTTAGCCGCGAGCACTTGACCCAGGTCGTGTTGCATCGAGAATTATCACCCTACGATCGCAGCATTGATGTGCATGTCAGTCGCGTGCGAAATGCCCTGAGACAGTCTTTACCCGACAAGGAAATGATCGTCACCATACGTGGCGTCGGTTACCAGTTTGTTCGCAGTTCATGACCTGATTTGCTAATCAACTCATGGAGTTTGTGCGCTGAATATTTCCCGGATAAAAATCGCCAGATCGCTTTTTTGGAAAGTTTTCCTGATCATCTGGATCACCAATATGCTGCTGATCTCGGCCGGTGCCCTGATGATCCGCTTGGAGTATATCGAACGCTATAAGCGTATGGTCGATGATGCGCGTATACATGGGCTGACGGAATATATCGTTTCACGGTATGAGGCGGGCATGGATACCCGTGATTTTCGCCGCTCAAGTGAACGGCGCGGACGCTTTCCCCGTATTGTGATTAGAGACATGGATACGGCGCTAATCGTCTTTAGTTCACGACGGGATGCTGAGAATTTTTCCGGGCATATTTATTGGGATTATGTCTCCCCGGCCAGCGGGCACTATCGGGTTTACATTGAGAAAGATCCGTTTTTCGAATATGAAGAGCCTGGGTTTCCACTGGCATTGGCGGCACTTGCCTCTGCCATAACTGCCATCTTTAGCCTGTTGCTAACCTATCTGATTACCCGGCCAATTCTAAAGCTGAGAGAACATGTAGAGGGACTGGGTTCTGAGCTGTCAGTGCCGCTGGAAAAGCGATTGCTTGAGCGACAAGATGAATTCGGCGAGTTGGCACGATCAGTTGATGATATGTCGATTCGTATTCGCGACTTGATAGATTCCAAACAGCAATTATTTTTTGATATATCCCACGAATTACGTGCTCCATTGGCTCGAATGCAAGTTGCCGCAGAGATTGTCAGGGATCGGTCAGAAAAAAATGGTGAGGATCTGGTTATCAACGACCGGGTGGATCGTGAAATCAGGGCCCTTGACCAACTAATTACCGAGTTAATGAGTTATATCAAGGAAGACTACACCCAACTCTCCACTGAAGAGACGAATCTCTGCGTTTTGGTGGAAGCCCTGATAGAGGATCAGGACTTTTCAAGTTCAAGCCATAAATTGAGCTTACGTTGTGAGCACCCCGATTTAAATATCCTCTCGAAGCCGGTATTGCTGGAACGGTCGATACGAAACCTGTTGGAAAATGCAATTAAGTATTCCCCAGAAGATTCGCCGGTTGAGATTGAAGTAAAAGACACCGATGAGGGATATTCTATTTGTGTTTTGGATGCTGGCCCCGGTATTCCTGATGATCAACTGGCAAAAGTAATTGAGCCTTTCACACGCTTACACCCGGAAAGTATTGAGGGCATTGGGTTGGGGCTAAGTATTGTGGTTCGTGCCGTTGAGGAGCTCGGGGGAAAGCTGGAGCTCACTAATCGTGAAAACGGTGGGTTAAGCGCTTGTATTCTTCTGCCCAAATAAAACCGTCTTTAGACCAAACCAAAACAGGCTTTTAAGGAAAATTATAAAGAAAGGGGCATTATTCATGCCCCAACGCTTTAGCCGATTCGACGATAAGTACGCCTCTTGGGCTGGGCATCCTGACCTTTCCGCTTGATCAAATCTTCATGGTACTCGGTAAAGTTCCCATCGAAGAATTCCACATTGCCATCGTCTTCGTAGGCCAGGATGTGGGTGGCGATGCGATCCAAAAACCAGCGATCATGCGAGATCACCATGGCGCATCCCGGGAAGCTTAGTAAAGCTTCTTCCAGGGCGCGCAGTGTTTCCACATCCAGGTCATTGGAGGGTTCATCAAGAAGTAACAGGTTTGCTCCCTGTTTAAGGGTATTGGCCAAATGCAGTCGCCCGCGTTCACCACCGGACAAATCACCAACGCGTTTTTGTTGATCAGAACCTTTAAAGTTAAAACGGCCAACGTAGGCACGTGAACTGACTTCGTAATTCCCAATCGTCAGCATATCGGCACCTCCAGAGACGGCCTCCCAGACAGATTTTCCGTCTTCGAGGCTCTCGCGACTTTGCTCAACAAACGCCAGTTTTACGGTTTCGCCAATGCGGATATCACCACTGTCTGGTTGTTCTTCGCCGCTGATCAGTTTAAATAGGGTCGATTTGCCCGCACCGTTTGCGCCAATAATGCCGACAATGGCCCCGGGAGGAATCTGGAAGCTGACATCATTGAACAGCTCGTGCCCCTCAAACGATTTGCCAACATTGTTGAATTCCACGACCAGGTCGCCAAGTCGTGGACCGGGGGGAATATAAATCTCATTGGTCTCGTTGCGCTTTTGGAATTCCTGCGAATTCAATTCGTCGAAGCGTGCCAGTCGAGCCTTGCTTTTTGCCTGTCGGCCCTTGGGGTTGGAGCGAACCCATTCAAGCTCCTGTTTGATCGCTTTTTGTCGGGCCGCTTCTGTACGCTCCTCGTGTTCCAGTCTGGCTCCTTTGGTTTCCAACCAAGTACTGTAGTTACCTTCATAGGGAATGCCGTGACCGCGATCCAGCTCCAGAATCCAGCCGGCCACATTATCCAGAAAGTAGCGATCGTGGGTTACTGCGACCACAGTGCCATCGAAATCAGCGAGAAACTGTTCCAGCCAGTAAACAGATTCGGCATCAAGGTGGTTAGTAGGCTCGTCGAGCAACAGCATGTCTGGTCGCGACAATAATAATTTGCACAGGGCTACTCGACGTTTTTCACCCCCGGACAGGTTGGCAACCTTGGCATCCCAGTCTGGTAGTCGCAGTGAGTCAGCGGCTCGCTCCAGGGTGTTTTCAAGATTATGGGCATCCCAGGTCTGGATAACAGCTTCCAGTTTTTCCTGTTTCTTCGCCAGTGCGTCAAAGTCTGCATCAGGTTCGGCATAGGCGGCGTAAACCTCGTTCAGGCCGTTGATGGCATCCAGTGGCTCGCGCAATCCATCTTCAACGTTTTCTTTTACCGTGCGCTCCCCATCTAGCTCCGGTTCTTGCGGAAGGTAGCCAACCTTGATGTCTGGCATGGGTCGCGCTTCGCCGACAATGTCGGTATCGATGCCGGCCATTATTTTTAGCAGGGTAGATTTGCCCGCGCCGTTTAAACCCAGAACACCAATTTTTGCACCGGGGAAAAATGACAGGGAAATGTCTTTCAGGATTTCGCGTTTAGGCGGAACGATTTTGCCTACGCGGTTCATTGTATAAACGTATTGAGCCATGTAATGGATAACCGAAAACAGTTGAGTTTGCAGGGGCGGGAGCCTAGTTGATGCCCGGCAGGTTTGCAATCAGGCTACAAAGTATTTTCCCGGTTTTTCCATGGCTATTTTAACTCGGAAAACGAGTGGCTTTGATGTAGAATGGCGTGCTTTCCATACCCTTGGTAACAGCGACCGATTTGGATCTTTCCCAGAGCCCAAATCACCTACCCATTAAGGCCATCAAATGTTCGATAAATCTCTCTCTATCTCCAGTTATGACCCTGAAGTTGCGCAGGCTATTGCACAAGAGACTGTGCGTCAGGAAGAGCACATTGAGCTCATCGCTTCTGAAAACTACTGCAGCCCTATGGTAATGGCGGCTCAGGGCAGTTCACTGACGAATAAATACGCTGAAGGATATCCCCACAAGCGTTATTACGGCGGTTGTGAGTTCGTCGATAAGACAGAAGAACTGGCCATAGAGCGAGTGAAACAGCTTTTTGGGGCAGGTTTTGCCAACGTGCAGCCGCATTCCGGCTCGCAAGCGAATTCAGCTGTTTATCAGGCGCTGGTTGTGCCCGGGGATACTATTTTGGGTATGAGTCTGGCAGAAGGGGGACATTTGACCCATGGTGCCAAGCCCAACTTCTCCGGAAAGATGTACAACGCAATCCAGTACGGCCTAAATGCCGACACTGGCGAAGTAGATTACGAGCAGGTCGAAGCCTTGGCGTTGGAACACAAGCCGAAAATGATTATTGCGGGTTTTTCCGCTTACTCTGGGATCCTCGATTGGGCACGCTTTCGTGAGATCGCCGATAAAGTTGGCGCTTATCTATTGGTCGATATGGCGCATGTTGCTGGTTTGATCGCTGCGGGCGTTTACCCCAATCCTGTGCCTTACGCCGATGTGGTGACCTCAACCACCCACAAAACATTGCGCGGCCCTCGTGGTGGCATAATCCTGGGTAAGGCCAATGAAGAAATTGAAAAGAAAATTAATTCGGCAGTTTTCCCAGGCGGACAGGGTGGCCCGCTTTGTCATGTGATTGCGGCCAAAGCGATTGCCTTTAAAGAAGCTTTGGAACCAGAGTTCAAAACTTATCAGGAACAGGTAGTCAAGAATGCCCAGGCCATGGCCCAGGTCTTTCTGGATAGAGGTTTGGGTATTGTTTCAGGGGGCACTCAAAATCATTTGATGCTGGTTAGCCTGCTGGGTAAAGACTACACCGGTAAGGATGCCGACGAAGCGCTGGGCAATGCGTTTATTACTGTAAACAAGAATGCCGTACCCAACGACCCGCGCTCACCCTTTGTAACTTCAGGTCTCCGCATCGGTACGCCGGCGGTAACAACTCGTGGATTTAAAGAAGCAGAATGTACCGAACTGGCCGGCTGGATTTGTGATGTGCTTGAAAGCCTGGAAAAAGGTAATTCAGAAGAAGTCATCGCCGAAGTAAAGTCCAAGGTATTGGATATTTGCGGTCGCTTCCCGGTGTATGGCGGCTAATCAGTCCGTCAGGATTTAGCAAAAAAGTGGATGATTGCCTGAGCGCAATCATCCACTGAATCTTCCATATGTAGATGGTGTCCGCCATCGAACAATGCTTCCTCAAGATTGCCGATTCGGGCAATGTGGTGTGGCCTAAATGGCATGTTTTGCCAGAGCCCCTGCCGACCTTCAATCAAGAGTGTTGCTGCCGTAATTCTTCCCAAAAAAGCATCGATCTGGCCGTGCGTTAGCTTAAGGCTGGAGGGTGTTTTTAGACGAGGGTCTGCATGCCAGCGATAACCCTCCCCGTCTTTAAGCAGTGACCTCTCGGCCAGAATTTCTGCGGTTTCTACGCGAATCTTGGTGAACCCATCCGCCCGAGCTTCAATCGCTTTTTGTCGTGTAGCAAAAACAGAACCTTTAGTGCCGCTAAGGCGCTGGTTATCGAGGATGTGTGTGGCCAGGTTTTTGGGTACATCCTGTGCTTCCATGGGTAGGGGGACACCGCCCTCAATTAGAACTAAGTGGTCTATTCGTTCAGGGAAGGTGCCCGCCGAAATGGCGGCTATCCCGGCACCACGAGAGTGCCCAATAAGGCTGAAGGATTGCCATCCAATCTGATCGGCAATTGCGAATATTTCCCCAACTTCAGCCCAGATCAGGTACTGGCCATCCGGTGAGCGGAAATCGCTGTGCCCGTGACCTGCGGAATCAACCGCGACGATATCAATATCCGTTAGCTGGGCGGCCATGGGATCGAAACTGCCGCAGTTATCCAGCCAGCCGTGCAGTGCGATTGCCCGGTTTTTGGCCCCCGCATTCCATCGTTTGGCTGAAATTTTTAGTGAGTGAACTTCAAATTCGAGTTCTTCAACGTTGGAATCTGGCATGTAGGTCAATGATGTGCGGAAAGTTTGCGGCGCGTATTGTAACTGAATTGTGCAACTGCTAAATAAAGGATTGTCTTTTTTATCAGCAATTTAGGGCTGTTTTGGGTGTCCTCTGCTAGAATGTCGCGCCTGTTTTAATGATGGATGCACTTATGCATTGCCCTTTTTGCGCAGCCGAGGATACCAAGGTTATCGACTCCCGATTGGTCACGGGGGGTGCTCAGGTGCGTCGGCGTCGGGAATGCGGTAACTGCGAAGAGCGTTTCACCACTTACGAGAGCGCCGAGCTATTGATGCCACAGTTGATTAAATCTGATGGTGTCCGCGAGCCCTTTAATGAAAGCAAATTGCGCTCAGGGTTAAAAAAAGCGTTGGAAAAACGGCCGGTTAGCACAGAAAAGATCGAAGAAGCCATTGACCATATCAAACATCGCTTGCGAGCAGGTGGCGAGCGGGAAGTTCCTTCCCGAATTGTTGGCGAAGCAGTCATGGATGCCTTGCGTGGGCTTGATGCTGTGGCCTATGTGCGTTTTGCATCTGTTTATCGCCAGTTCGAGGACATTTCAGCTTTTCGCAAAGAGCTGGATGAATTGGAAAAGAAATAAAGCCTGACCCGCATGCCTATTACCATTTCTGACAGTCAATATATGGCTCGTGCCCTGCGCCTAGCAGAGCGGGGTATTTACACTGCCACGCCTAACCCGCGTGTTGGTTGTGTCATCGTCAATGATGGTCAGATCGTTGGTGAAGGTTGGCATCACAAGGCAGGTGGGGATCATGCCGAAGTCGTTGCGCTGAAAGCGGCTGGAGATAAATGCAGGGGGGCGACAGCCTATGTCTCACTTGAACCCTGCAATCATCAGGGCAAAACTGGCCCCTGCACGGAAGCCCTTATTAAGAATGGCATTGTTCGTGTGGTATATGGACAAGAGGATCTAAACCCAGAAGTATCGGGCGCGGGAATCCAGCGTTTGCGTGAAGCGGAAATTGAAGTTGATGGCCCTTTGATGGAGCGTGAAGCTAGGGCATTGAACCCAGGTTTTAACAAACGCATGGCGACCGGGTTACCATATGTTCGAATAAAAATGGCCGTGAGTCTGGACGGCCGGACGGCCATGCCCGATAGCAACAGTTTCTGGGTTACCGGACCCAAAGCAAGGGCAGATGTACAGAGACTTAGAGCGCAGTCTTGCGCGGTCATCACAGGCTGGAAGACCGTCGAACAAGATCAGGCTTCATTGACCGTACGACCCGAAGAGTTTGGCCTGGATGCAAAATTGGCCGAACGGCAACCCTTGAGAGTGTTGATTGACAGTCGTAACCAGCTCGATGAGAAAGCGAAGTTCTTTCGGGAAATAAGTGCTGTCTTGGTCGCCAACCTAGATAGGAATACCCAGGAAGGTCATATTGAGCACAAGTGTTTTCCTGAAAAGGATGGGCATGTAAACCTTGGTGCCTTGCTTGCTGAATTGGCTGGACGGGGTTGCAATGAACTACTGGTCGAAGCAGGGGCTGGTTTGGCCGGGGCATTTTTCCGTCAGGGGCTGGTTGACGAGATGGTTATTTATATGGCGCCCAAGATGATGGGCTCCCAAGCCAGGGGCCTATTCGACCTGCCGCTCTCAATTATGGATGAAGCACTACCGCTGCGCTTTATCGATGTTCGAACCATTGGTCGTGACATTAAAATTGTCGCGGTACCTGAGCTTGAGTAGCTCGCAGAAAGTTACCTTGAATTACCAATTAGGGAATTAATTTGTTTACCGGAATTATAGAAGCCATTGGCACTGTAAAAGCGTTTGAACCTCGTGAAGGAGATTTGCGTCTGTACATCCAGACCGGCAAGCTGGATCTGTCCGATGTTCAAATTGGCGACAGTATCAGTACCAATGGATGCTGCCTGACTGTGGTGGAATTACCTGGCGATGGTTATATAGCGGATGTTTCCGTTGAAACACTTCGGTTAACCTCCATTCGTGATTGGCAGCCGGGTACGTTGGTTAACCTGGAAAAATCCTTGACCCCCGCAACTCGAATGGGTGGACATATGGTCAGTGGACATGTTGACGATACAGCGGAAGTATTGAGTCGCGAATCCAGTGCCCGGGCGGAGGTATTTTGGATAAAGGCGCCTGACAGGCTGGCAAGGTATATTGCCCAAAAGGGTTCCATTGCTGTTGATGGAATTAGTCTTACGGTTAACGAAGTAAAAGGCGCAGATTTTTGTTTGACCATTGTTCCTCATACCCTGCAGGAAACAGTGATGAGTGAATATCGACAAGGCACCAGGGTAAACCTGGAAGTTGACTTGTTCGCACGATATTTGGAGCGACTGCAGCAGGGCGATGCGGCCGCTAAACCGGATTAAGAACGGCCCGATGGCCTTAAAGAATATGAAGCTGAATACTGTAGAAGAAATTATTGAAGACATCCGCCAGGGCAAGATGGTTGTGCTTATGGATGACGAAGATCGTGAAAACGAAGGCGATCTGGTCATGGCTGCTTCCATGGTGCGTCCGGAAGACATTAACTTTATGGCGACACAGGCACGCGGTTTGATTTGTTTAACCCTGACTAAAGAGCGTTGCGAGCAATTGCACCTAAATCGTATGGTCTCGGACAATGAGTCTGTGTACGGCACCAACTTCACGATTTCGATAGAAGCCTCGGAAGGCGTGACGACGGGGATATCAGCGGCTGATCGGGCGCGCACCATCCAGGTGGCGGTTGCCCCGCAGGCCCAGCCTCGCGATATTGTCCAGCCAGGACATATATTCCCGATCATGGCACAGCCCGGTGGGGTTCTTAGTCGAGCAGGCCATACAGAAGCAGGCTGTGACCTGGCATGCATGGCAGGGTTAGAGTCCGCTGCAGTCATTGTCGAGATTATGAACGAGGACGGCAGCATGGCGCGTCGTCCAGACCTGGAAAAATTTGCCCAAAAACACTCGCTAAAAATTGGCACTATTGAAGATCTGATTCATTATCGACTGACGAACGAGACAACGGTTTCCTGCACCCGGACCCGCGAGGTTGAAACACTATTTGGTCCTTTTGAATTACATACCTATGAAGATATCGCTCGCGGCCAATTTCACCACGCCATGGTCAAGGGAGACATCAGTGCCGAAGAACCGACGTTGGTACGTGTACATATGCCGGTTCCCCTGCGTGATCTTTACGGTTTGGTTGAAGAAGATGACCGTCGCTGGGCGATTCAGAATGCCTTGCAGCGAGTCAGCGAAGAGGGCAAGGGTGTAGTGGTAATCCTTGGCGGATACCAGTTTGGTTCAGAGTTGGTTGAGCAGCAATTGGATACTCGCTTTAATGCAGATTCTTCGGTTGCGATTAATGACAACAGTCGATTGATGCAGGTAGGTGTGGGCTCGCAGATATTACGTGATCTTGGTGTTCGGAAAATGCGTCTCATGAGTGCCCCGGTTAAATATACGGGCATTGCCGGCTTTGATCTGGAAGTCGTTGAATATATCCAGCCGGAAGACTGAGAAATACCATGACAAATATCAAAACTATTGAGGCAGATATTGGCCAGGTTGAAGGTCAGGTTGCGGTACTGGTGACTCGGTGGAATAGCTTTATCACCGACAATTTGCTGGAGGGTGCCCTGCGGGCATTGAAGCGCAATGATATGGATGATTCCCAAATAACGGTTGTTCGGGTGCCTGGCGCCTATGAATTGTCTATAGCGGCACTGAAATTGGCTGAATCCGGCAACTACGCTGCAATTATTGCACTTGGTTGTGTTATTCGGGGTGGCACTCCGCATTTTGAATATGTTTCCACGGGATGTAATGACGGACTGAACCAGGTGCAGATTAAAACGGGCGTGCCAGTTACATTTGGTGTGTTGACCGTTGATAATGTTGATCAGGCAATAGAACGCTCGGGAGAGGATCCCAATAACAAAGGCGAAGAAGCCGCTCTTACTGCGCTGGAGATGATCAGCGTTTTGCGCAAAATAGAGACCGATAACCAATGAACAACCTGACTACCCCTGCGGCACGCAAGAAAGCCCGGGAATTATTGCTGCAATCACTCTATCAATGGGAGTTGGCTGGACAGGATATTCATACCATAGAAGCCCAGTTTTATGCTGAGCACAATATGGACAAAGTCGATCGGGATTACTATCGAGAATTACTGCACGGTATACCAGCCATTGTCGATGAAGTTGATAAGCGCTACGAACCGCTCCTGGATCGCAGACTGGATGAACTGGATCCAATTTCCAAGAGCATTCTTCGCATTGGTTGCTTTGAAATGAGTCAGCGAATTGATGTGCCCTTTAAGGTCGTTATCAATGAAGCGGTTAATCTGGCAAAAAAATACGGCCCGGAAGACAGTCAGAAATACATTAATGCCGTTATGGATAAATTGGCACCGCGACATCGTAAAGATGAAGTTGCCGCCATGCGGAAAGCCAACTCGGCTTCCTCTCAAAAGCCCACAAAATCCTGAGTCGAATTCGGGTCCTGTAATGAGTCTTGGGGAATTCGAGCTAATTTCGAACTATTTCCTAAAAGCCTGTAAAAATCCTGACCTGATTGTCGCGAACGGTGATGATGCCGCGGTTATTCAACCGCAAGGCAACCTTGTGGTCGCTGTCGACACCCTGGTTGCCGGGGTACATTTCCCTGAAAATGCAGATGCTGGCCTGATAGCAAGGCGGGCACTCAGGGTAAATCTTAGCGATTTGGCTGCTATGGCCGCACGCCCAAAGTGGTTTACGCTATCTCTCACAATGCCTGAGGCAAACCCTGTCTGGCTTGAGCAATTTAGCCAGGGGCTTTTTGCCGACGCGGAGTTGTTCAATTGTCATTTGATTGGTGGGGATACCACCAAAGGGCCGCTAAATATTGCTATTCAGGTTTTGGGTGAGCTACCGGCAGATCAGGCAGGCCTGAAGCGTTCCGGCGCAATTGCCGGAGACCTTGTCATGGTGACTGGTTCGCTTGGGGACTCAGGAGCTGCGCTGGATCAAGACCTATGTGGCGATCTGGAGAAACAACCTTCGAATTCAGTATTAAGACGATACTGGCTTCCAGAACCTCGAATAGAATTTGCTTTACGCTGTCAGCAATTGATCAATGCGGCCCTGGATATTTCTGATGGATTGCTCGCTGATATGGGGCATATATGTTCGCAGAGCGGCGTTGATGCCCAAATCAATCTCGATTCGTTGCCCCTATCACATCAGGTGATCGATTGTTGGGGCGAACAAGCTGCGTTGAGGGCAATGACCTCTGGCGATGATTACGAGCTTTGTATGGCGGTACCAAAAAAGTCCCTAGCTGAGATGCAAAAAATTGCCCGGGAGCTGGAAGTCCCAGTGACGGTTTTAGGGGAATTTATACCGATGTCGGGGAGGCAGCCATCGGTAACTGTGCTGGATAATCATGGGCAACCAATAGAGATCTCCGCATTCGGATATCACCACTTCTGAGAACAGCCATGACCAAAAATCACGCCATACCTTTTCAGTTTCTTCTACACCCGGTTCACTTTTTAGCGCTTGGTCTCGGTTCAGGAATGCCGCGTTTTGCTCCCGGTACATGGGGAACGCTGATGGCATTGGCCTTGTTTGTTTTGGCTAACGGCTTGTTTGGTTCGATCCATTGGCACTGGCTGTTGGTCGTCGTAATTTTTGCTGCTGTTTTTGGTATTTATCTCTGCGATAAAACAGCTAAAGATCTTGGCGTGCACGATCATGGAGGTATCGTTTGGGACGAGTTTGTTGGTTTTTGGCTGTGCTTGATAGGAATCCCTGTGAGTTTATATTGGCTGTTGGCGGCTTTTGTGTTGTTCCGGTTTTTCGATATCCTCAAGCCAATGCCTATTAAATGGGCGGACCGGCGGGTTCAGGGCGGTTTGGGTATTATGCTGGATGACATTATTGCAGGCGCCTATGTGCTGCTTATATTGCATGCAGCCAAATGGGCACTTGGGGTCTGATTCATAAAGAGGGAATTTGTGATGATTGGAAAGCTATTAGGAATGTTGGCTTGCATGCTTGCTGCATCGGTTGTCGCGCAGCCAGATATACAGGTACAGGGGTTATTCGCGGGAAAGGCGGTACTGAATATTAATGGCAATAGGCAAATGTTGTCTGAGGGAGATGTTAGCCCCGAAGGAATTCTTTTGGTCAGTGCTGACACGGCCACTGCTGTGATTGAGCACGAAGGGCAGCGTTATGAGCTTGATTTAACGTCAAGAATTAACAGTGCCTTTGTTCCGGCTGAAGGAAAAGAGGTTCGACTATTCGCGGATAGCGGTGGTCATTATTTCACGACCATTCGAATTAATGGACAGCAGGCCCAGGCCATGTTGGATACGGGCGCCACGTCGGTTGCCATGAATAGCCAGCATGCCCAGTCACTTGGAATTCGTTATGCCGATGCACCGGTACAAACTGTTTCAACAGCGGCGGGTCGTGTGCAAGCGCGTCGGGTAACCCTTAACCGGGTAAGTCTGGGTGATATTGAGATACACGCAGTGGCGGCCACCATACTGGAAGGTAATTTTCCCGAAGTGATATTGCTCGGCAACAGTTTTTTATCCAGGGTGGAGACGAATAATCAAGGTGCTGTCATGATTCTGACAGCACCTTTCTAGCTTTCCGCTAAAGCATGACCAAATTGCTGTTAGAATGCTCGCCCCAAAAATAGAGTCCATCATCTTTAATGCGATACGTTGAATCTTGCCATTTGCCAACCCAATGGGGCGAATTTCAGCTCCATGCGTTTGAAGACGCAAGCAATGATAAAAGTCATCTGGCGATAACCATGGGCGAATGGGGCCCTGATGATGTTGTGCTTCTTCGTGTTCATTCAGAATGCCTGACTGGCGACGCCCTATTTTCCCAGCGTTGTGACTGCGGCCCTCAACTTGAGGCTGCATTACGGCGCATCGCTGAAGAAGGGCGTGGAGTTGTTCTTTATTTGCGACAGGAAGGTCGGGGGATAGGACTTATCAATAAAATAAAGGCCTATCGCTTGCAGGAAGAAGGTGCCGATACGGTTGAAGCCAATGAGCAACTGGGTTTTGGGCCTGATCTGCGTGATTACAGTATGTGTAGGCCTATGATGTCGCATTTGGGTATTGCCAAAATTCGACTTATGACGAATAACCCACGCAAGGTAGATGCGCTCGAAGAACAGGGATTTACTGTGGTAGAGCGCCTGCCGCACAAAGCGGGTGAATCACCACATAACGAGAGATATTTGGAAACCAAGGCCGGCAAATTAGGCCACCTGTTCGAATAAGAACAACCTCCGGTTGATTGCCAAATACGCCAATTTTTTCTCTGCAAAGACTTATTAGATGAAAGCTATTTGCATACAAATAGCATCTTCATTGGTTCCATAGTAATTTTGGCGGATTCGCTGGATATGAAATCCCAACGATTGGTACAGGGCGATTGCTGGCGTATTTTCTCTTCGGACTTCGAGTTTCAGAAGGGGAATATTTCGCTGGCGCACTTCTTCCATGGCTTTGTGTAACAAAGATCGGGCTACGCCTTTTCCCTGGTGACGGGCCGATGTGGCTAAGGAATATACGCGTGCCGATTTACGATGTGGCAACACCAATACGTAGCCCGCTATTTCCCCAGAGATTTCCTCGCGAGCTATCAGACAGAGATTTCCCCGTTTGATGTGATAGCGAAATGCACGCTCAGTGAGCAAGCCATCGGAGCTGACAAAGCTGGCGGATTCCAGTTTTACCAGGTCACGAACATCACTGTTAACTGCTTTGTGGATAACTAGATTTGGCGCGCTCATGCCTGACGTTTGTAAATCGTATATTTTGGAATCAAGGAATTTGGTCGATAGGACATTTTTACTTTTTTTAAATTCTCAAAACCCATGTCATCGCCAACGTTGATATAGTCAACATGGTATTCAGCGGAGAGAAGCTTGGCGAACTCGCGAAAGATAAACTGCGCACAACCGAGAATATTGAAGTCGGTTTTTTCAATAATCACACTGGCCGTCTTGTCGTTAATTTTTTCGCCTACAGTAAATCCAGCCAGGGTGCCGTTAATGATAATAACCAGGCCGATCAGGTCGAGTTTCTCGTAGTCCCGCAGCATGCGTTTTACCGCAGTGCGCTCGCTGTAAATGCCTTCCAGAAATGCATCTGTTTTCTCGCCTGGCATGTATTTCATTCTCTCGGCAATCCAGCCATTAACCAGATCCATGATTCCCTGGGAGTGTTGTTGGCTGTCCAGAAGCTGCATTTGATAGTCCGGGTGGATGCGTTTGAATTTGTTAATTTCATTGCGCTTGGAGGCATAATCGTTGCCTTTGAGCTCAATCAAATCAGAACAGTTATAGACGTAGTCAACCAGGGTTCGTTCGACGAGGTATTCCTCGAATAGGTCAAATATTTCAGCGCCTTCCTCCACGTCAGTGGCAAAGTCAGAAAGTAAAGACTCGTCAACGTATTCAATTTTAGTGAAAACCGTTGCACTGTTATTTTGATCCATGATGCCAAAACAAGTGCGCATGGCATTTACTACATTTTGGTGTTGTCCAATTGGCGGCAATATCATGGAAAGTTCGCCGTTAGTCAGCAGAAAAAAGCAAAAGGTGTCATCAATGATGGCGTAAAAGCCACTGCCACCGCTTAACCAAAGATAATTGGCGGCGAAAGTGTAGTCGCTAGTGTCGAGCCTGAGCATGGCAAGATAGCCATCCATAATGGGTTTTGCGGTCAGGTTGAAAGGTAAAAGCTCGTAGTTGTTTACGCGTAGGTTACTCATTCGGCCTGCCTCTACAGGATTAAGTAATAGCACGATTGCGCGGGCAATCTATCAGAAAACAGATAGGTCAAGTATTGCTTGGTAAAAGTTTTTTGATCAAACAGGCGTCGGCGAATAATTAAACAACTTGTATAAATAAACGGTCGGCAGTACTTTTTGTTTCTTGATGAACCTACCTCGGCGGTAGATCCGGAAAATCGCCGTGAATTTTGGGAACGCTTGTTCGACCTCTGCAATGCGGGTAAAACCATTCTGGTTTCTACCCATTACATGGATGAAGCCGAGCGTTGTCATGCGCTGGCTATTCTCGAAAATGGCATAAAGCGAGCAGACGGTTCACCGGAAAAACTCATGGAAGATATGGACGCCCAGGTAGTGGAAATAGAAAACGACAGCGGTGATATGCGTGCGGTCAAAACCAGCTTGTTGGCATTGCCTGAAGTAGTTTCTGCAGCACAATTGGGTTCCAGATTACGCGTGCTGATAAATCGTCAGATTGAAGACCCCATCAGTTTTTTGGAACAGCATCTGGACACCGCCTATCAATTGGAATCAGTTCGTCCGAGTCTGGAGGACGTCTTTGTCACTGTGACCGGAAGACATGACCAGGGAGGTCAAGATGAGGTTGATTAACAGCATAGGCGCCATTCTCGATAAAGAGTTGAAACATCTGGCCCGGGATCGAATGACCTTTGGAATGATTGTCATGATTCCGTTGATCCAACTGCTACTGTTTGGTTACGCCATAAATACTGACGTGCGCCATATCTCTGCGGGTCTGGTTGATCAAAATGGAAGCACGCATGCACGTCGACTTGTACAAACTGTCGAAGCCACCCAGGTAGTCGAGTTTCGTCAACGATACTCTTCGGTCGTCGAAGCGGAAGAGGCCATAACTCGTGGGGAGGTTCAGGCCGTGTTGGTGTTGCCGGTTGATTTAATGAATCGTCTGGACCAGAGAGGAGCCCTAACTGGCAATCTTGGCAAGCCCATGAACATTGTCGAACCAGTCGGCCAGTGGCTGGTTGATGGAACCGACACATTGATAACTGGGGCAATTAAAGGTCTGGGTAATTTGCCGTTGCAGGAAGTGGCAGACCAACCGCCGGTGCAATCGTCAAGCACCTTTGCAATCACCCCTTACTACAATCCGGAAGAGCGCAGTGTGGTTAATATTGCGCCGGGACTGTTGGCAGTGATATTGACCATGACTATGACACTGTTTACTTCTATTTCCCTGGTGCGCGAGCGTGAACTTGGCAATATCGAATTTCTTATCACTACGCCTATCAGACCAATAGAGCTAATGCTGGGAAAGGTCATCCCCTACATATTTGTGGGGCTGGTTCAGGCAGGCATTATCCTGATGTTGAGTCACTGGGTATTCCGGGTGCCTATTAATGGTGATTTGCTGACCATTTTGTCAGCGACGCTGCTATTTATTTTTGCTGCGCTGGTACTGGGATTGTTGATATCGACTAGGGCGAAAACACAGATGCAGGCCATGCAGATGACTATTTTTATCATGTTGCCATCGATATTGCTTTCAGGGTTTATGTTCCCTTACAACGGCATGCCGGAACCTGCACAGTGGATTGCCGAGGTACTTCCAGCAACCCATTTTGTACGTGTTATTCGCGGTGTCGTTTTGCGTGAAGCCGGTTTGGGAGATCTTTTATTTGATATTG